>Ga0228672_1000015_pt1 | contig 150729 bp, 158 predicted proteins | sample 90DmetaG_FD_182788 | JGI IMG/M metagenome (GOLD analysis project Ga0228672, IMG submission 182788) | Seawater microbial communities from Monterey Bay, California, United States - 90D | ecosystem: Environmental > Aquatic > Marine > Coastal | place: USA: California | collected 2016-11-08 | reverse complement strand
CGGGCAGGGCTGCTTTGTAGCATCTTTGGATGACAAACCAGTCTCCTTTTCGCTACTTTAAAACTAGCCCAGAAGTCATCCGACTTGCAGTAATGCTGTGTGTCCGTTTCCTGCGTTTTAGCATTTAAGCTTACACTCAGCGCCACTCATTCCCACCTGCCATCTTGATTGACTAGAGGCGCTACATGGGCTGAGTGTAAGGTTAGATTGGCTGTGTGAGGGCCTTGTAAGCGTAGTCTAGATTCATGGATTTATTCAGCTGTGAGTTAGTATAATTTCGGTTCGGCTTTTTTGCCCAAATCCTAGCCTAGACCTCGGGTCAATTTTTGTTAAGCTCTACATGAAACTTTGACATTAGGCAGGACATCATGAAGCACATTATTGTCGCATTGGCTTTTGTGATGGCCTTACCTTTCTCTTGGGCTAATGCTGACGAAAATGAACTTGAATTGACACTTTTTGGGTCGTTTTTACATTCCAAACAGATGCCAAATGCTCTGTTTTTACTCACAGATATTGTTAATAATGATAGCTGGGAGTTGCGGAGGGCATTGCGTACACACGATGTTGATACAATCATACTTGCAAGCAACGGCGGGTCTGTCGCTGAAGGTTTGAGGATGGCAGGTATTATATTTGACAAACAACTGACGGCATACGTTCCAGACGCTCCGAGCGCGAGTGGCTGTTATTCGGCATGTGCTTTCATGTTTTTCGCAGGAAAGAATAAGCTTTCTGATGGTCAGTTAGGCGTTCACCAAGTTGGGTATTATGGGGATAATGCTGCGGGAAATGTTAATCGCAAGCAAGGAGAAACCCTTGAACAGGCTCAGTATACTACCTCAGAAATCATTGGTTTTCTGAATGAGTTTGAGACGCCCCCTTGGGTCTATGAACGGATGTTTCGTAGCAAAGAGATGTATGTATTTACAACTGATGAAAAGATTGACCTGAGTAGGGGCGAAGTCCCCGAAATAACTAAAACGAAAGTTAGAGATTTTCTCGGTGATTTAGCAAAGTACGTCGAGGCGTTAGATGAAAAACAGGATCAAGAACCAAAGTTTGTCATTTTTGACAACAAGGATCAGGAACGAGTCAAACTTCTACAGACAGCATTAAACGGGGCTAAATGTGCAGCGGGAACGGCTGATGGTGTATGGGGGCGCAAAACAAATTCTGCAGCGTTGCGGTTCGCTAAGTCCAATGGTCTACCTTACAAAGATTATAAATCTATAAATCAAGATTACGTTGAAAAACTTGCGTCAAAAACATTTACCGTCTGTCCGCCTGCGCCCAAGCCAAAGAAAAGGACAACTCTCACCGGGAGGTGGGCTTTCGATGTATCCTGCCCTAATGCGGCAGTAAAAGGCTGGGCGCACATAAAGTTTCTATATAAAAATGGTCGCTCTAATTGGCACAGTGTGACTTATACGAATAATTTGAAGCAGAATTTTAAGGGAGCAGCTGTAGAGATTAATCGTCAATTCGAATTTAAACTAGGCCAAATAAATGGTAACGCTAATAGCATAGGGCGTGGCACTGTTGCTGATAATTTTCGAACGATCCATGGATCTACTTCGGAGGGCTGTAGTTTCAAAGCTCGTTTAAGCTAATCCAGTCCATGCATTCCCCTGCGGCTGCTTCAAAAGACGCTAGTAAATCAATTGTATTGTGACGCATTCTTCGTAAGTGACGAGTGTTAATACCCCTGTCATACCTATCATATGTGTCATAATCTGACCCGAAATATGATAGATATGACAAGTATGATAGCTATTGCGCCATAAGCTTTCCTTCGGATCGGATAACCAATCCAAGCTCAACTAACCGGTCGATTGCTTTCGAAATTTGAGCCTGATCTTTCCCCGTCGTTTCAACAATCATTTTTTGTAAGCATCTGGGGCTTTCACGTATCAAGCTCAGTACGAGCTTTTGGGTCGCGCCAAGCTGAGCCTCACGAACATCATCCTCAATGTCAAAGCCATGTCCGTTCCAGCTTAAATATTTCTCACACTGCTCGACGTCTTTGCCGGTTACATGCAGCTTGCAATCTTTGCTGCCAGTTTGTTGCTCCATGACGAGGATAGTCTCTGCGGTGCCTGTGATCCCAATGCTACCAATGACCTTCTCTAGTGGGGCTGTGGAGACGTCTGAACTCTTCTTGCAGTGATGCACGACAATTATAGCTATATCGAGCCTATGGGCGAGCTTACGCAGAGCATCATACTCTTCCACGGTCTGGTCATAGTTCTTATTGTTGGCGCTTGGGTTCAGGATGCTTTGAACCGTATCCACAACGATGCATTTCGCTCCTGTGCCTCTTGCAACTTGTTCAATGTAAAAGAGAGCGTCATTACCGCGTGGTAGAGGATGCTCTGCTGACATGACCGCATGATATGTAAGATGCTGAACCCCTGCATCGAATACGGCCTCAATGCGCGATTTGAGACGTCTCTCGTTGTCCTCTGCAGCCAAGTAATGGACAGGCACACAATTCGCATCCATGTGCTTGGATAGGTTCAGTACCAGCCATGATTTCCCCGTCTTTGGAAGTGCGGCAAGTAATGTGAGACCCACAGACGGTACCAGACCATCATAGAGAAAATTCAAAGGATCAAAGTGCATATTAAATAGTGCATTAGCAGGCTTAATGCCAAACTTGTCCAAGTACGCCTGCTCTGGTGGAGTTTGGTTCTCACGGTCTAGCTTGACCAAAGAAAGAAACGCGTCGATGTCAGCTTTGTGAGTGTCCATCCAATCAGAGAAGTCTCCCTTGTCTTGCAGTTTCGGAAGATGAGAGGTGAGTATGAAGGCTTCAATATTGTCAGTTACGAAGCCATCTAATAGCTTTTGCACATGATTGAGGCCGGGAGTGTCGTTGTCCGGCACAATGCAGATTTTGCGATCCTTTAGGAAATCATTTAGCTCTGGTTTCCAATTACCAGCACCGCCCGCGTTACACGTTGCCGAAAGCCCGTTTGACACAGCTCGGTCAACGTCTTTTTCCCCCTCAAAGATAAAGACCGTCTTATCAGATGCATCTTCGCAAAGCTCATCTAACCGATAGGGGACATCGGCTATTCCCTTCACGCCTGGCTTCCACTTGCCCTCGTTCCAGCCAAATTGCCTCCATGTGCCATCAGTATATTTAATGGCTTGTTTGAGTGGTGATCCATCCTGATCACGATAGATATGCGCACGTTCAACAGCTTTGCTAACTAGTGTGGATTGTGATGGTGCAATCAAGTCGTGTCGTTCAAGCCATTTTGCGGCCTCAGGTCTGTTTTTGGCTTCATTTTGATGAACAATGAAATCCAGCATTCCACCGCCTGTCTGTGCCTCGAAGTCAAACCATGTGTTTTGGTTCAGATTAACAGTGAGGGAGCCTTTTTTTCCAAACCTCAACTCATGAATGGAGGTAGAGCTTGGCTTTAGATCTAGCAGGTCTACGATCTGCTTTATGTTACAATTCAATGACATATTCGGTCACTTTCGTTGCAGCGCATCGACGAATTGGGTATAATGAAGGGGCTACTTTCCAAATAACATCCCATCCATGCCCACGGTCTAGCGCCGTGGGTTTCTATTTTTCAAGTAGTCGGTTGGCGTTCAAAGGAAGAGCCTCCAGCACGGCCCGTGAAGATGGCTCTGAGAGCAATCCTAGAGTTGCACTCAGCTCGATCAGCTTGTTTCGGTCAGTGAGGTAGCTAACTCCACGCCATTCGCCTGAGTGTGAGGGTTCTGCAGAGCGCTTCTGGATAATCCACTGAATAGCGTCTCGGCACTCAATGATGCGCCAACGCGGAGCGAGTTGAACGATGACGCCTTGGTAATTATCGTCCCGCTCTCTGTGTGAAGGATTATCTATTGGGGTTAACCCGGTATATTCCGACGGGCGGGGGGGTGCGTAGATATTGACATGATCATTTACCTTCACGTTTTGAAAGGCACGTCTCAATCCAAGCACTGATTTCTGTTTCAGGCCAAGCTACGGCGCGTGTCCCGATATGCACTGGGTGAGGAAATTCTCCGATTTGCATTTTTTGATAAATTGTTGATCGCGCCAAACCAGTGCGGGCTTGGACTTCGGGACGACGAAGAAGTTTTTCAGTCATGAGTTTACCATTCTGTTTGCGTCCTGCAGAATTGCAGGAGCCGCTAGTGGAATGTTGATGGAAAACTAAACAGTTTGATTGGTTGTGAAAAAACGAATTTCGTCACCCTAATCAATATGGCGGCCTACCCATGTGTTCTGTAAAAAATAGTTTGGCTCTTTTGATAGCACTTCTAATTGTTTCGATAGAAGTCATTTCCCTGTGATTTTTGGGTTCGGGCAACTTGGCCATATAATGTCGAATTGCTTGGTATTCTGAACATTGGTGCTTTTTGCGAAGATCAATAATCTCCCCCAACAGTATTACATCGTTTGCTGTATTCTGACTGGTTCTTTTGTTCCCACGCTTCTTTTTTTGGCCAAGTATACGCTCAGACACAAATAACCTTGCCTCTTGGGTTGCCAAAAATCCGCGTTCTTTCACAAATGATGATAGAACTTCAAGCCGTCCATCCTCTGCGTCTGCCAGCGCCTCATATTCCTCTTGGTTTTCTATCCACCAATCAATGAAGCTAGGGTAGTCATCGCGCTGCATATGTATCTCCAGCTCGATCAGAGAAGTCATTACCATGTAAAAAACAAACCCACTGCTCCATCATGTTTCTCCTACGTTCAACAAGATCTGTACGACGATAAGCGCGCTCTACTGACGATCCGACTGAATGAGCCAGCTGCAGTTCAGCCATGTCACGATCGATGCCGTTTTCTGCAGCCCAATCTCGAAATGTTGAACGAATACCGTGCGGTACGGCAGGACGTTTATTGATTGAATCAATAAAACCTGCTCCGCTCGAAGCCATGCTGGTCTCGTGAATCCGTTTCATTGTCGCGCTCAGTGTCATGTCCGACAGCTTGCCCCCCTTGGAGCTAGCAAATACAATTCCTGTACTCTCTGTTGGTTTGATTTCGAGGAGCAAATCAATGGCAGCTTGTGGTAAAGGAACGCGGTGTTCGCGTGATGCTTTCATTCGATCAGCTGGAACAGTCCAATTTCCTGTTGTAATAAGCGAGTTTGGATCAGTGGTAATTTCTAATTCATTCCAGGTCATACCTCGAACTTCGCCAGAGCGCGCGGCTGTAAGTGTCACAAATTGTAAAGCCTTAGCGCCAGCGCCTTCACGTTTGGATAAATCCTTCCACCATCGTGACACGTCGCGTAAAGCTAATGAGGGCTGGTGGGCTTGGCTTGTCATTCTGCTTGGTTTTGGAAGAATTTCCGACAAATTCCCCTTCCATCGTGCTGGATTATCACCCGTCCGGTAGCCCTGAACCGTTGCAAATGATAGGACAGCCTCTATGCGTTGCCGAAGTCGTGCTGCAGTTTCAGTTTTAGTAGACCAAATCGGTTGTAACACGCTCAATATGTCAGCCACCGTCAATAAATTTACATCCGTAGTTCCTATTTTTGGCTTGGCATAATTCTCTAACGAGGAAACCCACTGTTTTTGATGTTTTTCATTGCTGAATTCATTGAGCTTGTTCGCCAGTAGTCGCTCGGCAGCTTCTGAAAAGGTTACAACATGTTTGTATTTGGCTTTTTCGGTAGCCGGATCTTTGCCAGATAAGATTGTGCGCTTGTTTTCAAGCGCTGCTTCTCGAGCCATTGCAAGGGTTGTTATTGGTGGAGAACCTAAACCGAAGTCTCGCTGACGTCCGTTTACCCTTATTCTTTGAACGAACCTTTTGTATCCAGTTTTGTCTACACGCAGGAGTAATCCTGCACCGTTGTTATCAAAGTAATTTCCAGGATTTTTGACGTTATTAATAAATGCAGCTGAAAGTCTCTGTCGCATGTATTCGTCCCTAATTTCGTCCCTACAATACACTTGGAATTGATTAGACGCAATGGGTCATCAATGGAATCAATTTGTTGAATAAAGTCAAGTTTATATGGTTATTTATGTCTTTTACAGACCTCACTGGAATGCTAGTTATACGGACTGTCGATCCGCCACTACCCCTATTTTATATATTGGGCGAAACGCGCATTTCGATTTCTCAAGAGACAAGTCTCTGATTGTTGTTTGCGTTTTGCTAATACCCACGATCCGTGAACAGCTAACACCTTCTGTATTCGCATTTAATTAACCAATATCTCTGTAATGTCGGGCTATTCTGCGCCGTTTGGTTTGCAGATGGTTAACAATTTACTTGCAGTGTTCTACTTTTGGTCCTATTCGGAACATTATGAGAACATAACCGAAGTACCCTAGATATAGGTCAGGCAATCATTGCCGCCACATCATGGGTGTGACACTAAGGGATGAACGCAATGGCAACGGCAGATCTTTTAAGCATGACAGACAAAAAATCAGCAGATAAGCAAAAGGCGCTAGACAGCGCACTGGCACAAATCGAACGCCAATTTGGCAAAGGTTCGATTATGAAATTGGGCGCTGAAGGCGCCGTTCAGGACATTGTAGCTAGCTCGACTGGCTCCCTTGGTTTGGACATTGCACTGGGCATAGGTGGCCTGCCGATGGGGCGGATCATTGAAATCTATGGCCCTGAATCATCAGGTAAAACCACGCTGACGCTGCATTGCATTGCAGAACAGCAGAAAAAAGGCGGCGTATGCGCATTTGTTGATGCTGAGCACGCACTTGACCCACAATACGCGAAAAAACTTGGCATCGATATCGACGAGTTGCTCATTTCACAGCCAGACACTGGTGAGCAAGCGCTCGAAATCACAGACACTTTGGTGCGTTCTGGCGCGGTGAACATGGTCATTGTGGATTCGGTTGCTGCTTTGACGCCGAAATCAGAACTTGAAGGCGATATGGGGGATAGCTCGGTTGGTGTTCAGGCACGCCTCATGTCTCAGGCTATGCGTAAACTGACAGGTTCGATCAGCCGTTCCAACTGTATGGTTATTTTCATCAACCAAATTCGCATGAAAATTGGCGTCATGTTTGGGTCCCCTGAAACAACTTCAGGCGGCAACGCGCTAAAGTTCTATTCATCTGTTCGTCTAGATATTCGCCGTATTGGCGCCTTGAAGGATCGTGAAGAAGTGGTCGGCAACGCGACACGTGTCAAAGTTGTTAAAAACAAAGTGGCAGCACCGTTTAAGAAAGTTGAATTCGACATCATGTATGGCGAAGGAATCTCGAAAATGGGCGAACTGCTTGATTTGGGCGTTGCAGCAGGCATCGTTGACAAATCAGGCGCTTGGTTCAGCTATGGTGATGAACGACTTGGGCAAGGGCGTGAGAACTCTAAGGTCTTCTTAAAAGAGAACGAGAGCATCGCACTCGAGATCGAAGATAAAATCCGCGCATCGCACGGCTTGGATTTCGACATGTCTGAGCACGAAAAAAAAGAAGAAGATGGCGTTCTCGAAGGTTAAGAGCCTGTTCATAGACCAATTTTGGTCACTAATAGATTGATAAGGCGTTCCAGAGTGGGGCGCCTTGTTGCATTCTATGGCCTGTGCACTGTGGACAGTTGTTGGGTGGGGCGGTATTTCTGATCCTAACAGACTAATAACGCAATATTTGCCATAAGGCGCACGACATATGCCCACGTTAAATGATATCCGCTCGACCTTCTTGAACTACTTTGAAAAGCAAGGGCACCAAATCGTGCCTTCCAGCCCATTGGTGCCGCGTAACGATCCAACGTTGATGTTCGTCAACTCTGGTATGGTGCAGTTCAAAAACCTGTTCACAGGCGTCGAAACTCGCGACTATAACCGCGCAACATCCGCGCAAAAATGCGTACGTGCTGGCGGCAAGCACAACGATCTGGACAACGTGGGCTACACCGCACGTCACCACACGTTCTTTGAAATGCTTGGTAATTTTAGCTTTGGCAATTACTTCAAAACGGAGGCCATCCCGTTCGCTTGGGAATTGCTGACCAAAGAATTCGACATCCCAAAAGACCGCCTGTTGGTGACCGTTTATCACACCGATGACGAAGCTGCGAACATGTGGAAGAAGGTTGCAGGTCTTTCTGATGACCGGATCATTCGCATACCAACAGATGATAACTTCTGGCGTATGGGCCCAACAGGCCCATGTGGCCCATGTACTGAAATTTTCTTTGATCACGGCGATAACATTTGGGGCGGCCCTCCGGGTTCCCCTGAGGAAGACGGCGATCGTTTTATTGAAATTTGGAACCTTGTGTTCATGCAGAACGAACAGTTCGCTGACGGCAGCATGGTTCCGTTGGATATGCAGTCTATCGACACCGGCATGGGCCTTGAGCGTATTGGTGCGCTTTTGCAAGGCAAGCATGACAACTACGACACTGATCTCATGCGCAGCCTGATTGAGGCCAGTGCGGATGCCTCCAGCTCTGATCCGGATGGACCGGGCAACACGCATCACCGCGTTATTGCCGACCACCTACGTTCGACATCATTCCTGATGGCCGATGGTGTTATGCCGTCAAACGAGGGCCGTGGTTATGTACTGCGCCGCATCATGCGCCGCGCCATGCGTCACGCGCATCTTTTAGGTGTCAAAGACCCGATGATGCACCAGCTGGTACCAGCCTTGGTTCAACAAATGGGCGCGGCTTATCCTGAGTTGGGTCAGGCGCAATCGTTGATTACAGAAACCCTACATCAAGAAGAAACACGTTTCAAACAGACGTTGGATCGTGGTTTGAAATTGCTGGATGACGAAGTCGAAGGTTTGGCTGAAGGTGCCGATCTTTCTGGCGCTTCTGCGTTTAAACTGTACGACACATATGGTTTCCCACTCGACTTGACCCAAGACGCTTTGCGCGAAAAGGGTCGTGGTGTTGATATCGAAGGCTTTGACGCTGCGATGGAAGAGCAGAAGGCCAAGGCGCGCGCGGCGTGGTCTGGATCTGGTGAGGCAGCGGATGCGACCGTTTGGTTTGACGTCGTTGACGAGGCTGGAACAACTGACTTCCTTGGTTATGACACTGAAACAGCTGAGGGCCAAATCGTTGGCCTGGTTTCTGATGGTGCTTTGGTTGACGCCGTTGAAACAGGTGGCAAGGTTCAGATCGCTTTAAACCAAACACCGTTTTACGCTGAAAGCGGTGGCCAGGTTGGGGATACTGGTTTGATCCGTACCGAAAGTGGAACGGCCCGTGTTACTGATACCCGCAAATCAGCTGGCGTGTTTATCCACTTTGCGATAGTCGAAAAAGGTAGCATTACCAAAGGGCAGGCGGCTGTTCTTGACATTGATAACGAGCGTCGTACATCCATTCGTGCCAACCACTCTGTGACCCACTTGTTGCACGAAGTGCTTCGCGGTGCCTTGGGTGATCATGTGGCCCAACGTGGCTCGTTGAATGCAGCGGATCGTTTACGTTTTGATTTCAGCCACTCCAAAGCCCTAAGTGTTGAAGAACAGCGCAAGGTTGAGGAAGAGGTGAACGCCTACATCCGCCAGAACACGCCAGTTGAAACACGGATCATGACACCAGACGATGCGCGTGATTTGGGTGCTCAGGCGTTGTTCGGTGAAAAATACGGCGACGAAGTGCGTGTGGTGTCTATGGGTACCCAAGCCGGATCAGGCAAAGGGGCCGATGGACAAACCTATTCGCTGGAACTTTGCGGCGGGACGCATGTGCGCCAAACTGGTGACATCGGTGCCTTTGCATTGCTCAGCGATAGTGCGTCCAGTTCCGGTGTGCGCCGGATCGAGGCGCTGACCGGTGCGGATGCGATCGCGTATTTACGCGGCCAAGATAAGATGCTGGCTGACACTGCGGCTGAATTGAAAACTGCCGTGTCGGATGTGCCGGTTCGGGTCAAAGCATTGATGGACGAGCGCAAAGCCCTGGCTAATGAAGTGGCACAGTTGCGCCGCGAACTCGCGATGTCTGGCGGTGCAGCTGCACCGGTTGAGGCGGAAGACGTGAACGGTGTGGCCTTTCTTGCGCAAGCGTTGAGCGGCGTGACGGGTAAAGACCTGCCAGCTCTGATTGACGAGCATAAAACACGCATCGGCTCGGGTGCGGTTCTGTTGATCGCAGATGCAGACGGCAAGGTGGCTGTGGCTGCTGGTGTGACTGCGGATAAGACTGATAGTGTGAGCGCTGTCGATTTGGTCAAGGCGGCAGTCGCCGAATTGGGCGGTAAAGGCGGCGGCGGTCGTGCGGATATGGCCCAAGGTGGGGCCAAGGATACAACAAACGCGGAAGCAGCAATCAACGCGGCTAAGGCCGTCATCAAAGGATAAGTATCATGGGCGCACTTTGGATCGCACACGTCACCGTCACCGATGAAGAGGCTTATAAAAAATACGCCTCTGGCGCGACGGTTGCCATTGCAGAGCACGGCGGTGAATTTATCGCGCGTGCGGGTCGCTTTGTTCAGCTAGAGGGCAAAGAACGTCCGCGCAACGTGGTAGCGAGGTTCCCAGACGTTGAAACGGCAGAGAAATGTTATCACTCAGACACATATCAAGCCGCACTTGAGTTTGCGCGAGACGCATCAGAGCGAGAGCTGATGATTATCGAGACAACTGAATAAGAAAAAAGAAAGGGCGCTCCAGTTTGGAGCGCCCTAATTCGTTAAGATTCTGAAGGTTGGGACATATTCGCCCCAACTTCCAAATTCAATTTAACCGGCTTTTGCCATGCGCTTACGCTCGTTTGGATCCAAGTAACGCTTACGCATCCGAACGTTGTTTGGTGTAACTTCAACCAACTCATCGTTGTCGATGTAAGCGATAGCTTCTTCGAGCGACAATGTGATTGGCGTAGTCAACTTAACGGCTTCGTCTGTACCGGACGCACGAACGTTGGTCAGTTTCTTACCTTTAAGTGGGTTCACTTCCAGATCGTTTTCACGGCTGTGCTGACCAATGATCATGCCTGTATAAACTTCTGTTTGTGCACCGATCATCATTTTGCCGCGATCTTCCAAGTTCCACAATGCAAACGCCACTGCTGTGCCGTTTTCCATTGAGATCAGAACGCCTTGACGACGGCCGGGGATAGTACCTTTGTGTGGTGCCCATGCGTGGAACACACGGTTCATAACGCCAGTACCGCGCGTGTCTGTTAGGAACTCGCCGTGATAACCAATAAGGCCACGTGATGGTACGTGGGCCACGATGCGGGTTTTGCCTGCACCGGCTGGCTTCATTTCAACCAATTCACCTTTGCGCACACCAGTGATCTTTTCGATAACTGCGCCGGAGTATTCGTCATCAACGTCGATTGTTGCTTCCTCGATTGGCTCCATACGGACGCCATCGATTTCTTGGAACAAAACCTGTGGTCGCGAGATCGAAAGCTCAAAGCCTTCGCGACGCATGTTTTCAATCAAAACACCCATCTGCAATTCGCCACGACCCGCAACTTCAAACGCGTCACCACCAGGTGTGTCGCTGATCTTAACAGCAACGTTTGATTCTGCTTCTTTCATCAGGCGGTCACGGATGACGCGTGATTGAACTTTTTTACCGTCACGACCCGCAAGTGGGGAGTCGTTGATGCCGAACGTCACCGTAATGGTTGGCGGATCGATAGGCTGTGCTTCAATCGCTTCATTCACAGACGTGTCTGCCAATGTGTCTGCAACGGTTGCTTTGGTCATACCTGCAATGGAAACGATATCGCCAGCTTCAGCAACGTCGATCGCAGTTTGCTCAAGGCCACGGAAGCCCAAGATTTTTGTGCAACGGAAGTTTTCAATCAAAGTGCCATCGCGTGACATAGCTTTGATGGATTGTCCGGCTTTCAATGTACCTGTCTCAACGCGACCTGTTAGCAAGCGACCCAAGAACGGGTCACCGCCAAGTGTGGTGGCCAGCATTGTGAATGGCTTGTCTGCTTCAGTGATCTGAGCAGGGGATGGAACGTGCTCAAGAACCAAGTCGAACAATGCGTCCAGACCGTCACGTTTGCCGTCCAACTCCATGTCAGCCCAGCCATTGCGGCCAGAAGCATACATTGTTGGGAAATCAAGTTGGTCGTCTGTTGCGTCCAAGTTGGCGAACAGATCGAAACACTCGTTCAAGGCGCGATCAGGTTCAGCGTCTGATTTGTCTACTTTATTCACAACAACGATTGGACGTAGGCCCAATTTCAATGCTTTGGACGTCACAAACTTTGTCTGTGGCATTGGGCCTTCAGCCGCATCTACCAACAAAACAACACCGTCAACCATGGACAGGATACGTTCTACTTCGCCACCAAAGTCAGCGTGGCCTGGCGTATCAACGATATTGATACGTGTGCCTTTCCACTCAACCGAAGTCGGCTTGGCAAAAATAGTAATGCCGCGCTCGCGCTCTAGGTCGTTGCTGTCCATAGCGCGCTCAGTCGTCGCTTGGTTTTCACGGTACGTACCGGATTGTTTCAACAGTTCGTCAACAAGCGTCGTTTTGCCGTGGTCAACGTGTGCGATAATCGCGATATTGCGAATGTCCATATTTCTAGCCTCTCGTGCGTTTGGGGGCGCTTAACGTGCCACGGCGCAGAAAGCTAGGGGGAAATGCGTATCCCTAGTGGCTAGTGGTGTTGGAAAACATCTGAATAACAACAATGCCCGCAATAATGAGGGTTAACCCAGCAATAGCGGCTGCATCTAACCGCTGCCCGAAAATTACAAAGCCGATGATCGTGATGGTCACGATCCCAAGGCCTGACCACAATGCGTATACAATCCCTACGGGCATGAATTTAAGTGTTAATCCTAGAAAATAGAACGCCCCCATATAGGCAACAATAGCTATGAGCGTTGGCCAAAGACGTGTGAACTGCTGGCTGGATTGAAGGGCCGTCGTGCCGATAGTTTCCATCACAACTGCGACAAATAGGATGATATACTGCATTGGCGGCCTTTCGGGGCATTTTAAGCACTCTGGCCCAGCACTTTGGTGCCGTCTACCTCAAAGCGTCAAAGCGGTGCTGTCTTTAATTTCTTCCATCACAAAGCTGGCGGCAATGTCTGCAATGGGGAGGCGTGTGATCAGTTGTTGATATAGGCGGTCATAATCAGCCATGTCACTCACGCGCGCACGGATCAGGTAATCAAGGTCCCCAGTCATGCGATAGACGCTTAGAATGCCCGAAATCGCGTTTGTTGCGTTTGAGAAATCTCGCTGCCATTTGGGATCGTGGCTGTTGGTGCGTACCTGCATAAACACCATCAGGCCTAGGTCGACCTTAATAGGGTCAATCAGCGCCACGCGATTGGTAATGACACCTGATGTTTCCATCGCTTTAACGCGGCGCCAGCAAGCGTTGCGCGACAGACCGATGGTTTCGCCCAGCCGATCAAGCGAAATTGCGGCATCTGCTTGTAGAGCGTTAAGTATTTTACGGTCAAATTCGTCCATTTTATCCATATGGCATCAATAGTCGGGATAATATCCCAACGCAACGCTTAGAATGGGTGCATTTTGGGACCGATATTAAGCAGATGTCTGCGATAAAGTCCTCAACACAAAATTAGGAGATGGATAATGTTTGGTCGCTTGTTCTTGGATCACCCCCGCAGCGTCGATGAGAGCTATTTTGAGCACCTGTTGTTTGCAGGTGGCTTTGCGCTGCGTTTATTGGGGGCAGGAGCAGCGGCGCTGGTGCACGCGTTGGTCCCATGTTTGTTCGAGAAAACAGCCAGCAATATGATAGCAAAAATGTATGCCAAAACTTCGAATAGGAGCAATTGATGTGTCGCTGGGCTGCCTGGAGTGGTGCACCAGTGTTTCTACAAGACATCATTTCCGAGCCACAGAATTCGTTGATGGTGCAAAGCCAATTTGCCTCAGAGTGTAAAACAGCGATTAATGGCGATGGTTTCGGAGTTGCTTGGTATGCGCATCGTGATGCGCCAGGTTTGTTTCGTGATGTTAATCCGGCATGGTCGGATTCTAACCTGCCCTGCATTGCCGCGCAAATACGTTCCCCGATGTTTTTGGCGCATGTGCGTGCAACAACAGGAACTGCTATTAGCCGCAATAATTGCCACCCGTTTGTAGTTGGCAACTGGAGTTTTATGCACAACGGGCAAGTCGGGGGCTTTCAACAATTTCGCAAGGCTGCTGATATGTCGATCCAAGATGAGCTTTATAGCCACAGGAAAGGTGCAACCGATAGCGAGGTCATTTTCTTAAAAGCGCTGGAATATGGTTTGGATGAGGATCCCATCGGAGCGATGACAAAAGCGGTGTTGGAAATGGAACAATTGTCGAAACGTCTTGGTACAACTCCGCACATGCGGTTTTCCGCAGCGTTTTCCGATGGGAAAAGGTTGTTTGCGATGCGATATGCATCTGACGCCTTTGTGCCGTCGTTATATTATCGATGGAGCCGTGAGCGGTTAGGATACATGGTTGTTTCTGAACCTTTGGGTCAAGAAGAGTCTGGTTGGGTTCAACTCCCTGCAGGCAGTATTTGTGAAATCACGGATGGAACGCTGACGCAGCATGAAATCGTGCCACTGATGGCCGTCGCCTAGTGTATTAGGGGATATTTAGGATGCGCCTTTGAAAAAGGCAGATATTTTAGCGCGCGCGTAATCACAAAGAGCCGGCGCACCGATCTTGATCTTTGACCCAACACGGTCTTCGATCATTTTTTCGGTGACATTGTAGTCTGTCCAGCTGCCACCACCGGCAGCGAGGTTCAGCATTGGGGGTTGGAAGCGATCCAATGATTTTGCGAATTGTGCATCATCTGTTTCTGCAGCCTCAAACTCTTCCCAAATAGCACGAAGTTCATCGCGTAGGTCATTGGGAAGTAACCCAAATATTCGATCCGCGGCAACTTGTTCGGCGGCTACCATTGCGGCTACATCGACATCATCAAAGATCGGGTTGTCACCTGCATCGATCTCAACCAGATCATGTAGTATCAGCATTTTAATGACACGCGCGATATCCACGCCTGATTTGGCCTGATCAGACAGCACCAGCGCATATAGCGTCAGGTGCCATGAATGTTCGGCACTATTTTCAGGACGCGAGCGGTCTGCAAGTACAGTTGCGCGATCAATAGATTTGAGTTTGTCCGCCTCATTAAGAAAGGCGATCTGCTGGTCTAGGCGGGCTGTCATTTATTTGTGCCCGCCCAACTTATTCAGCTTTGTTGGCGCGGTGCGCCTTGATTTGTTTTACTAAGAAGTCGCGCCCTTGAATTTCGGCCATCCGCGTACGGATGGCCGTCAAAAATGCTTCTTCCAGCGTTTGGCTGGATGCGCCTAAAACTTCACCAACCTTCATAAACAGACGGTCGTCGCCAACCTCTTTTTGGACGGCTAGACATTCAACAGCCAGTTTGTTGGCCATTTCTGTTACGGCTGGATCATTCATTAGCGGGTGTTTTCAGTCAAACGGCGCTTCACATAGTCAGTAGTGTGACCGATCATTGTGTCCAGGTGTGGTTCTTCAAAGAAGTGGCCAGCACCTTCAACTTCGGTGTGTGTGACTGTGATGCCTTTTTGCTCGTGCAACTTCCCAACAAGGGTGTGGGTGTCTGCAGGCGGTGCCACGCGGTCAGCCGTACCGTTGATGACCAAGCCAGAAGACGGGCAGGGTGCAAGGAACGAGAAGTCATACATGTTCGCAGGTGGCGCAACCGAGATGAAACCAGTAATTTCGGGGCGACGCATAAGCAATTGCATGCCAATCCAAGCGCCGAACGAGAAACCAGCAACCCAGCAATGCTTGGAGTTGTTGTTCATCGACTGTAGGTAATCCAGCGCAGACGCCGCATCAGATAACTCGCCGATGCCCTGGTCATATTCGCCTTGCGAACGGCCAACACCGCGAAAGTTGAAGCGAAGGACTGTGAACCCCATATTGTAAAAGGCATAATGCAGTGAATGCACAACCTTGTGGTTCATAGTGCCGCCAAATTGCGGGTGCGGGTGCAAAACGATCGCGATCGGTGCGTCACGTTCTTTTTGAGGGTGATAGCGGCCTTCAAGGCGGCCTTCGGGTCCAGGGAAAATGACCTCGGGCATGAGCGTCCTTGCATTTTTGAGTTCAACGGGTGGTGGTTCAATTCTTGACGAATATAACCGGTTACCTTAGAACGTTTCTAAATTACATGCGCGCAGGGCTTGCGCGTTTGTTGCGATGTATGGCGTTGCGTGCGAAACGTCAATCAAATCTAGCGAAAGCAAGGGATTTTGCGATGAAACTGTCGACGAAAGGACGCTATGCAATGGTCGCGTTGGCTGACATCGCGTTGCAGCCCGAGGGGAATCTGGTGAGCCTTGGCGATATCGCTGAACGTCAGAGTATCTCGCTACCATACCTTGAACAATTGTTCGTGAAGTTGCGCCGCTCCGAATTGGTTTCGTCTGTGCGTGGCCCGGGTGGCGGTTACCGTCTGGCTCGTTCGCCGTCAGAAATTCGGGTTGTGGATATTCTGTCTGCTGTCGATGAATCCGTTGATGCAATGCACAAAGGGGCTGGTGCATCTGGCGGTGCTTCAGGTTCACGTGCGCAGTCTTTGACCAATCGGTTGTGGGAAGGCCTAAGCGCGAATGTTTATGTTTATTTGCACCAAACGCGGCTGTCGGATGTGATTTCCAATGAGTTGGCACCGTGCCCTGCTGTCCCAAATCTGTTTGATGTTGTGGATGTTTGATAAGTTGAAAAGGGGGCCAGCCCCCGTCCTGCGGTCTCCCCCAGAGTTTGTTTTGTAAGATGAAGATGGATGTGTCGTGAGCCGAGTGTACTTCGACCATAATGCGACAACGCCTTTGCGCGATGCGGCGCGCGCGGCGATGGTGACTGCTATGGATGTTGTGGGGAACCCTTCGTCTGTGCATTCCGAGGGGCGCGCGGCCAAGATGATGGTGGAGCGTGCCCGTGTGCAGGTTGCTGAGTTGGTGGGCTGTTTGCCGACACAAGTTGTGTTTACCGGTTCAGCGACTGAGGCGGCAGCTTTGGCGGTTGCACAGAAAGATCGCCATGGTGGTCATTTTGTATCGCTGCAGACCGAGCACGATTGTTTTTTAGCTTGGGATGAGGCGGCAAACGGGGGTCCTGCGTTGCACGCAATTTCTGCGGCTAACTCAGAGACTGGAGTGATAAAGCCAGCAGTGGTTTCAAACTCGAGCGTATCTGGAGCCGTGGTGTGCGACATTACGCAGATCGCGGGGAAGATGCCCGTAATATATGATGAAAGTGGCAAGCCGTCTTACATGATCCTGTCTGCGCACAAGTTGGGTGGCCCTAAAGGTGTTGGGGCGCTGATTAACTTTACCGCAGATGATCCACAGGCGATTTTGCGTGGTGGCGGGCAAGAAATGGGCCGTCGTTCTGGAACCGAAAATGTTATTGGTATTGCTGGATTTGGCGCGGCTGCAGTCGCGGCAAGGCAAGATGTAGCCAATGGCGCATGGGAACGGGTTGCGGAACTTAGAAATATTCTAGAAAAGGCCCTTGAGACCGCGTCAAAGAAGTCTATTTTTGTCGGGAATGACCAGCAACGCTTACCGAACACTTCTTGCATCCTGACACCAGGGTGGAAGGGAGAGACGCAGGTGATGCAAATGGATTTGGCTGGCTTTGCAGTTTCTGCGGGTTCTGCCTGCTCATCGGGTAAAGTGCGCGCCAGTCGCGTCCTGACGGCGATGGGCTATGAAGATGAATTGGCAGCTTGTGCGATCCGTGTGTCGTTGGGGTTGTCAAATACGGAAGATGAAGTTCTGCGCTTTGCCGATGTTTGGGCGCAAAAACTTAAGAAACATGAGGCACGCGCGGCGTAACGCTGTGAGCCAACAAGAGGAAGTCTGAGCATGGACAATATGGTCAAAGATGGCGTCGATCAGGATACCGTCGACGCGGTACGCGAAGTTGGTGGAGCCTATAAGCACGGCTGGAACACTGACATTGAAATGGAATACGCCCCAAAGGGTCTTTCCACGGATATCGTGCGTTTGATTTCTGAAAAGAATGAAGAACCTGAGTGGATGCTGGAGTGGCGTTTGGCCGCTTATGATCGTTGGTTGAAGTTGGAAGAGCCTGATTGGGCGATGGTCGACTACCCGAAAATCGATTTCCAAGACCAGTATTATTATGCCCGTCCCAAATCTATGGAAGTGAAGCCGAAGTCATTGGACGAGGTTGATCCTAAGTTGTTGGAAACCTACAAAAAGCTCGGCATTCCTTTGAAAGAGCAAGCATTGCTTGCTGGTGTTGAAGCCCCAGAAGGCGAACGTAAGGTTGCTGTGGATGCGGTGTTTGACTCAGTTTCTGTTGGCACAACCTTTAAGGACGAGCTGCTGAAGGCTGGCGTGATTTTTTGTTCAATCTCAGAAGCAATCAAAGATTACCCTGAATTGGTCAAAAAGTACTTGGGTACCGTTGTTCCTGTTTCAGACAACTACTATGCCACTTTGAATTCTGCCGTGTTCTCTGATGGGTCGTTCGTCTACATCCCGCCCAACACACGTTGCCCAATGGAGCTGTCCACATATTTCCGCATCAATGCAGAAAACACGGGTCAGTTTGAGCGCACCTTGATCATCGCTGACAAGGGTTCATATGTTTCATACCTTGAAGGCTGTACAGCACCGCAACGCGATATCGCGCAATTGCACGCCGCTGTTGTTGAGTTGGTTCTGCTGGATGACGCTGAAATCAAATACTCAACCGTTCAAAATTGGTTTCCAGGGGATGAGAATGGCAAGGGCGGCATCTATAACTTCGTGACGAAACGTGCGGATTGCCGCGGCGATCGTTCCAAAGTGATGTGGACCCAAGTTGAAACCGGTTCTGCCGTCACTTGGAAATACCCGTCTTGCGTATTGCGCGGCGATGACAGCCAAGGCGAGTTTTATTCAATCGCCATCGCGAACAATATGCAGCAAGCCGACACGGGCACCAAAATGATCCACCTGGGCAAACGCACCAAGTCGCGCATCGTGTCCAAAGGTATCTCTGCAGGCAAGGCCCAGAACACATATCGTGGGCTGGTTTCAATGCACCCCAAAGCCAAGGAATCGCGCAACTATACGCAGTGCGACAGCTTGTTGATCGGTAATAAATGCGGGGCACACACAGTACCATACATCGAGGTGAAGAATAATTCATCACGCGTTGAGCACGAAGCCACAACCTCCAAAGTGGATGATGATCAGTTGTTCTATTGCCGCTCGCGCGGGATGGACGAAGAAGAGGCGGTTGCTTTGGTCGTCAATGGGTTCTGCAAGGACGTGCTTCAGGCACTTCCGATGGAATTTGCAATGGAAGCACAAGCGCTTGTCGCAATTTCGCTTGAGGGGTCTGTTGGCTAATCATGATCGAGGCCGCTCACAAACGTCCAGACCTCACAATGCCGGAGGCCGAAGCAGAGCTTTTGCGCCAGCATTATGAGGACGCGGATGTGATCCTTGAATACGGATCGGGTGGTTCGACGGTTATGGCGTCGGAAATGGAAGGCAAGCACATCACAAGTGTCGAAAGCGACAAGGCGTGGTGGAAAATGATGATGGAATGGTTTGAAACCAATCCAGCTTCAAAGGGGTCCACTGTCGATATGCTTTATGCCGACATTGGACCAACCCGCGAGTGGGGGCATCCCAAGGATGAGCGCTCTTGGAAACAGTTTGCGCAGTATCCGCTGGCTGTGTGGGAAATGGATGAGCTTCGCGCCCCAGACGTTGTTTTGGTTGACGGGCGTTTCCGTGTCGGATGTGCCTTGGCCACGGCATACAATATCAAACAGCCAACCGTGCTGCTGTTTGACGATTATACGCCACGCAAGTGGATGCACGCGACCGAAAACTTTCTTGGTCAACCAGAAATTACGGGCCGTATGGCCACGTTTAAACTTGAACCGCAGCCGTTCCCAACGGGACGTATGCTTGAAATTATTGATTACATGCTGCGCCCATGATTGGGCAGTGAGGGAATAAAATGCTGAAGATTGAAAACCTGCACGTCAAACTTGAAGACGAAGAAAAGCAAATCTTGAAAGGTGTAAACCTTGAGGTTGGCGCGGGCCAAGTGCACGCGATCATGGGGCCAAACGGTTCTGGTAAATCCACGTTGTCCTATGTTTTGTCTGGCCGCGAAGGTTACGAAATAACGGACGGCGAAGCCCATTTGGGTGACGTTGACTTGCTTGACATCGAACCAGAAGAACGAGCGGCCGCTGGCCTGTTCTTGGCATTCCAATACCCTGTAGAGATCCCAGGCGTTGGCAACATGACCTTCCTGCGCACAGCCGTAAACGCACAGCGCAAAGCGCGCGGTGAAGAAGAAATGTCTGCCGCTGAATTCCTCAAAGTTGTTCGCGCCAAAGCGAAGACGCTGAAAATCGACGCTGACATGTTGAAGCGCCCAGTCAACGTTGGCTTTTCCGGTGGTGAGAAAAAGCGCAACGAGATTTTGCAGATGGCGATGCTTGAGCCAAAGATGTGCATCTTGGACGAGACAGACTCGGGTCTAGATGTTGATGCGATGAAACTGGTCTCTGAAGGCGTGAATGCTTTGCGTTCTGAAGGCCGCTCTTTCTTGGTCATCACGCATTACCAGCGTCTTTTGGACCATATTAAGCCTGACGTGGTTCACATCATGGCAAACGGCCGTATCATCAAATCTGGCGGCCCTGAGTTGGCTCTAGAAGTTGAACAGAACGGTTACGCCGACATCTTGGCAGAGGTTTCCTAATGAGCGCTGTTGCTGAAACGATGAATGTCACTGACGAGCGTTTGGCGGGTTTGACCCTGCCAGCGGGCGGATGGTCTGACGCGGCGCGCAAAGATGCGTTATCACGTGTTCAGATGATGGGGTTGCCAAACCGTCGTGATGAATATTGGAAATACACACGTCCAGACACATTGACCCAAGCGGTTGCTGTGCCTGCGGCGCTGTTTCACAATGACGAAGCAGCACTGTTTGACGATGTCGATCGCCTCAAAATCGTATTTGTAGACGGTGTATTTGATGCGGATGCCTCTGATGATCTGTCACTTGAGGGTGTCAGTATCGAACGTCTGGCAACTGCGGATGCCGATATTCATTGGGCCCGCGATGTTTACGGTGTGCTAGAAACCAACGGTCAAAAGCCTGTTGAACGTCCTTTGGCCGCCTTGAACACTGCCTTTGCAACGGATGGTGTTTTGATCCACGTGACGGGTGCAGCAAGCAAGCCGATCAACATGATCTACCTTCACAACTCGGAAACATCTGATGTGATGTTGCACAACGTGATCAAGTTGGATGCTGGCGCTAGCCTCACTGTTCTGGAAACAGGGCCCGCTGCAGCACGTCTTAATATGGTGACGGAAGTTGAAGTTGCTGACACCGCAGCGTTACATCACATTCGTGCCCAAGGGCGCGACCACGAACGCCGCGCGGCGACGCATATTTTTGCACGTCTGGGCACTGAATCAGTGTTCAAATCCTTCACGCTTACCGCAAACGGCGTAATGACGCGCAACGAATGTGTGCTAGAGTTGACAGGTGACGATGCAAAAGCAACCGTTGGTGGCGCATGTGTAGGCGACGGTGATTTTCACCACGACGACACAGTGTTCATCACCCATGACGCAGAAAACTGCGAAAGCCGTCAGGTGTTCAAAAAGGTGCTGCGAAACGGCGCGACAGGCGTTTTCCAAGGCAAAATCTTGGTCAAAACCGGTGCACAGAAGACTGATGGCTATCAGATCAGCCAATCATTGCTTTTGGATGGTGACAGCCAGTTTTTGGCCAAGCCTGAGCTTGAAATCTACGCCGATGACGTGATTTGTTCACACGGATCCACCTCCGGTGCGATTGATGAAACCGCATTGTTCTATCTACAATCACGCGGGATCAGCAAACCAGTTGCGACTGACTTGTTGACCCTGTCGTTCTTGGCCGAAGCCGTGGACGAGATCGAAGATGAAACACTGCGCGAGCAAATCAACGAACGCATGGCGTCTTGGTTGGAACGGCGTCGCGGCTGATGTCTGTTACTAAAGATATTCGTGCCAGCTATCGTGGACCGGGTCGCGTGGTTACGCGGCTTTTGGGGCAGGGACGGCGTGAAGGTTTTGCGCTGAACATTCTGCTGTTCGCATGCATCATGATGTTCATCGCGCAAGCGCCATATCAAGCACGCGAAGCCCATTTCGATCCAGACGTCCCTTTGATGGCGCGGATGTATTGGAGCGCGTTTTTGTGGATCTTCTTGGTCCCGCTGCTGCTCTATGGCTTTGCCGCCATCATGTACGGCATAGCACGTTTGGCAGGTCGCAACATCACAGGGTATGGCGTGCGCCTTAGCTTGTTTTGGGCGTTACTTGCCAGCAGCCCTATGTTTCTGCTGTTGGGGTTAATTGCAGCCTTCATCGGTCCAGGTGCTGGTTTGCAACTGGTCGGCATTCTATGGCTCGCCAACATCTTATGGTTTTGGATCGCAGGAATGCGCGCTGCAGAAAGTGTCGCTCTATGAACTTGAATGTCCAATCATTGAGCGTGCTTGTTGCACTGACTTTGCGTGACCCTGCTAATGCAGCGCGCTTGGTTATAGCTGCGGGCTATCGCCGTGATATTCTTTGGACGTTTCTGTTACTTGTTAGCATTGCCAATGCAGCCCTTGTTTGGTTGTCCAATGCGTTGACTGGGCCAACCCCAGAACAATTGGCGCAAATGCCAATCCAAATTCCGCAGATCATCTTTAGCCCACTATATGCGTTTGTGTTTCTGGCGGGTGCCTTGGTGATCACGGTCCATGTTTTGCATTGGATCGGCGCTGCTATTGGTGGTGAGGGCAGCTTGGACGACATGTTGTCCGTTTTGGTGTGGCTGCAAGCCATGCGTGTCTTGGCACAAGTTGTCTTGTTGGCGCTGCTTCTGGTGGCCCCTTCGATTGCTGGTTTGTTTGGGCTGGCCGTTGCTTTGTACAGCCTGTGGATACTGGTTCACTGCGTTAATGAAGGCGCGGGCCTTGGCTCTGTCTTCAAAACCGTTGGCGTTCTACTGTCGGCAACCGTTGGCATAATCATGGGCCTTAGTTTTATCCTGACCATTACTGGTCTCGCCTCTATGGGGATCTCTCCGAATGTATGATGTCGCTAAAATACGTGCTGATTTCCCAATTCTTGCACGAGAAGTGAACGGTAAGCCGTTGGTTTACCTTGATAACGGTGCATCCGCGCAAAAGCCGCAGGTCGTGATTGATACGATCACACGTGCTTACGCAGAAGAGTATGCAAATGTGCATCGTGGTCTTCATTTCTTGTCGAACCTTGCAACAGACAATTATGAGGCTGTGCGCGGAAAAATCGCCAAATTCATGAATGCGGCTTCAGAAGACGAAATCGTTTTCAACTCAGGCACCACCGAGGGTATCAATATGGTGGCTTATGGTTGGGCTATGCCGAACCTAAAAGCCGGTGATGAAGTCATCCTAAGCGTTATGGAGCACCACGCCAATATTGTGCCTTGGCACTTTCTACGCGAACGCCAAGGTGTCGTAATCAAATGGGTGGATGTTGATGCGGCGGGTGCGTTGGACCCCCAAGCGGTTCTTGATGCGATTACGCCCAAAACGAAATTGATCGCGATCACTCATATGTCCAATGTTTTGGGCACCAAAGTGGATGTGAAAAACATCTGCGCGGGCGCACGTGCAAAAGGCGTGCGCGTCTTGGTGGATGGATCACAAGCAGCGGTACACATGCCAGTAGATGTTCAAGACATCGATGCAGATTTTTACGCTGTAACGGGTCACAAATTATACGGTCCATCAGGTTCTGGCGCGATCCACATCAAACCTGAACGTATGGCTGAGATGCAGCCCTTCATCGGCGGCGGTGATATGATCCGTGAAGTGTCCAAATCAGGTGTCATCTATAACGACGCCCCGATGAAGTTTGAAGCTGGCACACCAGGGATCGTTCAAATGATTGGTCTTGGCACGGCCGTCGATTACATGATGGATACTGGAATGGATGCGATTGCGGCTCATGAGAACAGCCTGCGCGATTACGCTGTTGCAAAACTGGCGGGTTTGAACTGGATACAGGTCCAAGGGACAACGGCGGACAAAGGAGCCATCTTTAGCTTCACAATGGATGGCGCAGCGCATGCGCATGACATTTCAACGATCCTTGATAAAAAGGGCGTTGCGGTAAGGGCAGGGCAGCATTGTACAGGTCCATTAATGGAACATCTTGGTCTCAGTGCAACCTGTCGTGCGTCTTTTGCGATGTATAACACGACTGACGAAGTTGATGTTTGGATCGATGCGTTGGAACTTGCACACGATCTTTTCGCCTAAGGCGCAAACACATCGCTTCATTTAGCAATTGCAGCGCAACAGCTGCAAAGCTATACCGCGCATGAAGGTCCCATAGCTCAGCTGGATAGAGTACTCGCCTCCGAAGCGAGGGGTCGCTGGTTCAAATCCAGCTGGGACCACCATTTTTCAATGAACTACAAATGAAAAAAGCGCTCCAAAAGGCGCTCTCGATTGTATCATGATCGCTGTTTGAAAAATCAGCTGCCCCAGGTGCGGACAACACCGCAATCCAGATGGACAAAGTTGGAACCTGAATATCGGCCAACACCACCACCGCGACATGCTGATGCTGCACGGGCCATTTGGCCAACCGAGCGGGTCGATAGACGCAAGTCGGCGGCCTTGCCTTGCATGTGTAGCGAATTCTTAGCAACGCCTTTGGAACGTGAACGCAGCATCGCGTTCGTTTTTGGACTGCGGTAGCCGGATAGCAACATATACGGCTCGTTGGCATCCATCAAATTATGGGCTGCGGCCATAACGTCGATGGTGCGCAAATCCATGGATTTCACACCATCAGTCCGCCAGTCACGCATGAAGTAGTTCACTTCTTTAACAGCATCTTTGATGTACGTACCTTCGATCCAATAGATCATATCGATACGTTCACCGGTACGGCCCGAAAACATGCGAATACGGCGAATATCGCCTGCACCGCGTAAAATACCTGCTGCATTGGAGAAAGTAGGGGCGGCTGTTACGGTTGTCGCGGCAAAAGCCCCCAACAACGCGCGGCGGGTCATCGTGCCCGTGGTGCCATCAATCGTCATAGTAAAACGTGTCCCGTATGCCTGTTTCCCGTGTTGCAAGCACGGGCAATTCATCTTGTCCCCAGATGCAACACCCTTATTGCATAAGCCGAATCGTTAACCAAGCGATGAATTTTACCCACAGAGAATTTCAAAAATTTTAGGCGAATTTCTGCGCAGTTTATAGAGAATGCGGCCAAACAGCCTAAACAATGGCGGCAACATGCAACACATTGTCTATCTGAACATAATCTTAAGGAGGTGGCGTGAATGTGAATGGACAACTCTTTGTGCATCCAACAAAATGCCAATAATTCGTACGAGTGCATTTTTCTATGGGAGTAGATATGTTTCAACGCATATTCAAGATGACATCTGTTCTGGCTTTGACGCTGGTTGTTCTGGCGCTTTTCATTGCTCCGAAACCTGCTGACGCACAAGTCACAGCATTCAAACAAGCTGTGGCCGAAGCTGCAGCACGCGATAAAGATATCGCAGCATTCTATCAGGCCAACGGCTACAAAAGCGTTTGGACTGGTCGCTCAGGACGTGAACGCTCCCGTCGTCAGGCGTTGATCAAAGCACTGGCGAACGCCTCGTCACACGGCCTGCCAACCGAACGCTACAATTCAGCCGGGCTTCAGGCCAAGATGAAAGCGGCCCGTGGCCCACGTGAGCGTGGTGCAGTTGAGGTGGAAATTAGCCGCGTCTTTTTGCTGTACGCGCGTGACCTTCAAACCGGTATATTGATCCCCAGCCGTGTGAACAGCGCTATTGTGCGCAAAGTCCCATACCGTGATCGCACATCTTATCTTATGAACTTCGTCAAATCTTCACCAGCAGGTTTCTTTAAGGCTTTGGCCCCTAAAACCATGGAATACAATGCGTTGATGAAGGAAAAACTGCGCCTTGAGCGTGTGCTTGGCAAAGGCGGATGGGGTGCAACTGTTCCTGCAAAGTCTTTGAAACCAGGTCAATCAGGTGCTTCTGTTGTCGCATTGCGCAACCGCTTGATGACTATGGGTTTTATGAAGCGCAGCTCGACACAGACATATGACGACAACATGAAATCTGCCATCCAGCAGTTTCAATTGGCGCATGGTATGGCCACAGATGGCGTCGCTGGTGCAGGTACAATATCTGAGATCAACAAAGGTGTTCAGACCCGACTACAATCCATCATCGTTGCGATGGAACGTGAGCGTTGGTTGAACCAAGAACGCGGCAAGCGCCACATCTTGGTGAACATTCCTGACTTCACAGCCAAGATTATCGACAACAACAAAGTGACATTTGAAACTCGTTCTGTTGTTGGTGCAAACAAATCAGATCGCCCAACAGTCGAATTTTCCGATGTGATGGAGTTCATGGTCATTAATCCAAGCTGGTATGTCCCGCGTTCCATTATCACAAAGGAATATCTGCCGGCGCTGAAACGCAACAGCAACGCTGTACGTCACATTGAAATCACCGACAGCAAAGGCCGTAAGGTCAATCGCTCTGCTGTGAACTTCTCGCAGTATAACGAAAAAACCTTCCCGTTTTCCATGCGCCAACCTCCGTCAAAGGGCAACGCGCTGGGTCTGGTTAAGTTTATCTTCCCAAATCCATACAACATTTACCTGCACGACACGCCTGCCAAAAACTTGTTCTCACGTGAAGTTCGCGCGTTCAGCCACGGGTGTGTTCGTTTGGCTGACCCATTTGATTTTGCCTACGCGCTATTGGCCAAAGAAGTTGGGAACCCCAAAGAATTTTTCCAAGCCCAGTTGGCAACCGGCAAAGAGCAACGTGTGAATCTGAAGTCTCCTGTTCCTGTGCACATTATCTACCGCACAGCCTCTACCAATGCCAAAGGCCACACACAGTATCGCCGCGACGTTTATGGCCGTGATGCACAAGTTTGGAATGCTTTGGCAAAGGCAGGGGTGGCATTGCGCGCCGTACAAGGTTAATTCAGGTCCTGTAATTTACGGGACGCTGATCACATGAGTCGATCCATTAAAGACATCGCAGCGGCGCTCGGGGCACAAGCCTTCGGCGCCGTTGACCTTTTGGTCACCTCGGTTCAAGAACCAGCAAGCGCTGGACCTAATGATCTGGCGCTTGCTATGGATGAAAAATACGCCGAAAACCTATCAAGTGGCCAAGCCCGTGCGGCTATGGTGTGGGAGGGGGCGGATTGGCAAGCAATGGGGCTTGAGGCCGCAATTGTTCCCAAACGCGCACGTTTCGCGATGGCACCCCTAACCGCATTAATGGATCTAGGGCAGGGCTACGACGCGGGAATTCACCCAAGTGCGGTTATTGATCCATCCGCAGAACTGGCTTCAGACGTTTGTGTTGGACCGCTTGTCGTCATCGGCCCGCGCGCCAAGATTGGTGCTGGCAGCATCATTGGGCCTCAGTGCTTTATCGGCATGGACGTGATCATCGGTGAAAACGCCTATCTGCGGGAACAAGTCAGTATTGGCGCACGTGTCCGTATTGGCGCACGGTTCATTGCACAACCGGGTGCCAGGATCGGTGGAGATGGGTTCAGTTTTGCTACGGCTGAAAAATCGGGGGTCGAAGCCGTCCGCGAAAGCCTTGGTGATCAACAAGAAACTGAACCGCAGTCTTGGACCCGTATCCACTCGCTTGGCTCGGTTGTCATTGGCGAGGACGTTGAAATTGGTGCGAACACAACTGTCGACAACGGAACCATCCGCGACACGGTGATTGGGGATGGCTGCAAATTCGACAACATGGCGCAGATTGGCCACAATGTGCGCATTGGACGGGATTGTTTGATTTGCGGTCACGTTGCGGTCGCCGGCTCTACGGTGATAGGCAACAATGTTGTTCTTGGTGGAATGACAGGTGTTACTGACAACGTCTTTGTTGGGGACCGAGTGATCACCGGCGGCGCAACCAAAGTTCTGAGTAACGTGCCCGCGGGCCGCGTCATGTTGGGGTATCCGGCCACGCAGATGGACAAGCAATTGGAAATTTACAAATTACTGCGCCGCCTGCCACGCCTGTTTCGCGACGTGACAGCCCTTAAAAACCGCAGCTCTGATGACAATAAAGACTAAAGGGTAAATCAATGAGTGTGACTGATAAAATATTCGAAATCATCGCAGAGCAAGCCGTGCTCGAAACCTCGGATGTGACGTTGGAAAGTACACTTGAAGATCTGGGGATTGATAGCCTTGGTCTGGTAGAAAGCATCTTCGCAATTGAAGAAGAATTCGACATCACGGTTCCCTTCAATGCCAATGAACCCACCAACAGCGACTTTGATATCTCCAGCGTCTCCAAGATCATTGAGGGTGTGGAACGTCTTTTGAAAGAGCAGGCGGGCTAAACGTATGAAACGCGTTGTCATCACGGGTGCAGGCACAATCAATGCCCTGGGCCACAGTGTTGCAGAAACAATGACAGCCATGGCCGAAGGGCGCTGTGGTATCGGCCCCTTGGTGTTTCGCGATGTGGAACGGCTGTCAATCCAGATCGGCGGCCAAGTGCGCGGGTTTGAGGCAGACGGGCGTTACAACCGGCAACAGATGTCGCTCTATGATCGTTTTACCCAATTCACCCTTGCCGCAGCTGCTGAGGCAATCGCGCAATCTGGCATCACGTTCAGCGGTGAATTGGCAGCCAAATCTGGTGTTGTTCTTGGCACCGCTGGTGGCGGCGTTAGCACATGGGACGACAACTATCGGTCCGTCTATGAAGATGGTAAAAACCGTGTCCATCCTTTCGTCGTGCCCAAACTGATGAACAACGCAGCCGCCAGCCACGTTAGTATGGAATATAACCTGAAGGGCCCATCCTTCACTGTTTCCACCGCCTGCGCCTCATCCAATCATGCAATGGCGCAAGCCTTTCAAATGGTGCGCACAGGGATGGCACCTGCGATGGTGACAGGTGGATCAGAGTCCATGCTATGCTTTGGCGGGGTGAAAGCCTGGGAGGGTCTGCGCGTCATGTCCAAGGACGCGTGCCGCCCATTTTCGGCCAATCGAAATGGTATGGTTCAGGGCGAAGGCGCTGGCATTTTTGTGTTTGAAGAATACGAACACGCACGCGCACGCGGCGCTGAAATCCTGTGCGAAGTCGCAGGTTTCGCCATGTCCTCGGACGCCACAGATATCGTCATGCCGTCCAAAAACGGAGCCGCGCGGGCGATTGCGGGCGCACTAAGCGATGCACGGCTTAATCCAGAAGAAGTTGGTTATATCAACGCACACGGTACTGGAACGGCTGCGAACGATAAAACTGAATGCGCGGCTGTCGCTGATGTCTTTGGCCCGCATGCGGATAAGTTGATGATTTCGTCCACGAAATCTATGCATGGTCATTTGATCGGTGGTACGGGCGCTGTTGAATTGCTAGCCTGCATCATGGCGCTACGGGATGGTGTTATCGCGCCCACAATTGGGTACGAAGAAGCAGATCCAGACTGCGCCCTTGATGTGGTGCCCAATGAAGCACGCGATGCGAAAGTTAACGTTGCGCTGTCTAACGCCTTTGCCTTTGGTGGGATGAACGCCGTTTTAGCGCTTCGCAAGGTTTAGAAACGCAAAAGGCCGCCTGTGAAAACAGACGGCCCCTTGTTTGATCTAAGTTTGCTTTATGGCTCAACAACCGAAACTTTGTCGTAAGCGGCTGTGAAACCGGTCAATGATAATGTCAATTCAACCTTCTGATCTTGTGCTAGTGCAGGAACGATTGTCATCGTAGCTGCATTCCCACGTTTGAAACTTGCGACGTCTTCTGCCGTAAGACCGATGCGTGCAAAACAACCAACTTGGTTACAGAATGAATATGGATAACGGCGCGCTTTGCCACCATCGACAGTGATGCTTAATTGTTGAGGTAGGGAGGTTTCGAGCGGCACTACGATTGTCGCACCAGCTTTCGCTTTGCCACCATCTTTCAGGCGGAACATTGAAACCTCCGCAACTGGCGAACCAGCACCGTCGTCCATCAATTGATACATCTGGCATGGCTCCTCGCCTTCGCCATCAACTTTAACGCAGCGCATCTCCCAATCCCCAACCTTCTCTTTGATGTAAAGCTGGCCTACTGCCAATTCGTGCTCGGCTTCTTCTCCAAGGCTTAATCCAGTTGGGTTTCCTTCATCGGCCCCAGCATTGGTGCCCTCAGTCGGTGTTTCAACGGCTTGGGCCTCAGCTCGGACTGCTGTTTCAGTTTCAGCTGATGTTGCAGTTTCTTGTGCAAATGTTGCACCGGTCATCCCGAAAATAAGTGCTGTGCTTAAAACTACTGCATTGCGAAAATTGGTCATTCGATATCCATTATTCATTGCTTTGTTGGTATTTCTAACACGGTGAAATCTACATGTCAGTGATGAACCGCAACCGGTCATTCGTATTTGGGCAAATTTCTGCTGATTTCTTTGGGCAAATCAACCGGGTGGCTAAAAAAGAAAAGAGAGCTTCGTTGAGCTCTCTTTTCCAAATTTATTCTCCCCGTCGGACTAGGCCGACTTATACTCAAACGTTACGAAACCACAGTTAGTCGGTCAACAGCTAGTTTCGGAAAAAGAGCCAATAGAACTACGGGGTCGCAACCGTAAAAGGGGCCGTACCCGAAGGCACGGCCAGTCTGACAGGGAGGAAGTGTTACAAACCCGAATGACATTTAGGTTTGGAACAAAAAACAATATGACCACGAAAGGTTAAGTTAGTATGGTAAGTACGAATTAAGTTTTGAATAAAAGGTTAACGCATATGACATCCGAACTATTTATTGGCGGCGGCGGTGACGAATAAGCTGTAAAGCAAGTCCTCGGCCTGAAATATGCGAACCGACATGGTTTGATTGCAGGCGCAACAGGCACGGGTAAAACAGTTACGCTGCAAATCCTTGCTGAGGGATTTTCCAATGCTGGCGTTCCAGTCTTTTTGTCCGATGTGAAAGGCGACCTTTCTGGTCTTGCTAAATCTGGGAGTGCGGATCACAAATTACACGACGCGTTCATGAAACGCGCAGGCATCATTGGCTTTGACGATTACACCTACGACAAATTTCCAGTCACATTCTGGGATCTATTCGGTGAACAAGGGCACCCGGTGCGCACCACGGTTGCTGAAATGGGGCCTTTGCTGCTGGCACGTTTGCTGGAACTCAGCGAAGCTCAAGAGGGCATCATCAACATTGCCTTCCGTCTGTCTGACGAAGAAGGCCTCCCATTGTTGGACCTAAAAGATCTTCAGGCCTTGTTGGTCTGGATCGGGGAACACGCAAAAGAATTGTCTTTGCGTTATGGCAATGTCTCTAGCTCGTCGATTGGTGCAATCCAACGTCGTTTGCTTGTGCTTGAAAACCAAGGTGGCAACAGCCTGTTCGGTGAACCTGCTTTTGAACTGTCAGAAATTACACGCACTGACGCGGATGGTCGCGGCGTAATCAACTTGCTGGCGGCAGATCAATTGATGGCGTCCCCAGGGCTCTACGCGAAATTCTTGTTGTGGTTGTTGTCCGAACTGTTTGAGGAGCTGCCAGATGTTGGCAACCCTGACAAACCAAAATTGGTCTTCTTCTTTGACGAAGCCCACTTGTTGTTTGATGATGCACCAAAGGCGCTTGTGAATAAGGTTGAACAAGTCGCCCGCCTAATCCGTTTCAAAGGTGTTGGCGTTTATTTCATTACGCAAAACCCTGCTGATGTGCCTGACGATATCCTTGGCCAGCTTGGGAACCGTTTCCAACATGCTTTGCGTGCCTTTACGGCTAAAGATCGCAAAGAGCTTCGCCTTGCCGCCGAAACCTACCGCGAAAACCCACGATTTGACACCGAAGAGGCCATTCGCGAAGTTGGCGTTGGTTAGGCCGTGACCTCTATGCTGCAGAAAAAAGGCGTGCCGGGGATTGTGGAACGCACTTTGATCCGTCCACCGTCTTCTCAACTTGGTCCGATCACCAAAGGGGAAAGTGCCGACATTATGGGGATGTCACCCATGTCTGGCAAATACGATGAAACCCTGGACCGCAAATCTGCCTTTGAAATTTTATCCAAACGGGCAGAAGCCGCAGCGCTTGAAGCTGAACAAGCCGAAGCAAAGGCGGAGGAAGAAGAACATCCAGCAATCCGCGAGTTCAACGCAGGGCGTCGTTACGATGGAACACGTGTTTCTCGCTCAACCTCGCGCCCAACCCGTAAACGCAAACCTGACGGTTTGGGTGCGGCAGTGGCGTCTGTCATCCTGAAGGAACTCAAAGGGACAACAGGGCGCCGCATTGTACGCGGCATCTTGGGCGGTCTGTTTAAGGGGCGCTGAGTATGATTGTTCGAGACGCAAACGACCTGCACGGCAGTGCGCGCGATGTTTCTGGGCCGGGGTGGAGCAGCCTGCGGATGTTGGTTAAATCCGACAACATGGGTTTTTCCATGAACGAAACCATCGTACAGGCGGGTGCTTCGCTGACCTTGGAATACAAGAACCACCTTGAGGGGTGTTATTGCGTTTCAGGCACAGGGCGCGTGACGGATCATGCCACCGGCACCATACATGAAATCAAGGCGGGCGTTTTGTATGCGCTGGACCAGCACGACAATCACACGCTGACGGTCGATGACGGGATGGATATGTTTTTGATATCTGTCTTCAACCCCGCCTTGCAGGGGGATGAAGTTCACGGTGAGGATGGCAGCTACTCTGCCTAATGCACAAAAGTCTACTAACGAAAAAAGGCCCCGCAGTTTCCTGTCGGGGCCTTTTCTATATTTTATGATCTGATCTTATTTCTCAGGGATCAAACCACGTGGGCTGAACCTAAGGACCAGAAGCAAAACCAGACCCATTGTCAAAAGACGCATGTGTGCGACGCTTTCGAGCAGGTGATCTTTCAACCAATAGCCATCTGCCATGCCGTAGGTGACAAAGTTCATCAAGACACTGCCCATCGGCTCAACCATGACCCACAACCACCAGATCAAGAAGCCACCAAGGACGGACCCAAGGTTGTTCCCAGACCCACCAACGATCACCATAACCCAGATCAGGAAGGTAAAGCGCAGCGGCTGATATGTGCCCGGCGTCAACTGACCGTCCAGCGTTGTCATCATCGCTCCAGCGACCCCACATACTGCGGAGCCAAGCACGAAGATTTGCAAGTGACGGGCAGTGACGTTCTTACCCATAGCCTCAGCTGCAAACTCGTTGTCGCGAATGGCGCGCATCATACGGCCCCATGGGCTGTGCAACGCACGCTGTGCCATGACGAACAGGATGACCAAGACGACAGTGAATAAACCAGCATAGATAAGTTTGACCCACAGGGTTGAGGCAGTGACAGCGTCAAAACCCAAGCCATTCGCGCGTTCGATAAAGGCGGCATTACTTTGCAGATTAACCTCATAAGGGGCAGGGCGCGGCAAGCCGACAACGTTCTTAACGCCGCGTCCCAACCAGTCTTCGTTTTTCATCACCGCGATGATGATTTCCGAAATACCCAAAGTCGCAATTGCCAGATAGTCAGAGCGCAATCCAAGTGCTGTCTTACCAATCAACCAAGCAACCGCAGCGGCCAACAAACCACCCGCAGGCCAAGCCAACAACACAGGCAACCCTAGACCACCAAGGTAGCCAGTTGCCGCTGGATCGATTTCTTCAATGAGGCCAACAGCAGGATCAAACAATCCGCGATAGACAAAGAAGCCAACAACCAACACACCAAAGACGCTAAAGCTGCGTAATTTGCTGGCCTTCATTTTTGTCATCAGGATCACGGCGGCCACAACAGTCGCAGCGCCCAACACCAACGCACCAATTACAGATGCGCCGCCCGCCTGCCATGCGCCCGGCGTGGCAGGCATGGATACCAACACAGTTGCCAAACCACCAAGAGCAACAAAGCCCATGATACCAACGTTAAACAGGCCAGCAAAACCCCATTGTAGGTTCACACCCAAAGCCATGATTGCGCTGATCAGGCCAAAGTTCAGGATGAACAAAGCAGTGTTCCAGCTTTGGACAAATCCAGTGATGATTATTAGCAGGGCAACGCCTGCAAAATACATCGTGTTTCTGACTGAATCGCTCATACTGATTTCCCCGCGAACAAGCCTGTTGGCCTAAACAGCAGCACGATGATCAAGATCACAAAGCTAACTGCGAATTTATAATCGGTAGACAGTAACTGGACCAATGTGTCCGGCGCCCAAGATTCTGGCACCACATAGGTCGCAACCTTTTTCCACGCATAAGTGATCATCACCTCAGAGAATGCGATGGTGAAACCACCCGCAATCGCACCCAATGGACTGCCCAAACCACCAACGATGGCCGCGGCAAAGACGGGCAACAACAATTGCAAGAAGATGAAAGGTTTGAACGATTTATCTAGGCCGTACAGCGTACCAGCGATGGTCGCCAAAGCGGCAACGATCAACCATGTCACCATAACCACACGCTCTGGATTGATACCGGACAACAACGCCAAATCTTCGTTATCTGAATAGGCGCGCATGGATTTACCTGTGCGGGTGCGGTTCAGGAACAAGAACAGGGCAATCACAACAATCACAGCAGTGACAATGGTTATGCCTTGGGTGGTTTTGAACGCTAAACCTTCTTTTAGACCGGTCAACGCCTTGAATTCACGTACAGAAATGATGAACCGCTCACCGTCAGAGAAACGTTGATCGTTTGGACCAATGATAAAACGTACCAGACCGTTCAGAATGAACATTACACCCAAGCTGACGATCACAAGGATCACTGGCTTGGCTTTTTGCTCACGATAAAACTTGTACACATAACGATCGGTGAACAGTACCAAACCCATAGTCGCCAATATACCAAACGGCATAGCGAGTAGAGCGGTTGGAAGCGGCCCGAATGAGATGCCCCAGCTTTGGAACAACCACGTCACAAGGATCGTACACATCGCGCCAAAGGCCATTGTGTCGCCGTGGGCAAAGTTGGAGAAGCGCAAGATACCATAGATCAACGTAACACCCAGCGCGCCAAGGGCCAGCTGAGCACCATATGAAATGGCAGGGATCAATACGAAGTTAGAGAGCGCCACAAAGGCGTTTAGGAAATCTATCATTTTATCCTCCCAAGAAGGATTTGCGCACTTCAGGATCCGCCAGCAATTCCTTGCCAGTGCCTGTAAATGCATTCGCGCCTTGAACCAGAACATAGCCTTTGTCGGCGATCTCTAGGGCTTGGCGCGCGTTTTGTTCAACCATCAGGATCGGAATGCCTGTGCGGGCTACCTCAATAATCCGGTCAAACAGTTCGTCCATTACGATCGGCGACACACCCGCCGTTGGTTCGTCCAACATCAGAACCTTTGGCTGTGTCATCAACGCACGACCCACGGCCACTTGTTGACGTTGGCCACCAGATAATTCACCAGCCGCCTGATACCGTTTCTCTTTCAAGATAGGGAACAGGTCATAGATCTGTGTCATCGTGTCTTTGTAATCGTCACGACGAATGAAGGCGCCCATCTCAAGGTTTTCCTCAACAGTCATCGATGTGAAGATATTTGAGGTCTGCGGAACAAACCCCATGCCTTTCACAACGCGATCTTGTGGGGACAAGGCAGTGATGTCTTCACCGTCTAAACGCACAGAACCTTTGTTTAGGTTCAACATGCCAAAGACGGCTTTCATGCCCGTGGATTTACCAGCACCGTTGGGGCCAACAATTACGGCGATCTCGCCTTTGTTCACCGCAATTGTGCAGTCGTGCAGAATGTCAGGGCCATTGCCATAGCCGCCTGTCATGCTGTCACCAATTAGGAATGGTTCGCTCATGTGCGGGCTTCCTTAACTGAAGGGGATAGGTGCGCGGCACCTACGCAATACCGATGTAATACCGACGTCATACCGATGTGTGTTTTTGACATTATACACCCACCTGTTCTTTGTTCTTTAAACCAGTGCCAAGGTAGGCCTCGATGACCTGTTCGTTGGCTTTGATTTCGGCCAACGACCCTTCGGCCAATACCTTGCCTTCCGCCATACAAATGACGGGGCCACAGATTTTGCCGATGAAGTCCATATCGTGCTCGATCACCACAAAGGTGTAACCACGGTCTTGGTTCAGGCGCAAAATGGCGTCACCAATAGTGTTCAAGAGTGTGCGATTTACACCTGCGCCAACCTCATCAAGGAATACGATTTTGGCATCAACCATCATCGTACGGCCCAGTTCCAAAAGTTTTTTCTGCCCGCCAGATATCTGACCTGCCTTTTGCTCTGCTAGATGTTCAACCGTCAAGAATTCCAAAACCTCGTCAGCTTTGGCTTTCAATGCGCGTTCTTCATCTGCAATGCGTTTGCGTCCAAACCATGTGTTCCACAAGGTCTCACCTGATTGAGCCCCCGGAACCATCATCAGGTTCTCACGACAGGTCATTGAACTGAATTCATGTGCAATCTGGAAGGTGCGCAGCAGTCCCTTGTGGAACAACTCATGGGGCGGCAGACCCGTAATGTCCTCGCCCTGCATGTGCACAGACCCAGATGTCGGAGGTAGAACTCCAGCTATCACATTGAAAAGAGTGGTTTTTCCGGCCCCATTAGGACCAATCAGACCTGTAATCGAATTTTCTTCAATTTTCAGGCTGGCACCATCAACAGCTTTAAAGCCGCCGAATTGTTTGTGTATATCATCAACGACGATCATACGAATTCCCCCGCCACATTAAATATGGGCTATAACATGTTGAAACAGCCCGCGGAAAACCACGGGCTGCTCAATTGATTTAGACAGTGATTAACGGTAGCCGATTGTGGAATACACGCCATCTTTGAATTCGATTTCTTGGTAGTTACCAGCAGATTCACCAGCACCAATCAATTCAACCGCAGAAGCACCAACATAGTCGATGTCTGTGCCAGCTTTCAGCAATTCTAGACCTTTAGCCAACTCACCTGGGAAGATTTCAACGCCTGGTGCGTTTGCAACGTCCATTACGTGATCTTTATAATCGGCAGAGTCTTTGCTGTCAGCAGCTTGCATTGCCAACATGATCAAAGCAGCAGCGTCATAGCTCTCTGGTGAGAAAGCGCCAGTGCCGTCGAAGCCTGCAGCTTCAGCCAATTCAACGAATTTCGCAGAACCGATGCTGTCAGTTCCTGGGTACGCACCATAAGAACCGTTCAATTCAGCACCGAAGTTTTCGTTCAGCTTTGAACCAACCATGCCGTCTGGAACATAGAATGTTTCAAACGCGCCGGTGTCGATCGCAGCGCGGATAACGCCAGAACCGCCTTGGTCAACGTAACCAGCTACAACAAGAACTTCGCCGCCAGCTGATGCCAATGCACCAACTTCAGCAGAGTAGTCTGCTTTGCCGTCTTCGTGTGCTGCAGAGATAGTTACTGTGCCGCCAGCAGCTTCAAAAGAAGCTTGGAATGCATCAGCCAAACCTTTGCCGTAGTCGTTGTTTGTGTAAGTCAAAGCAACTGATTCAACACCACGATCTTGCAAGATGTTTGTGATGATTACGCCTTGGCGTGCATCGGATGGTGCTGTGCGGAAGAACAAGCCATCGTCTTCAGCAGTAGATAGGCCAGGGGATGTCGCTGATGGTGAAATCATAACAACGCCGTTTGCGCGTGCTACGTTCGCCAAGATCGCGCCAGTAACGCCTGAGCAGTCAGCGCCCATGATGCCATCAACTTTGTCAGATGTCACAAGACGTTCAGCTGCGGATGTTGCCGCGCCTGCGTCGATGCATGTGCTGTCTCCACGTACAGAGATTACTTTTGCCGCATCAAGCAACATGCCAGAAGCTGTTACTTCAGCCATAGCCAATTCAGCGCCCGCACCCATTGCTGGTGTGATGGACTCAAGTGGGCCAGTGAAGCCCAAGATTACGCCGATTTTCACTTCTTTGCCGTGACCGCCCGCAATCGCAGCACCAGTCATCAAGGCTGTGGCTGCAGTAGCCATTAGTAGTTTTTTCATGTGTCTCTCCCATAAGGATCTAATGTCCTGATCGAAGAGACTAGTGTCGGTTTGCGAAAAAGAAAAGTCCTATAACCCGCCGGTTGGTGGTAGTTTAACCTGTAAATTGGTCGTTTTCGGGAAAAACGGACTAATCTTACCTAAGGGAATGCGACAGGCGATAACTTTAATGAGATTTCTGTGATCAGAATCGGGTGGATTTGGCGGTTAGATCGATAGCCGTCCAGCATGACTGCCGCGCTCGCGATAGGGCGTTGTATCATAGTGTGCGCGGTAGCATTTCGAGAAGTGGGATGGAGATGCAAAACCACAAGCTAGCGCCACGTTGATCACACTCATGTCGGTCTGCATCAGCAGGTTACGCGCTTTTTGAAGACGAAGCTCCATATAATACCTCTTGGGCGAACGGTTCAGATAGCGCCGGAACAAACGCTCTAGCTGGCGCGTCGACATGCCGACATCTTTTGCCAATATAGAAGGGCTTATCGGCTCCTCGATGTTGCCCTCCATGATTTGGATAACTTGGCTTAACTTTGGGTGACGCACGCCGATCCGTGTTGGAACAGACAGGCGCTGAGTGTCTTTATCGGTCCGGATTGAGGAATAGATCAGCTGATCTGCAACCGCATTAGCGAGGTCTTCCCCCAAATCTTTGGCGATCAGTTTAAGCATTAAGTCCAAGGACGAGGTGCCGCCGGCCGTCGTTAGGCGATTGCCATCCACAACGAACACAGATTTGGTCAATTCAACTTCAGGAAATTCTTCTGAAAAGCTATCGTGATTTTCCCAATGAATGGTTGCGCGCTTGTCATCCAGCAATCCAGCTTTAGCCAAAGTATATGCAGCCGTGCAGAGGCCTGCCACAGGTATTCCTTTGCGCGCTTCACGTCTGACCCATCCAAGTAATTTCTTAGTGGTGAATTTTTGGACGTTTACACCACTGCAAATCATCATGGTGTCGTCGCGAGACAATTCACCTAAATCGCCGTCAAGTTTAAAGATACTGCCTGCAGAACAGCGAACCTCTTCGCCTCCTTCTCCAATGATGCGCCATTGGTAGGCCTCGTGGCCCACCATACGGTTGGCGATGCGCAAGCTTTCAAGGGCAGATGCGAAACTAAGAAGGGTGAAATCTTCGAGCAAGACAAAGACATACCGCTTTGGCTTAGCTTCGGTTTCGATCTTGGTCGCCATGCGCGGATTTGACATCGCGGCTTGTCCTTAATGGGGGCGCAAAAGCGCGAATGTTTGGGACGGTTCTTTTGCAGTACGTTGGTTGACCTTGGACATGCAAATTGCATTCCGTCAAGAGGTGTAAATCAGATGTGGTCACTTCAATTAAGCTTTTGTATAGATGGCAGTTCAATACATCCTAAATGGGCTTAACCAACGGAGAAGACAGATGAGCGATTGGACCAAATCAAGCTGGCGCAACAAGCCACGGATTCAGATGCCCGATTATACAGACGCTGCAGCACTTAACGCTGTAGAGGCCCAGCTGTCTCAGTATCCATTGTTGGTATTTGCAGGCGAAGCACGCCGCTTGAAAACACAGTTGGCTGCAGCATCTCGTGGCGAAGCGTTTCTTTTGCAAGGCGGCGACTGTGCCGAGGCATTCGACCAATTCAATTCAGACAGCATCCGCGACACATTTAAAGTGATGTTGCAAATGGCGATGGTTCTGACTTACTGCGCGAAAGTACCAGTGGTTAAAGTTGGCCGTATGGCTGGTCAATTTGCCAAGCCACGCAGCGCAAATACAGAGACTGTAGGCGGCGTTGAGTTACCAAGCTACCGCGGTGACATCATCAACGGTTTGGATTTCACACCAGAAGCCCGTATCCCTGATCCACAGCGTATGTTGCAGGCCTATACACAATCTGCGGCGACATTGAACTTGTTGCGCGCTTTTTCAACTGGCGGGTTCGCTGACATGAAACGTGTCAATGCATGGACACTTGGCTTTACCGACAGCCAAGAAATCCAAAAATACCGTGACTTGGCAAGCCGTATCCAAGACAGCATTGATTTCATGGGCGCTGCTGGGATCAACTCGGACACGACGCATGAATTCTCGTCTGTTGAGTATTACACCAGCCATGAATCACTTCTGCTGGAATACGAAGAAGCACTGACACGTGTTGATTCTACTTCGGGCAAATGGTTGGCTGGTTCCTCGCACATGATTTGGATCGGCGATCGCACACGTCAGCCAGACGGCGCGCACGTTGAATTTGCAAGTGGCGTTCAAAACCCAATCGGTTTGAAATGTGGTCCAACAACGACTGCTGAAGACCTTAAGGTCTTGATGGCAAAATTGAACCCTGAGAACGAAGAGGGTCGTTTAACCCTTATCGCGCGCTTTGGAGCGGGCAGTGTTGGTGATCACTTGCCACGTTTGGTCAAAGCGGTTCAGGAAGAGGGCGCTAACGTGCTTTGGACCTGTGACGCGATGCACGGCAATACGATCAAGTCTGAAAGCGGCTACAAAACACGTCCGTTCGAATCTGTTCTTCGCGAAGTTCGCGAGTTCTTTGGTATCCACCAAGCTGAGGGCACGATTCCAGGTGGCGTACACTTTGAGATGACCGGCCAGGATGTGACCGAATGTACCGGTGGCGTACGTGCGGTGAGTGACGAAGACCTATCAGATCGTTACCACACTGCGTGCGATCCACGCCTAAACGCTAGCCAATCTCTTGAATTGGCGTTCTTGGTTGCGGAGGAATTGTCTGCTTTGCGCGAGTCTCGTGCAGTCTAAGCTGACTAGTTCTTCAGATTTAGAATTGAAGAGGGCGGCGCTGAATAAGCGTCGCCTTTTTCCGTTCTTAGCTCAATTGGCGGTTTTAATTAGCCGCAGATGTGGGGCCTTTGTCGGAACGCTTTCATGACCGAAACCTGTTGGTTTTTCCCGAAATCCAGTGGGTTGCACATCGATTTCGCAATGCTGTGGCACATATTGTTCAATTTTATCGGCGCTAAGGCACCGCAGCTTGGTTGTCACAATTTCAAACCCGCGTAGTTGCGTACCCAACTCGCCTTTGGCAACAAAACATCCCAATACGCGACTGACATCGCCTAAATCACTGCGCAACGGCATCAGCACCATTCGTGCTTCCATCGCTGGTTTTTGACTACCGACTTCTGCCACCATATCAAGATCACAAGCCGAAGGGCGTTGAAAAACGTCTTCCAATACACTGGCCAAGGTTTCGCGCCCAGACGGCATGATGAAGGAACTCAGCGGCATTCCACGTACTTCCATGCCCATGATATTGCAAAGATGACTGCCAGCGATACGGAAACGGGCCATGCCGATCGCAATACGCTCCAACACAAAGGTATATTCTAGAGCATGCTCAATTCCACGTGGATCGATTTCTGACCGCTTCGGGACCAAGCGCGAGCCACGCAACGCCTCCCAATAGGACTCGACTTGGGACAACGCGGAAAAACCAGTATCTGTTCGATAGTTGCTCATTTTGACAACATTCTGTTCATTGGTTTGTTTCATCGAGCTTATACCGTAGAGTTAACATACAATTTCCCCTTCGGCTTGTGTGACAAGCTTGTTGGACAGGTTGATGAAAGATTAATATTACATTTCAATCGAAATATGGTGTTTAAACTTAACAATTGGTTAATGGGCCAATGCATCTCGCTCGTATTGGCGTGATATGGCCGAAGGGTTGCGAGAGAGGGCGCTTTAATCTTATTCACGGCGAAAAACGAAATGGGACTTTGATATGCTGAAATCGATGACAGGATTCGCTTCTGCAACGGGTGCGCTTGATGGCTGGAGCTGGGCATGGGAATTGCGCAGCGTTAATGGCAAGGGCCTTGATCTACGTTTGCGTGTGCCCGATTGGATTGATGGGTTAGAGTTAGGCCTGCGCAAAGCGCTGGCTGCGGTGACTGCACGTGGCAATGTCACCTTGTCATTGCGTATCAACCGCGAAGAGACCTCTGGGGCAGCTAAAGTGAACGATGCAGTTTTACGCGATATCCTCGACGCGATGACGGAAATTGAGACCCAAGCGATGGATGCAGGCCTGTCTTTGGCACCATCCAAGGCATCCGATATTGTTGCGATGCGCGGTGTTCTAGATCAAAATGTGGTTGTGGAAGACACCACAGAGTTGAGTAAAGCGTTATTGGCGCAGGCTGACGAATTGATTGCTTCATTTGATGCGATGCGATCAAGTGAAGGGGCGGCCCTGGAAAAGGTTCTGCGTGCTCAATTGGTAGAGGTCGAAACACGAACCAAATCTGCAGACAACATTGCGCAAACACGTGCAATTGAGGTTGCTGAATCGCTCAAGAAGAATTTGGGCGTGATCATGGAGAATGCCGACAACCTTGATGAATCCCGTGTTGCGCAGGAACTTGCATTGCTTGCTGTAAAGGCAGACGTGACTGAAGAAATCGACCGGCTGAATGCACATGTTGTTGCGACACAAGTGTTGTTAGATGAAACGACACCCGTTGGCCGTAAGATGGATTTTCTGATGCAAGAATTTAACCGCGAGGCAAATACCTTGTGTTCTAAAGCCCAGAATGCAGAACTGACACGTGAAGGCCTTGCCTTGAAGGTGTTGATAGACCAAATGCGTGAACAAGTTCAAAACGTGGAGTAAATGGCATGAATGATCGCCGTGGCCTTTTAATCATCCTTAGTTCGCCGTCCGGCGCGGGCAAAAGTACATTGGCCAAACGGCTTCGTGTTTGGGATCCCGAATTGGATTTTTCCGTTTCCGCCACAACGCGTTCACCGCGTAAAGGTGAGGTTGACGGAGCCGACTATCACTTTATGGAGGAGGCCGAATTTAAAGGGATGGTGGCCGAAGGCGAGATGCTGGAACATGCCCACGTTTTTGGTAATTTTTACGGATCACCAAAAGGCCCAATTGAAGAAACTATAAACACTGGCCGAGATGTCCTGTTTGACATCGACTGGCAGGGGGCCCAGCAGATCAATAATTCAGCCCTTGGTGCACATACCTTGTCGATCTTTCTACTGCCGCCGTCTATTCCTGAACTTCGCAATCGCCTCGAAAAGCGTGGTCAAGACGATGCAGAAACCATTGGCCGGCGTATGGAAAAAAGCTGGGATGAAATCAGCCATTGGGGTGGCTATGACTTTGTTTTGGTAAACGACGATTTGGATAAGACTGAAGAACAACTGAAGACGATCATCACGGCAACGCGCCTTCGTCGCAGCCAGCAACCACAGCTGACCGATCATGTCCGGACTCTGCAAACTCAGTTTGAGGAAACATCATGACCCTTTACGCGCTAGGTGATGACAAGCCTCAATTGCACGAGGACACTTGGGTCGCAGCAGATGCTAACCTTATTGGTAAGGTTGTTATGTTGGCAGGTTCGTCAGTTTGGTTCGGGTCAACTATTCGCGCTGATCACGAGGTCATCTTGATTGGTGAAGGCACCAATGTTCAAGAAAACACCGTTATGCACATCGATAAGGGGTTTTCTTTGACGATTGGGACCAACTGTACGATCGGTCACAAGGTTATGCTGCATGGCTGTACCATTGGCGAAAACACACTGATCGGAATGGGCGCAACGGTTTTAAATGGTGCCACGATCGGCAAAAACTGTCTGATTGGGGCAGGTGCGTTGATTACGGAAGGCAAAGAGATTCCTGATGGGTCTTTGGTCATGGGTGTACCTGGAAAGGTTGTGCGTCAGCTAGACGATGAAGCTATTGCCAAGCTTGAAGCCTCTGCTTTGCACTACCAAGAAAATATGCGTCGTTTTCGCGATAACTTAAAGGTCGTAGAATAGGTAAATACCCCAATGCAAACCGATGCGATCCAAACCTTTCTGCGCGCGGTTCCGATGCCGGCTGTCGCGATAGGAACGGATGAGAGAATTGTTGCGATGAATGATGGCGGCGTTGTCTTGTTGGGCCAGCAAGCCCTTCACCGCAACTACGTCACAATGGTACGCCAACCTTCGATTTTTGAAACGATTGAAGCAACGTTGGCGGATGGAAAAGACCGACACGCAAAGTTCTTATATATCTCTAATAATATTGAAACAGTTTTTGATGTAAGTTGTCGGAGCGTTGAGCTTGGCCCTAAGCCAGAAGACACAATTGTTTTGCTGTGTTTTTCAGATGTAACAGACATCGAAAATGCGGGGCAAATGCGCCGCGATTTTGTAGCGAACGTCAGTCATGAATTGCGCACACCTTTGACCGCAATGATTGGGTTCATAGAAACGCTTACAGGCCCCGCTGCTGAAGATGAAAAAGCCCGCAAAAGGTTTCTGCCCATCATGCTAGCCGAAGCCTTGCGTATGAACCGATTGGTCGGGGACTTGTTGTCTTTGGGACGCGTTGAGGTCGATGAACGGGTTAAGCCCAAAGATCGAGTTTGCCTGAATGACATTTTGCACAGCACGATTGAGGCGATCAAACCACTAGCAGACAAGGGCGGTGTCGTTTTGGAGTGTGAGCTTCCTTCGAAGCAAGTGAAGATTAAAGGCGACAGCGATCAACTGCGCCAAGTGTTCACAAACTTGATTGAGAATGCGCTCAAATACGGTGACGCTGGAAAACGCGTGTCAGTGCGCATGACTTTGTCCAAGCGGGATAGCACATTGCGCGGTCCTGCATGCCGTGTTGAAGTAATCGACTATGGGGTAGGGATTGAACCGCGCCATCTTCCGCGTCTGACAGAACGTTTCTATCGTGTGGATGACCACCGCAGTCGTGAACTTGGTGGTACGGGGCTTGGCCTCGCAATTGTGAAACACATTGTGAGCCGTCACCGTGGACTTTTACGAATCTACAAGACAGAACCGCAAGGCACGACCTTTTCTGTAGTTCTGCCGACCACGTTGGCGGACCTTTAACCCCTATTTTTCCAAATAATTGAGGTGTCTTAGCCGTTTTTAAGCCGCTGTCATAAAACTGTTACGTAACCGTCACAAAAACATAGCAACCAAGGCCTAATGGATGGCTCAAGGTCGCCATTGGGGTGATCCGATTAAGTCACTTCAGGAGACAGCTATGTCATTTGTGAAACTTACGACGTCCGCACTGGCCCTTGCAGCCGTTTCTGCAACAGCCGCCATTGCACGCGATCAAATTCAAATTGCCGGTTCTTCTACCGTACTTCCATACGCATCTATTGTTGCAGAAGCTTTTGGCGAGAACTTTGATTTCCCAACACCGATTGTCGAATCTGGTGGATCATCTGCAGGCCTTAAGCGTTTTTGCGAAGGCGTTGGTGAAAACACCATCGATATCGCAAACGCCTCCCGTCAGATTAAAGAGAACGAACTAAAAGCCTGCGCTAAAGCAGGTGTTTCAGATATTATAGAAGTACGCATTGGATATGATGGCATAGTTTTTGCCTCAGACATTACGGGCAACGGATTTGAATTCACGCCAACGGATTGGTTCTTGGCACTTTCAGACCAGATTCTAGTCGAAGGTCAAATGGTTGCCAACCCAAACAGCAATTGGGCTCAAGTGAACGCCGCGTTTGCGGATCAACCTATCCAAGCATTCGTCCCGGGCACAAAGCACGGCACGCGTGAAGTATTTGAAGACAAAGTGATCTTGGAGGGGTGTGAAGCCACAGGCGCGTTTGATGTTTTGTTAGCATCAGCGTCTGGCGACACTGATAAAGCTAAGAAAAATTCGGCCGAGAAAGCCTGCATTGCCTTACGTACGGACGGCAAATCCGTCGACATTGATGGCGATTATACCGAAACCTTAGCGCGTATTGAGAGCAACAAAGACGGCATTGGCGTGTTTGGCCTCGCGTTCTATGAGAACAATACCGACAAGCTACAAGTCGCGACAATGTCTGGTGTTATGCCATCGACCGAAAGCATCTCAACCGGTGAATACCCTGTATCGCGTCCACTGTATTTTTACATGAAAAAAGCTCACATCGGCGTGATCCCAGGCTTGAAAAATTTTGCAGAGTTCTTTGTTGCGGACGAAATTGCCGGTGAAGACGGGCCGTTGGCTGAATACGGTTTGGTTGCGGATCCAGAGTTGGAAGCCACACAAACAGCTGTATCTGACGAAGTTGTCGTTGGGTCTGGTTCTTAAAAAGAGCGCAATACATCAGGCTGCCCTGTCAAACAGGTGGCCTAATTTACTTTAAATTATCGCGATCAAAGCAACGCTGGAGCGAAATATGAGCACGACAAGCCTACTCGTCATAGCAATCCTGATCTTGGCCACACTGGGTTATTTTTTGGCAAGTAAGCGTGCGATTTCGACCGCTGGTGGCGATCGTAGAAAACTGCATTCGCTTCCGGTTTATTACGGTTCTAATGCTGCCATGTTCACAGCAATACCGGCGCTGGGTGTTTTGCTGATTTGGCTGCTTGCCCAACCGATGCTGGTGGAACGCAATATTCTATCGACTATTCCAGACAAACTCATCCCCGAGGGGTCCTCCATAGGGCTGGTCATGAGCGATGTACGCCGTGTTGCAGATGGTCTTGAAGTTGTTGTTAGTACAGGTACCCTAAGCCAAAACGAAACACTTAAACTGGATACGGAGCAGACGGATATTCGGGCACTATTGGCTGGTGTTGGTGCCGCGGTTGGCTCTGATGTTCAGCCAGAGGTGTTAAAGGCGGCTCAAAACTATCGCGCACAAACGAAGATGGGTCAGTCGTGGATGGTTTTGATTATCGTTCCGCTGGCATTGATCGGTTTTGCCCTCTCAGTCTTAGCAGCTAAACCAACGTTTCGCGCACGAAATACGGTTGAACGTGGAATACTTGCCTTACTGGTTTTGGCGGCGTCTTTGGCCATTTTGACAACCATTGGTATTGTGTTTTCGATGCTGTTTGAATCAATTAATTTCTTCAAGCTTCACTCGTGGACAGACTTCTTTTTTGGCGGTTCATGGGCTCCAAATTTTCGTGGCGACAGCGATCTATCTATTCTTCCATTACTGTGGGGCACGATCTATATCTCGATCATTGCATTGATTGTTGCAGTCCCAGTTGGATTGTTTGCCGCCATTTACCTTAGTGAATATGCAGGTCCGAGAGTCCGCGCGTTTGCCAAACCACTGCTCGAAATATTAGCTGGTATTCCAACCATCGTGTATGGCTTGTTTGCACTTGTGACAGTTGGTCCCGCATTGGTCCGCGTGTTTGGGCGTGGTCAAGAAGGGTTGTTGGGGCTTGAGTGGATGAGTGGCGCCACAGCTGTTCTAACCGCTGGTTTGGTCATGGGGATTATGTTGATCCCGTTTGTGTCCTCATTGTCTGATGACATTATCAACGCTGTTCCTCAGTCATTGCGCGATGGCTCGCTTGGGCTTGGCGCAACGCCCTCGGAAACGATCCGCCAGATTGTGCTGCCTGCCGCTCTGCCTGGAATCGTAGGGGCGGTACTATTGGCCGCGTCACGTGCAATCGGAGAGACCATGATTGTTGTTTTGGGTGCGGGGGCAATCGCAAAGTTCTCGGCCAACCCGCTAGATGCGATGACAACCATTACAACACGCATCGTTAGCCAATTAACGGGTGATACTGATTTCGCGAGCCCAGAAACGCTGGTGGCTTTTGCACTTGGCTTGACGCTGTTTGTTCTAACCCTCGGACTTAATGTGATCGCGCTTTATATCGTGCGCAAATATCGGGAGCAGTACGATTGACCGACGCGATTCAAAAAACTGAAAAGAAGAAATCGTCGCTGCTGCAGTTGGATGCGCGCACTCGCACACGTAACGCAGCGGAGACACGGTACAAAGCCTATGGGATGATTGCTATCGCCTTTGGTTTGTTGATGCTGTCGATCCTTGTTTTCAACATTGTGACACGTGGGGCAGGTGCCTATCAGCAAACATTTGTCGCGTTGGAGGTCGAATTGTTGGCCGGAAAACTGGATGAAAAAGGCGACCGTAATCTGGATGATATCAAAAAAGTATCCACATTTGGCTATACTCCGTTATTGTCAAACGCGCTTGAGGCGAAGGTTGCAGAGTTAGAGATTGAGACTGATCTTAAAGCTAAAAAGATGGTTGGTATTCTGTCCAAAAGTGCGGCAGCTCAGGTACGAGATTATGCGCTGAATAACCCAAACCAAATTGGCGAGACCGTTGGTTTCGAATTTTTGGCATCTTCTCGCGTTGATGGTTACCTGAAAGGGCGTGTTAGCCGCGACAGTATTGGCAACGACAAAAACATATCTCCGGCGCAGCTTGATCTCGCAGACGCATTGAAAGCCGAAGGTAGCTTGGCCAAACGCTTTAACATGTCGTTCATCACTGGGTCTGATGCATCTGACGCGCGCCCTGAGGCCGCGGGCCTGGGAACCTCGATGATTGGTTCGTTCTTTATGATGCTCGTTGTATTGGTTCTGGCTTTGCCCATTGGCGTTGCCGCCTCAATCTACCTCGAAGAATTCGCGCCTAAGAACTGGATCACGGATATAATTGAAGTGAATATATCAAACCTAGCAGCGGTTCCTTCAATCGTTTTCGGGATCTTAGGTTTGGCAGTGTTCATCAACTACATGTACCTGCCCAATTCAGCCCCGTTGGTTGGTGGCTTGGTCCTCACACTGATGACTTTGCCAACGATCATTATCTCAACACGTGCCTCGTTAAAGGCAGTGCCGCCATCGATCCGTGACGCGGCACTTGGGGTAGGGGCCTCAAAAATGCAATCGGTCTTTCATCACGTTTTACCTTTAGCTGCTCCGGGCATTCTAACAGGTACAATTATTGGCTTGGCGCAGGCGTTAGGTGAGACGGCACCGTTGTTGTTGATTGGAATGGTTGGGTTCATCGCGTCGAACCCGCCTGATAGCATTGCTACTGGATTGCTTTCACCGAACTCAGCCATGCCAGCCCAAATATATGAGTGGGCCAAACGTGCTGACCCTGCATTCTATGAGCGTGCATGGGGTGGGATTATCATCTTGTTGGTTTTCCTTGTCACGATGAACACCGTCGCCGTTATCTTACGCCGTCGCTTTGAGCGCCGCTGGTGAGTTGGAGTGCTGAAAATGAACGATAAGAATATTATGGAGAGCCACATGGGCACCACAGCCATCAAAATTTCGGCACGCGATGTACAGGTCTATTATGGTGATAATCATGCCATCAAAGATGTCAGCATTGATATTGAGGATAAGACGGTCACCGCGTTTATTGGCCCATCGGGTTGCGGCAAGTCCACATTTTTACGGTGCCTGAACCGGATGAATGATACGATTGATATCTGTAACGTGACCGGATCAATTCGCATTGACGACGAAGATATCTATGATCGTCGTGTTGATCCCGTGCAATTACGGGCCAAGGTTGGAATGGTATTTCAAAAACCAAACCCGTTTCCAAAATCGATCTATGATAATGTCGCTTATGGTCCGCGCATCCATGGTCTTGCCCAAAACAAAGCCGATCTGGATGAAATCGTAGAACGCGCGTTGCGCCGTGGTGCAATCTGGAACGAGGTTAAGGATCGTTTACAATCACCTGGCACAGGGTTATCGGGTGGACAGCAACAGCGTCTTTGCATTGCGCGCGCGGTTGCGACAGAGCCAGAGGTGTTGTTGATGGATGAGCCATGTTCCGCACTAGACCCAATCGCCACTGCACAGGTTGAGGAATTGATTGACGAATTACGCCAGAGCTTTTCAGTCGTGATTGTTACGCACTCCATGCAGCAAGCAGCACGCGTAAGCCAAAAAACAGCGTTCTTTCATTTGGGCAATATGGTAGAATATGGGGAAACGGGGCAGATCTTTACCACGCCTCAGGATCCACGCACTGAAAGCTACATCACCGGCCGGATCGGGTAGGGAATACAAACATGACACAGCAACACATCACATCTGCATTTGATCGTGACCTTGAGGATATTCAAACAAAGATCATGAAAATGGGAGGCCTTGTTGAGGCCGCCATTTTGGAAGGCGCTATCTCACTAGAAACCCGTGATGAGGAACGTGCCGAGAAGGTCCGCGCCGCCGACAAGGCAATTGATCTACTTGAAGAGAAAATCAATGAAGATGCTGCACGCTTAATCGCGCTTCGCTCGCCTACGGCTGGTGATTTGCGACTTGTTTTGGCAATTATGAAGATCAGTGGGAATCTTGAACGTATCGGTGACTACGCCAAGAACATGGCCAAACGTACGGGCGTCTTGGCACAAATGGCACCTGTGAGTGACAGCGCTGGTTCGCTGCGCCGAATGGCCAAAGAGGTAAGCAAGATGTTGAAAGACGTACTGGATGCATACATTCACCGTGATGCAGAGCTGGCAGGCGATGTGATCAAACGCGACAGTGATGTTGATCAAATGTACAATGGTTTGTTTCGTGAATTCCTTACGTTTATGATGGAAGATCCGCGTAATATTACAGCGTGTATGCACCTACATTTTATTGGTAAAAATATTGAGCGCATGGGCGATCATGTAACCGCGATAGCCGAACAAGTGGTGTATCTGGTGACAGGCGAATATCCCGAAGAAGACCGTGTGAAATCAGACGTCACCTCAACGCAGACCATCTAGAGGGATCGCCACATGTCGATCGACCGACCTTGTATACTCGTTGTGGAAGACGAACCAGCACAGCGCGAAGTGCTGGCTTATAATTTAGAGGCTGAAGGCTATCACGTAATTCATGCTGACAATGGCGAAGACGCCATGATGTTGGTTGAAGAAGAGATGCCGGATGTTATTGTTCTTGATTGGATGATGCCGCATCTCAGTGGGATCGAAGTCTGTCGCCGACTTAAATCAAAGTCTACGACCCGTGGAATTCCCGTAATCATGTTGTCTGCGAGATCCGAAGACGTTGATCGTGTCCGAGGCCTTGAAACGGGTGCGGATGACTATGTGGTCAAGCCGTATTCTGTGATCGAGCTTATGGCGCGTGTGCGCAGTCAATTGCGGCGTGTGCGGCCATCTATTGGACAGCAATTGACGTATGATGACATCACGCTGGACGCTGAGAGCCACAAAGTGACGCGTGATGGTAACGAGCTGAAACTTGGTCCAACTGAGTTTCGATTGCTGGTAACGTTTATGGAAAAACCGACTCGCGTTTGGGGCCGCGATCAACTGCTGGATCGTGTTTGGGGGCGCGACAACTATGTTGATACAAGAACAGTTGATGTTCACATTGGACGGCTACGCAAAGTATTGATGCAGTTTGGTGGTAGCGATGTTGTAAGAACCGTTCGTGGGGCGGGATATGGTTTGATCTAAAAGTATTTTAAAACAATATATTACGACAATGCTTACACGTGATGTTTGGAATGTTAGATTACTTATAATTTGTATTATGTAAACAAAAGGTTGTATGGAAACGGTTGTGCAAGGACAATCTCCTCATGTGACGTTCCGTTCCACCATATTGGCAGAAGGTAATATCCGTTCTAGCATTATACCAAGATCGGACACCAAATAACTCTTGAGGGTCGATGTCGTAGATATGACCCGGTAAGTTTTTGCTGGTGCCCTCGAAGAACGGACATAAACTTAGGTTGTTATGACATTGTCTTTAATAACTTATTCCACATCAAGGATCGCCGCATGACGGACAGTCAAACGCCACTCGATATGAACAACCTCGAAATGTCGGAGAAGAATAAGCCGCTTTTGAACGCAGTGATTAAACACATTCGCGAAAATGTTGATCCGATCGCAGACGAATTTTACCGTATGGGCGAAGGTCGTGCAGATCGTTGGTCTTATGCGCCAGGCCAATTGGAGTTGTTGGAGACTGTAAAACAAAAGGCCCGTGATGCAGGTCTGTGGAACTTTTTCTTGCCAAACGCAGAAACAGGCGAAGGACTATCAAACCTTGATTATGCATATATTGCTGCCGAATTGGGCAAGAGCCCCCTCGCCCCAGAGACCCTGAATTGCTCTGCACCTGACACTGGTAACATGGAAGTTTTGGAGCGCATTGGTACGCAGCAGCAAAAAGACACGTGGCTCAAGCCGCTGCTGGCTGGCGAAATACGCTCTGCATTCGCAATGACTGAACCAGATGTAGCTTCATCGGATGCGAAGAATATTTCCACCTCAGCGGTTCTTGAGAACGGTGAATGGGTCATCAACGGTGAGAAATACTATATCTCAGGCGCCGGAGACCCGCGCTGTAAGGTCATGATTGTTATGGTGAAAACCTCACCAAATGCCGAAAGTTTCAGGCAACAGAGCCAAATTTTGGTCCCGATGGACGCGCCGGGTGTTGAGGTTCTTGGTCCAATGCATGTGTTTGGTCACGACGATGCGCCACATGGTCATATGCATATTCGCTTTACGAATGTTCGAGTTCCAGAAGAAAATATCCTATGGGGTGAAGGCCGCGGTTTTGAAATTTCACAAGTGCGATTGGGTCCAGGGCGAATTCACCACTGCATGCGATCCATTGGTCAGGCCGAAAAAGCGCTTGATTTATTGCTTGATCGTGCAATCAATCGCGAAGCCTTTGGTAAACCGATCATTGATCTCGGGAAGAATATGGAAACCGTTTCCCGGATGCGGATTGATATTGAATCCATGCGTTTGATGGTGCTGAAGGCGGCGAAAGCCATGGATGTGTTAGGAAACAAAGAAGCCCGCATTTGGGTCTCGATGATCAAGGCGTTGGTGCCAGAGCGGGTTTGTGAAATCATTGATCAATCCATGCAAGTACATGGCGCGACAGGGATTTCTCAATGGTCCCCGCTGTCAGGTATGTACGCAGGTCAGCGCACCTTGCGTTATGCGGATGGTCCCGATGAAGTGCATCACCATGTCATTGCACGTGCTGAAGTTAGAGCATTTAAAGACAGTAACTCACGTCAGGCCGATACAAAACAAGCGACCAGTCGTTTAATGACTGGCGGTAAGTGAGCGTAAAACGTGGATCTTAAAGACAAAATTATTGTCGTGACTGGTGCCGCCCAAGGCATCGGTCGCGCGATGTGTCTACGCTTTGCGGCCGAGGGTGCGAAGAATGTCGTATGTGTTGACATTGATGAAGGTGGTGCTGCTGATACAGCCAGTAGAATCAATGGCATACACATCAAGGTTGATGTTTCATCTGAACCTGAAGTAAGGTTACTTATTGACTATGTTGAAGCTAATGTTGGTCCAATAGATCTGTTCTGCTCGAACGCCGGTATTTTCACCTTTGGTGGTGTCGAAGTGCCCGATGACGACTGGCAACGTATCTGGGATATCAATGTGATGAGCCACGTTTGGGCAGCCCGTCATTTGGTGCCGCTCATGGCAGCACGTGGTGGAGGTTATCTTCTGAACACGTCTTCTGCTGCAGGATTGCTTAACCAAATCGGTTCTGCCCCATACGGCGTTACAAAACACGCCGCTGTTGGGTTGGCAGAGTGGATGGCAATGACATATGGCGATCAGGGGATTAAGGTTTCCGTATTATGCCCTCAAGCCGTGCGCACTGAAATGACCCGTGGTCTAGAAGAGCACGTCGCAGCCATTGATGGGATGATTGAACCTGATGATGTCGCAGAATGTTGTGTACAGGCGATTAGGGATGAGACCTTTTTGGTTCTGCCGCACAAATCTGTCACGGGTTACATGCAGGCCAAAACCGAAAATTATGAACGCTGGATTGGCGGCATGCGGAAATTGAACCGTCAGTTCAATGATTTCGACGACTGAAAACAAGGAGTTAGAATTATGATTGGGTACACCACAATTGGCGTTTCGGACATGGAAGCGGCTAAGACATTTTACACAGCCCTTTTCGCTGACAAAGGTTCCAAGATCGTAACAGATATGGGACGTATCGCTTTCATTGGCACCAAGCGTGGTGAACCAATGTTGGCGATTTGTAAGCCGTACGACAAAAATGACCCAACACCAGGGAACGGTGCCATGACTGCATTTCCAGCCAGCGATAAAGATGAAGTTGGTGTGTTATATGAAAAGGCAATCGCGCTTGGTGCCACGGATGATGGCGCGCCCGGACAGCGGATTCCTGACCGATTTTATGGCGCATATGTGCGTGATCCGGATAATAACAAGCTGTGTTTCTTTGTATTTGGGTGATCAGCTACGCGGTTTGATTGGACGGACAAGTCCTTCTTGTGCCGTTGAGGCAACCAATCGGCCACTACGGTCATAGATCGCCCCACGGTTAAATCCACGACCTCCGCCCGTCCATGGGCTGTCCATTGTGTACAAATGCCAGTCTTGAAATTGTGGAGTGCCGTGGAACCACATCGCGTGGTCCAAGCTGGCAGACATCACTTCGCCTTTAAACCACGTCAGGCCGTGTGGGCGCAGTGATGATCCCAACAGATTCATATCTGAGGCGTAGGCCAACAAGCAATGCTGCATTTGCGGCGTGCATCCAGCGGCTTCCCGCATCCGGAACCAAAGGTGGTTTTTGTCGCTGGTAGGTTCTGGATCAACGAAATCACGCGGTGCCACTTGGCGGATGTCGATAGGACGTGGGCGCAGGAAGTCGGCACGATGCTTTTCAGGAAGCTCATCCACATGAGCTGCGCGCAATTCGCGTTGGTCTTGCAAGTCGTCTGGACCATCGACGACAGGCATTGGATGTTGATGATCCCATCCATCTTCTGCGACATGGAAACTGGCCGACATGTTCAAGATCTGCTTGCCGTGTTGGATCGCGACTACACGCCTTGTCGTGAAGCTGCCGCCATCACGGGCGCGGTCAACCTGATAAATGACAGGAATTTCTGGGTCACCGGGGCGAATAAAGTAGGCGTGCAGCGAATGACACAATCGATCGGGAACTGTGCCGTATGCTGCGGCTAAGGCCTGTCCGATGACTTGGCCGCCGAAGATACGGGTAGACGTCTCACCACCCTGCCCTGTGCCGCGGAACAAATCGATCTCAAGTGGTTCGAGTGCCAAAAGATCAAGCAAAGTTTGATGTGTGTCGCTCATGCCAGCGGTCCTATTTTTACTAATTGCTGCGTTAACCGGAGCCGATATCCGACGCGAGCTAGTTCTTCAACGTTGGTCCAACGCTTTCAATCCATGTTCTGCAAAAACCGGAACATAAGCCCCAAGTTCTTTTGCCTGCTCCGGATTGGATGCGTTCCCGTCTAGTGCACGCTTCAGAACGCCTTGAATAATCGCAGCCATTCGGAAAAAACAAAACCCCACATAATACCCAAAGTTGTCAATTCCATCCAATCCTCTTCGTTCGCAATATTGCATGACAAATGCATCATCGGTGGGCAAACCAAGATCGGCGCGATCAACGCCCATCAGGCCCCGTCCTTTGCGACCGACCGGCAATTGCCATTGCATGATAACGGAAGCGAGATCTGCGTAAGGATGTCCGATGGTACTTAGTTCCCAATCGAGAACCGCCAAACATCTGGTACCATCACGTTCAAAAATCATGTTGTCGATACGGTAATCACCGTGAACCAACGTTCGTTGCCCATCATCGACAGGCATTCGTTCTGTTATGATATCAATTAGGCGATTCATAGCAGGTAATGGTTTCGTTTCTGAAGCGCGGTACTGTTTGGACCAACGGCTGACCTGCCGTTCGAGGTAGTGGCCCGGCGGACCATAGTCAGCCAAGCCGATTTCATCAATATTTACATCATGTAGCGCTGCGAGTACGCGGTTCATGTCCTTCATCACAGAAGTGCGATCTGCGTTGTTGAGGTCACCGAGAGTTGGTTCGTCAAAGTTACGGCCGCTAATGTGATCCATAATGTAGAACGATGACCCGATGACTGAATCGTCTTCACATAGGTGGTGCATCTTAGCGACAGGAACATCAGTGCCGGCCAATGCCTTTTGAACACGAAACTCTCGGTCCACAGCATGGGCTGATTTCAACAAGATCCCTGGTGGTTTGCGGCGTAACACATAGTTGTTCGTAGGTGTTGTTAATAAAAACGTTGGGTTGGATTGACCACTTTCAAACTTGGTGGCCTCTAGCGGTCCATCAAATCCATCCATTCTAGGTTTCAGGTATTTAGATACGGCTTCAACATCGAGTGGATAACGTTCGCTCATGACGTAAATTCGGTGGCAAGTTTTTCACCCGCGGCGGCGTATTCTTCAGCCATACGTTTGATTACATCGCCAGCTGGACCAACGGACTTAACGGCACCGATGCCTTGACCTGACCCCCAAATTGTTTTCCATGCCTTCGGCTTGGATGATCCACTACCAAAATCCATTGATGAGCTGTCAGCGACCGGAAGGTTTTCGGGATCCATGCCTGCAGCTTTAACTGAACCTTTCAAGTAGTTCCCCCAAACACCTGTAAATAGTGACGAATACACAATATCATCTGCACTAGAGTCGACGATCATGTCTTTGTACTCTTGTTGTGCATTTGCCTCATTAGTTGCGATAAAGGGGGTGCCTGTATACCCCAAGTCGGCACCCATAGCACGGGCCGCCAAAAGAGATGCACCTGTTGCGATAGATCCAGACAGTAGCAGAGGCCCTTCAAACCATTCACGGATTTCACTAATCAAAGCTAAAGGGGATTGTTTTCCGGCGTGGCCACCTGCCCCCGCAGCAACTGCCACAAGACCGTCAGCTCCTTTTTCTACTGCTTTGCGCGCGAACTTGTTGTTGATGACATCATGAAGAACAATTCCACCACATGTATGGGCAGCCTCATTCACTTCTACACGGGCACCAAGTGAGGTAATCCAAATTGGGACTTTATGTTTTACACAAATTTCGAGATCACGTTCAAGCCGTGTGTTAGAACGATGTACGATTTGATTGACCGCAAACGGCGCTGCTGGAGTATCGGGGTTGGCTTGGTTGTACCGATCCAACTCTTCTTCGATTTGTGTCAGCCAGGTGTCCAACATGGGGTGCTCACCGTGTTCCTCGCGTGCGTTCAGAGCGGGGAATGATCCAACAATACCTGCTTTGCATTGAGCGATCACCAACTCGGGTACCGAAATGATGAACAATGGAGATGCAACCATTGGAACGCGCAACCCTTGGAGCGCTTTTGGAAGATGTGAGTCGTCGCGTGCCATATTGTTGTCCCTATCTATTCATCTGCAGTCGGGAGGCCAGCTGTTGCTGGTCCTTATTGGGGTCACAGTACTTCAAACAGTCCTGCGGCACCCATACCACCGCCGACGCACATGGTGCAGACTACATATTTGGCACCACGTCGCTTGCCCTCGATCAATGCGTGTCCGACCATACGCGCCCCCGACATCCCGTAAGGGTGCCCAATTGAAATCGCTCCGCCATTTACGTTCAGGATTTCATCTGGGATGCCCAGAACGTCGCGAGACGCCAAAACTTGGCTCGCGAATGCTTCGTTAAGCTCCCAAAGGCCGATATCGTCCATCTTGAGACCGTGGGCTTCGAGTAATTTTGGAACAGCATAAATCGGCCCAATACCCATTTCATCGGGCTCACACCCCGCAGCCATGACTCCGACGTAGCGACCTAGTGGCTCTAGACCTTTCTTTTCCGCCAACGAAGCCTCCATCACGATCGATGCAGATGCACCATCTGACAATTGAGAGGCGTTGCCAGCAGTAATAAATTCGCCAGTTTGCAGATTCAATCCATCTTTAAAGACCGGTTTCAATCCTGCAAGGCTTTCTGCACTAGTGCCTGGGCGATTGCCCTCATCTTTTTCGATCGTAACGTCGTGAGATGTTATCTCCTTCGTTTCTTTGTTTTGAACCATCATTGTCGTGGACATCGCCACCACTTCGTCATCCAATTTACCAGCCTGTTGGGCTGCATGCGTGCGTTCTTGAGATTGAGCGGCATAGGCATCTTGGGCTTCGCGCGAAATGTTGAAACGCGTCGCTACGTTTTCGGCGGTTTCAAGCATCGTCATGTACATTTCAGGTTTATTGTCTTTGAGCCATTTGTCAGACCCGACCCTCATTTCAGGTGTTTGCACCATTGAAATGCTTTCGACACCGCCACCAATGACAATGTCCATCCCATCATACATGACCTGTTTAGCTGCTGTGGCGATCGCCATCATACCGGACGCGCATTGTCGATCCAACGACATACCAGCCACTGTTACTGGAAGACCTGCACGGATCGCTGCCTGACGCGCGATATTGGTGCTGGAGTGTCCTTGTTGTAATGCTGCGCCGAGGATGCAGTCGCTGATCTCATGGCCCTCAATCCCCGCCCTTTTTACAGCGTGCGTGATTGCATGTGCTGCCAAAGCTTGAGGCGTGGTGGCATTGAAGGAGCCTCGGTAAGCTTTACCGATTGGAGTTCTGGCTGTTGAGACGATGACTGCATCACGCATGGTGGTTGACCTTATAATTGGGTAGGACATTGATGATTGTGGCTGAGGCGCGGCCCCAGACCCAAGAGTTTCTTTGGTAAAATGAAATGTGCTCCATCTTACCAATTCAGTTTTATTTTATGAGCTTCAGCAGCACGCTTGGCGTATTTTCGCGTTTGAGTGAATGCATCGGGTATTTCGGTTTGCCCTGCTGGATCAGAAATATTTTTCCAGTTTTGGGCTACAGTTTCGGGGGTGATGTCACCCTTAATCATAACACCTTCGGTTTCAAATATACGTGTTTGTGCAAAGCATCCCGCGCCTGCACTTAGTATCGTTTTCGTAGGGCTTTCTTCGCTCACCAAATACAGCAAGCCAGGCGTTATTTTTTCTGGTGCTAGAAGGTCATGTGCCGTTTCGGGAACCAGGTTTTGGGTCATGCGAGTAGCAGCCGAAGGTACGAGTGTGTTGACCCGAATGTCGTCGCGCACGCCTTCATAATGTAAAACATTCATCAGACCACCATTGCGGCTTTGGCGGCACCGTAATTGGATTGTCCAAAATTTCCATAGAGACCAGAGGCCGATGACGTCAGTACAATTCGTCCATATTTTTGCTCTTGCATGATTGGCCAAACCGAATGGCAGCAATTGGCGCTGCCTGTAAGATGGACATCAACAACCTTGGAGAAATCGTCCAGTGACATCTTAGCGAAAGACTTGTCGCGCAAGATGCCAGCGTTGTTTACTAGGATATCAATGCGTCCCCACCGTTGCATCGTTTGGTTGATCATATCGATCACTTGTTCAGAGTTCGAAACATCAGCGCCATTGGCGAATGCTTCCCCACCCAATGCTTCAATCTCTTCTACAACGGCGTTGGCCGCCGCTGATGAACAACCAACCCCACTGGCGTCAACACCGAGATCATTGACGACAACTTTTGCGCCGCGCGCAGCCAACCCCAGCGCGTGGCTGCGCCCAAGGCCAATTCCAGCCCCTGTCACAATCGCCACACGGTTGTCGAATCGTATCATCCTTTAACCTTCTAATGCTGCGCGAAACAGATGTGGGCCTGACATCACTTGGATTCCTCCAGAAACAGGTAGAATAGCACCAGTGAGGTAGCTGCCTCCGCGTCCGCACAGGAATTGCATACAGCCCGCGATGTCTTCGTCGCGACCGACACGACCCAAGGGTACATCTTGCCCAACTTTGTCACGTGTTTCTTCGTCTGCTGTGGCAAAGGCTGTCATGCGTGACACGAACGGGCCGGGTGCAAGAGCATTAACGGTTACATGCTTTTCGGCCAGTTCTTTAGCCATGATCTTTGTAATTTGGTGCACAGCAGCTTTTGATGCCGCGTAGCTGTATGCCCCATCACCAAGCGGTGCATCCCCCATAACGGAACCGACATTCACGACCCTTGAAGGATCATCCAATGTGGCTGATTTTATAAGCATCGGAAGAAGGGATTGGGTCAGATGGAAAAGTCCTGCGTTGTTTACGCTTTGCACTTTTTCCCATGCCTCAAATGGAAATTTGCCCAGTTCGGCACCCCATGTCAGTCCCGCGTTGTTCATTAATATGTTGAGTGTGCCTGTGCGTTTAGCAATTTCTTCGCTAAGCGCTTCCACTCCTGCAGCGCTGCCGACGTCACCAACAAAACCTGTCGCTTTGCCCGACGAGCCCATTTGATTGAGTTCTGCGGCAACTGCCTCGCACGCAACTTGCTTACGAGAGGCGATAAAAACATGTGCACCCGCTTGCATCAGCCCAGTTGCAGCCATTCTGCCAATACCTGTGGCACCGCCAGTTATAAGTGCAACTTTACCATCCAAGGAAAACAATTGATGTGGTGTCATTCTCGTGCTCCCGAAACCCAAAATGCAAGCGACTTACGTGTTGAATTTTACTGTTGCAGCCACGGGTGTTGCTGACAAGCCGCTCTATGCCACCCAGTTTGTGTGCCGTTGCGTCAAAATGAACTGGAGGTGAGGTCTAGACAAAATTAAACGAAATTGATGTTTTCCGGTGTCTGTTGGTTGGTCGCCACTAATGTGTGATGACGTATCGCTCTCAAACTATGTCTTAATCTAAAGTTTGATGCCCCCATCAAATTCCATAGACACTAGACACTTTTAGCAAAAAACGTGTAACGTTTGAGTTGAATTTATCCGGATAAGCCAATGACCTCTTTCCTCGTTTTGAACGGCCCTAACTTGAACTTGCTAGGGACACGCCAACCTGAAGTTTATGGCGCCACAACCCTATCGGACATTGTAGAGGATTGTGTGGCATACGGGACTGAAATTGGTATTTCAGTATCATGTATGCAATCTAACCATGAAGGTGAGTTGGTCGACGCAATACACGCAGCAAAGGGCACATTTGCTGGCATCATCTTGAATGCAGGTGCATACACACACACCTCAATTGCCTTGCGTGATGCGATTTTAAGCGTCGAACTTCCAGTGATTGAACTGCACCTTAGCAATATTCATGCTCGTGAAGAATTTCGCCACACCAGTTTTATTGCAGCTGTCGCTGTCGGGCAAATTTGCGGATTTGGGGCTGCGGGTTACCGCTTGGCAATCGACGCGTTGTCGGGGCATTTGAAGTGAAACCCATCACAAAAATGGTGAGGGATTACTTGTTTTTCCTTTCGAGTTGTCAGTCCATTGAAACCCTTTGGGATGCCCACGGTAGTGATATGGGTAGCAATAGGTCGGCTTAAATTCGGAAACAGCGCTTGCGGCAGCTTCGACATCCATCGTGAAAGGGAGGTTCATGCAAACGAACGCCAGATCAATGTCCTTCAGTGCACGCATTTCTGGAATGTCTTCGGTATCGCCAGAGATGTAAATCCTGAGCCCATCCACAGTGAGTATATAGCCGTTGTCACGACCCCGTGGATGGAATTTGCGACGGCCTACAGTTAGATTGTATGCTGGGATTGCCTCAATTCCGATCCCCATCGTTTCGTGGGTTTCGCGATTCCCTATCATCGTCGCCTGCGCTTGCAATTTGGCAGGCAATTTTGCAAACACCGCTGGATTTGTAACCAACGAAGTTTTTGGTCCTACAACGGCCAACAATGTCCCTAAGTTGAAGTGATCACCGTGTTCGTGTGTTATCAAGATTAAGTCGGGTGTCGGAAAGCCAAGATATGCCGATGGATCGCCAACGGGATCATTGAAAATGACACCAAAAGGCGTTTTTAGGACAAATGAGGCATGGGAAATGGGAGAGACTTCTACAACGCCATTTTGCGATGGAAACACATCACTCGCATGGGTTTCGGCACGCGCGGCATATGGCAGGAATGTGACGGTTCCCCATGCAGCGACACCAGCTAGGATTGTTCTTCGATGAATTGTTAGGTCAGTCTTCATGACTAATTCCTCTACTTACAGACGTTATAAGTATAGAGTAATGCGGAGACCCAAACGCTGAAGTAACGTTTTCGCGCGTGGCCGTTTGTCGCCGAATAAAAAAGGCGGCCCACAAGGACCGCCTTTTCAGAATCACGAGGCTTAAAGCTTAGCCGTTGTTGATTTTAGCAACTTCTGCTGCGAAATCTTCTTTAACAACTTCAATGCCTTCACCAACTTCAAGACGAACGAAACCAGTGATGGTTGCGCCTGCTGCCGTTGCTGCGGCTTCAACAGTCAAGTCAGGATTGATTACGAATGCTTGGTTAAGCAATGTTGCTTCAGCAACGTACTTTTTCATACGACCAACAATCATTTTTTCAATCACAGCTTCTGGTTTGCCTGACTCGCGGGCAATATCCATTTGAATCTGCTTCTCTTTCTCAACGCCATCTGCATCCATTTCGGCTTCGGACAATGCAAGTGGGTTCACTGCAGCAATGTGCATCGCTACTTGTTTGCCAAATGCTTCGTCGCCACCGGTCAAACCGACCAATACGCCGATTTTACCCATGCCTGGTGCAGCTGAGTTGTGAACGTAAGAAACAACAACGTCGGCTTCCAAAGTAGCCATGCGACGAACAGACATATTCTCGCCGATAACAGCAACAGCATCAGTTACTGTCTGCTCAACAGATTTGCCATCCATGTCTGCAGCTTTCAGCTCATCGATGTTTGATGTGCCGGTTGCAACAGTGGCGATACCGCCAACCATTTTTTGGAAGTCAGCGTTTTTACCAACAAAATCGGTTTCAGAGTTAACTTCAACAGCAACACCTTTGCCGCCAACAACGCTAACAGCCACAAGGCCTTCAGCTGCTGTACGACCAGATTTTTTAGCCGCTTTGGCCAAACCTTTGGTGCGCAGCCAATCAACAGCTGCTTCCATGTCGCCATTGTTTTCAGTCAACGCTTTTTTTGCGTCCATCATGCCTGCGCCAGTAGAATCGCGCAGTTCTTTTACCATTGATGCAGTGATTGCCATCTTGGTTCTCCTGATAAGAGTTATATCTTTAAACGGTGAAGGGGCAAACCAAAGCCTGCCCCCTGCAATTCAGTTTGCTAAAGCCGATTAAAGCTTAGCCAGCTGCTGGAGCGTCTGCTGGTGCTTCTGCAAGAGCTTCTTCAACAGGAGCCTCTTCCATTGCGCCAAGGTCAACGCCAGCTGCGCCCAATTGAGCCGACATTCCGTCAAGTGCTGCACGTGCTGCAAGGTCGGTATACAAAGCAATTGCGCGTGCCGCGTCATCGTTGCCTGGGATCAGGTAGTCGATGCCGTCTGGCGAGCAGTTTGTGTCAACGATTGCGATAACTGGGATACCCAATTTGTTCGCTTCCGCTACAGCCAATGCTTCTTTTTTAACGTCGATTACGAAGATGAGGTCAGGACGACCGCCCATTTCGCGAATGCCACCCAAAGAAGCTTCTAGTTTAGCTTGGTCACGTTCCATGCCAAGACGCTCTTTCTTGGTGAAACCTTCAAAGCCGCGCTCTGCTTGCTCGTTGATGTTCTTCAGACGGTTGATAGACTTTGAAACTGTCTGCCAGTTAGTCAAAGTGCCACCCAACCAACGGTGGTTCATGTAATACTGTGCACATTTCTCAGCAGCGTCAGCGATTGGCTGTGCAGCCTGGCGCTTTGTACCTACGAAAAGAATGCTGCCACCTTTAGCAACGGTGTCACGAATCAATTTCAGTGCTTCTTCCAGCATTGGAAGGGACTGTGTAAGGTCCATGATGTGGATGCCATTACGTGAGCCGTAGATGTACGGGCCCATGCGTGGGTTCCAGCGTTGGGTTTGGTGACCAAAGTGAACGCCTGCTTCTAGCAATTGGCGCATGGTGAACTCAGGTAGAGCCATGTCGTAATACCTTTCCGGTTTTCGCCTCGTCGGGGGTTCAATGCGGATGCATCAACCGGCGGACTTTAGGGGATTTTGATCCCAAGGCCCAAACCCCGACTGCGGGTTTAAGTCCCGCGCGTATATGTTGGTATTTCTTTGGTGGCAAGGGGTTTGACGCGATTACTTTGGTCGCAAAGCGATCACCGTCCCAGCAGTTTATTATGCCCTGCCCGTACAGCCAGTTCCGCGGCTTTGGCCAGTGCTTTGCGGTCCGTGAACTCAGCCACTTTTAGTGCGGGGTGATAGATGACGTCAATCGATCCTTGGGATGCAGCTGCGAGGGTTCCTAGCAAATTGGTTGCAAATTCCATATCGCCCCACCACCCATAAAATGACTTAGGTTTGCCTTCTGGTGGATGATACACGACGCTTACTGGTTGAACCTGTATCGTCTCACGTAATTCAGCACCCATAAAAGACCCAAACAGCGTTGTTTTGAATGGCAACACTTGCTGACCGTCTGTGCTTGTCCCTTCGGGAAAAAACAACAGTTTGTGTCCCGCCAACAAGCGGGCCTGCATGATTTGTGTTTGTGCCGTCGCTTGGCCACGTTCTCGTTTAATAAACAGTGTGCCTGTTGCACGGGCTAGCCAACCAATTCCCGGCCAACCTGCAACTTCGGCCTTGGACACAAAGTAGATCCGGTTTGATGCGTTCAATACAAAAATATCTAACCAACTCGTGTGGTTCGCGACGACCGCCGCACGGTCCTGTAGTGGTGCGCCAGTCACATTAAGTGGCAACCGAAGAACCCGCAGCGCGTTACGACAAACAAATTGTGTTATGTGGGGCGTGATTGGACGACTAAGCCCACAAGCGGGTCGCTCGACCAGGCGAACCAACACTAAGACCAACAAACTCCCAAAAACCAAAACGATCAAAACCGTTGCCCGTACGACGACGCGCAGCCAACCCATTGCAGTTACCGCCTCGGGTTTGGGCTCTGCCGCTTCGGACCAAGTGTTCATCTTTTGGATTCTCCGCTGTAAATTCTCGATTGGCGTTTATTCAAATTGGCGGTGTCCATGATTAGGCAAACATCTGTGGTGTTGAATTCATGATCCACAAACGCGCCCTCGCCCACGACCCCACCAAGGCGCAGATACGCCTTAATCAATGCGGGTATTTGCAGCATTGCTTTGCGGCGATCCAATTCTGCTTCTGGGATTAAGTCCATGGGCTGAACTGTCCTGCCGCGCGCCCGAACACGCAACCCTTCGGGCGCAAGGTGGCGATGGTGCAACAACGATAAGGGAGCTGCCAAATCAGTTGTATCAGTGCCGCGAAAGCTAGCGACTCCGAACATAAGTTCGATTTCATGTTTAAACACATATTGTGCCAGAGCGTTCCAAAGATGAAACATTGCGGTGCCACCACGATATTCAGGCCGCAAGCAAGACCTCCCCAATTCCAGCAATTTGCGTTTTGAATTGAGCAATGGTGCTAATTCATATTCGTCTTGTGAATAGTATTGTCCTGCGGCCACAGCCATTTCAGGACGCATTAGCCGATATACACCAACAACGGCACCGATTGAATCGTCATGCAGCAGCAAATGATCGACGAAGGGATCAAAACGATCTCTTTCTAATTTCTGAACGTGATCAACAAGATTTCCCTTGCCACCCAGCTCTGAAACAAAAACATCATAACGCAATCGCTGCGCCGAGCGAAGATCTTCATCGCTTGAAGCAATAGAAGTACGAAACCGGGGAGATGAGTCTTGTTTCACGCTGTTGTCCCGACATCTCGATTTACTTCAAATTTTGTCAAATCTGTTAACCCATAAGTAATCAAAGTAATCTAAAGTTGAGGTCAAATGCTGTCATCAAAAACAGGAACCAATGCGATCCGAGTGCTATCAATTACAATTTTGCCTTCGTTGCGGAAATTCACTGTTAAGCGGCTGCTGATATTGCTTTGAACCTGCCCTGTGCCCCAATCTTGGTGGTCGGGATGGCGAACCAACATACCTGGAGCCAAAATGGCGTTTAGGTCTTCCATTTCACTATCTCCGTTTAGGAACCCAATCAATGGCCCAAAATGATCTTGATTTAGCTGCGTTGGTGAGTAGCCGGATTTGTCATGACCTCATATCCCCTATTGGCGCCATCAACAATGGTTTGGAGTTGCTGAATATGTCTGGAGCTTCGCCGGTTGGTCCAGAAATGCAGCTGATTTGCGACATTGTTAAAAGTGCTAGCGCGCGTATTCGCTTTTTCAGGATTGCCTTTGGTGCCGCCTCTGACGATCCAGTGGTTCGCAACGAGGTTACATCGATCCTAACGGAAATGTTTGATGGTGGGCGCCTTGCTGTCGAATGGGGACCCGTGGATGTACAAACACGAAAAGCGGTACGTTGCGCGTTTCTTACAATCTTGTGTTTAGAAACGGCCATGCCATTCGGTGGGCAGATCAGGGTTTCTAGCAGCCGATCTTCGTGGGAAATTGTTGGAAAGTCGGACAAATTTTCTAATATTGATGTTCTTTGTAATGAAAGTTCATTGTCTAACACATCGGTAAAGATGTCTCCAACACATGTACAGTTTTCAATGTCAAGAACTGCAGCCAACGACGAAGACTTAGACCTTCGTCTTAAGCGCTCGCCAAAAGAAATTTCAATCCTGTTCTAGATGCCTTATGCCCTTGTGGTGCCGTCGCCCACGACCAAGTATTTGAAACTGGTCAACTGGGTTGCCCCAACTGGCCCGCGCGCGTGCATTTTACCGGTTGCGATCCCAATCTCTGCGCCCATGCCAAATTCACCGCCATCTGCAAACTGGGTGGATGTGTTGTGCATCAGGATGGCACTGTCCAAGCGTTGCATAAAGTGATCTGCTGTTTCCTGGTCTTCAGTCAAAATACAATCGGTATGCTGCGATCCATATATTCGGATATGCTCAATCGCTTCGTCAACACCGTCCACGACCTTAGCAGCGATGATCATATCAAGGTACTCTGTGCCCCAATCATCTTCGTTGGCAATTAAGGTGCCTTGAACGTTTGATAGCTGGCTGTCCGCTCGCACTTCGACACCTGCATCGACCAAACGACCCAAAACATCGCTCCCAATTGTTTTAGCAATGTTCTTGTGGATCAACAGACACTCTGCCGCACCACAGATACCTGTGCGCCTGGTTTTCGCATTCAGAACGACGCGCATGACTTTTTCTGGGTCAGCATGTTCATCTACGTAGATGTGCACAATTCCTTCGAGGTGAGCAAAAACGGGTACTCGGGCTTCACGTTGCACCAAGCCGACTAGACCTTTGCCACCGCGTGGGACGATTACATCTATTGTCTCGGTCATCTTTAGCATTTCTGACACAGCCGCGCGGTCGCGGGTTGGGACCAGTTGAATTGCATCTTCCGGCAGGCCCGCATCGCGCAATCCCTTCACCAAACAAGCATGTATTGCTTGCGAAGAATGGAAACTCTCCGAACCACCACGTAGAATAACTGCATTTCCAGCTTTGAGGCAAAGTGCACCGGCATCTGCGGTCACGTTTGGCCGGCTCTCGTAAATTACGCCAATTACACCCAAGGGCGTACGAACACGGCGGATGTTAATACCAGTAGGTCGTGTCCATTCTGAGATTACCTCACCAACAGGGTCCGCTTGTTCTGCGATGTTGCGCAGACCATCAACGATGGACTGAATACGCTCTTCATCCAGCATCAAACGGTCCATCATCGCATCGGACAGCCCTTTGTCGTGACCAAAAATGAGGTCTTTTGCATTTGCCTCGATAATTTGACTGCGGTTTTTCCAAACATTTTCAGCGGCACCGATTAGGGCCGCATGCTTGCGCTCTGCGCTCGCAAAACCCAGTTGATGTGACGCGTTTTTGGCGCGTTGGCCGATGTCTTGCACCAAGTCGGTGATTGAATTCGTGTTTGTCATCGTCCCTATCCTTTTGCGAACAGTCGTTCCGTTCTGAAAGCTGTTTTTCCCTAACGGGCCATGTCGTCACGATGGATCAGAGTAGCGCGGCCACGGTAACCAAGCAGACGCTCGATCTCCTGGCTTTTATGGCCTTTGATTGTGATTGCTTCATCCGCTGTATATCTAACCAACCCAATACCAAGGTGATTGCCGTTTGGTCCCACAAACGAAACGGGATCGCCGCGACCAAATTCACCCTCAACAGAGATGACACCCGCCGGAAGAAGACTTTTGCCATTGCTCAACGCATTCGTGGCACCTGCGTCTAAAGTTAAGATACCCAGTGGTTTCATCGCACCGATCCAGCGTTTGCGTGCATCTTGTGGGTCTAGAGTGGCGGTAAACCAAGTTGCTGCAGCTCCGTCTTCTAGAGCTCTGAGTGGACGTAACGCTGAACCTTCGCAAATCGCCATGGCGCAGCCTGCAGATGTTGCGGTTTTTGCCGCCATAACCTTGGTTTTCATGCCCCCTTTGGACAACCCCGATCCCGCATCACCCGCCATCGCTTCAATTTCAGGCGTAATGTCATTGATCACATCATACCGCGTTGCTGTCGGGTCTACTGCTGGATTAGCGGTATAAAAGCCATCGACATCCGATAACAAAACCAATTGATCTGCACCGATGGTTGCGGCAATTTGGGCCGCCAGTCGGTCATTGTCACCGAAACGAATTTCATCTGTAGCTACGGTATCGTTTTCATTTACGATCGGCATAGCATTCAACACTAGTAATTGCTCAAACGTGGCACGTGAGTTGAGGTATCGGCGGCGATCACGCGTATCTTCCAAGGTCATAAGGACCTGTGCGGTTGTGATCCCGTGCAATGCGAGTGCATCTTCGTAAGCCCGAGCCAATCGAATTTGGCCCACGGCGGCGGCGGCTTGGGATTGTTCTAACGCAAGCTCAGTGTTCGGAAGCCCAAGTGCGCCACGGCCAAGTGCAATGGAACCTGAGGATACAAGGACAACTTGCGTTCCCCCTGCCCTCAGCCATGCAACATCAGCAGCCAATCCATGTAGCCATTCGCTACGCAGATTGCCGGTTTCTCTATCTACCAACAAAGCTGAGCCGATTTTAACGACCAGCCGTTTTGCTTGAGTTAAGGACGCCACGCTTCTTCCTCTTGCGCAGGTTGCTCACGCAGGCGATCCGCGTCGATTTCGTCGCGCAATTTCCGTAGAACTTCAGTTACACCCTCACGCGCGACACCGGACATAAGCATAACGGGACCACCGCTTGCCTCTTCGAGAGCTGCACGGGCTTCTGCACGCTGATCGTCATCCAAGGCATCTACCTTGTTTAGAACAGTTACGCGTTGCTTAGCCGCCAGTTTGCCGCCGTAGGCTTCAAGCTCTGTGATGATGGTATGATAATCTTCAGCAACTGTTTCCGATGTACCGTCAATCAGGTGCAACAAGACAGCACAACGTTCGACGTGTCCAAGGAACAGATCCCCAAGGCCACGACCTTCGGAAGCGCCTTCAATCAAGCCTGGAATATCCGCGACAACAAATTCGCGACCATCCACACCAACCACACCTAGGTTTGGGTGCAATGTTGTGAATGGATAATCCGCAATTTTTGGACGCGCGTTAGATGTCGCGGCCAAAAACGTGGATTTTCCTGCATTCGGCAGGCCTAACAGGCCAACATCCGCGATTAACTTTAGTCGAAGCCAAAGCGTACGTTCAACGCCTTCTTGACCAGGGTTAGAGCGACGGGGTGCTTGGTTCGTTGCCGATTTAAAGTGTAGGTTACCAAAGCCACCGTTACCGCCACGGGCCAATTGAACCCGTTGGCCAACTTCGGTCAGGTCAGTGATGACCGTTTCTTGGTCTTCATCCAAAATTTCGGTCCCGACAGGAACCTTTAAAATAATGTCTTCGCCGTTCGCGCCTGTGCGCTGGCTGCCCATACCTGGAATACCGCTTTTCGCAAAGAAGTGTGGCGCATATCTGAAGTCGATCAGGGTGTTGAGGCCTTCAACAGCCTCCGCCCAAACAGAACCACCACAGCCGCCGTCGCCACCATCAGGGCCACCGTACTCTAGGAATTTTTCACGACGGAAGCTTACGCAACCACCGCCTCCACCGCCGGAACGGACATATACTTTGCACAGATCAAGAAATTTCATATCGGCTTCCTAACCTGCACTTAGCGCAGGCTCAATCACTTAGTCAGGTATTCCTACGTCGTGATGTTCAGTTTTCGGGTGTATGTCCACGTGGGAACAGAACGATCCCGCGCAACGCTAAAGGTTTCTGCATCGCCCAAGTATTCAAACCCACAATGGGTTAGCACCTTGGCCGAAGCGGGATTGTCCTGGAACACAGCACCAAACATCGTGGCATTGGCCATCGGGTTTGCGTCAACCAAGGTTTGCACCGCTTCAGAGGCTAGTCCGGTGTTCCAGTATGCAGGAGCGACCCAATAGCCGACTTCAGATTGATCGCGATCCATTCGGGTCAAAGAAATGAGACCCATCACTTCTGCACCTCCAGACTTAAGGCCGTCGATGACCCAAACATCTTCATCTCGTTCATGCGCGATGCACCGGTTCACAAAAGCTTCTGTGGTGCCTGGTGGCAAAGGGTGTGGAATCGATGATGTCATGCCTGCAACACGTTCATCTGATGCATAAAGTTCAATCAGACCCATATCTGAAACTCGCATTGGCCGTAGCTCAAAGCGATCAGTTTGAATGGTACCTTGTGTTTTGATTTCGCTCATTTCCATCGTTATGTTCCTCCTCCGAACAGTACGAAAAGCACAGATGCGACGGTTAATGCCGCAAGCGTATACATTAGATAAGGTTCCGCCGGAGTGCTTGCTAGTGTCTTGGCAATTCTATCGCCTGCGAGGGTCCAAAGTGGATGCATCAGCAATTGGCAGGCCAATAAAACAGCCGCAATTGTTGCCGTTGCTTCAAATGTAGAAGTTCCAACACCGACAAAGGCAGTAAACCCACCAACAATCATCGCCCACGCTTTTGGATTGAGCGGATGAACGATCAAACCTGCTAAAAATCCCGGAGCCTTATCGCCGACTGATTTAGTTGAAAGGCGCATGTTTGCAACTTTCCAAGCTAACCAAACAATATAGGCGGCAGAGATATATTTCAGAGCGAGAAAAATAAAAGGGGCGCGCTCCGCCAGTTCCATCAATCCAAAGCCAATTGGCCAGATAATCAATTGTTTCCCGAAGGCTACGCCTAGCATGAATGGTAATGCCTGACGGAACCCATACCGTGCACCTGTCGCAAGCAACGCCATATTCGCAGGTCCGGGTGTCCCGACCTGTGAGGCCGCGAAAACGGCAAATGATGCAATTGCTACTGACACTTGTAATTACTCTCTAAAAGGAAAAAGGACCGGCGTTTCCGCCGATCCTTTGATTTTTCAAAAACCTGTAAGGGTACGACTTATTCAGCTGCTTCCGCTGCCGGAAGTACCGAAATGAATTTACGGTTTTTAAGGCCGGTGCTGAAAGTCACGTGACCTTCAACTTTAGCGAAGATCGTGTGATCTTTGCCCATGCCAACGCCTTCAGACGGCCAGAACTTAGTTCCGCGCTGACGAACGATGATATTGCCTGGGATGACAGCTTCGCCGCCATATTTTTTCACGCCAAGACGACGACCTGCTGAGTCGCGACCGTTCCGGGATGAACCACCTGCTTTTTTATGTGCCATTGGTGTCTCTCCTTATTTCGCTAGGTCGGCAGCTTGCGCAACCCACTCAGGCTTAACTTTAACAGCGTCGAACGTTGCAACGTCAACCTTTGCCAAATCGGCGAAAGTTGTGATGCCTGCTTCAACCAATTTCTTAGCAGCGGCTGGACCGACGCCAGTGATTGCTGTCAGATCGTCACCACCAGCAGCCTTAGGAGCAGCTTTTGCGGCTGCAGCTTTAGGAGCGGCTGAACGTTTTTGGTCTTTGTTAGCAGCAGGTGTGTTTGCGTCGATTGCAGCCAAAGCTACAGAACCAACAGAACCCGCGCCAACAGCAGCGTCAACACCAGATTTATCAGCGCCAGAAGCGAGGATATCTGTGATGCGAACCAAAGTCAGTTTTTGACGGTGGCCTTTAGTACGCTTGGATGAGTGCTTACGACGACGCTTAACGAAGTTAATTGTCTTAACGCCTTTGATCTGGTCGATCACTTCGGCTTGTACACCAGCACCCGCAACGAGAGGTGCACCAACAGTGACTGTGTCACCACCAAGCATCAATACGTCGTTGAATTGGATTTTTTGGCCAGCAATTGCAGCAAGTTTCTCAACACGGAGTACGTCTCCGGATTGAACTTTATACTGCTTGCCGCCGGTTTTAAGGACCGCGAACATGGGTCATTCCTTTGTTTTACCGCGTCGTTTGGCACCTATTTACATAGGGTTTCGTGGGTTTAACCCCGCCTCAGACAGCGCATCCCGTTTGGGATGTTCATGAAAATAAGGCGCAATGCGCCCGTATGGAAGCTGCCAAATGCACTTGATTGGGCTGTATGTCAAGCATCATAGGCCTGTTTTGGCCACTATAAGTCAGACGGAACCATGTTTAGGGCAACAGCTCGTCCCAACGTATAAGATATATAACCGTACATTGCACCGAAGCCATCAAAAATAGCAGCATTCAATGCGCGCCCTGCCCTTGTTTTCATGAAATTGATTAGTTCAATCATTTCAGCCTCATCAAGCGATTGGTAGCTCAGTAAAAGATAACCCATCATCCATTTTACCGTATCCAAGCGTATTTCGTCTTCTTGTTCCCAAGTTTGTTCAATGACCTCTTGTTCCGATGCGTCAAAAGAACCTCCATCGACCAGACCAAGGTAAAACTGATAGTTAGACGTGAGTGCGGCCGTCACATTTCTTTCTATCAAGTCTCCTTCCTTAACTATCAGGTTCACTTGTAACAATGACTTTGGATCTTGAGCCAATGCGATTTGGTAATTGTCTTCAGCAATGTTCTTGATGTCATTATCAGTCATGGCGTTGCGAGCAGCAATTTCCAAATCAACAATCTTCGCCCCCAAGTTACCGCCATAAAACTGATTGATCTGGCGAAGTTGATTTTCAGGTATTGTTGCAATCTCTTTGCGGACAACCTCAGACATCAATTGCGTGTCGTAAATCGCGTCAATTTGATCTTCCCAAACAGCGCCGCCCTGCCCGTTCAACATCTCAGTGTTCAATGTCGCCGCGTATTCCAAGCCTTCCGTTCGCATAATATTGATCAGCTCAGACAGTTTGAGGTGATCCATAGTTAGGGTCACTTGGGCCTGTGCATTAGTTACAGTCGCGGACAGAAAAATTGCAACGAGGCTACCAAAAAATCGAACCATCAAAGGTCTTCGCTTGGCTGAAGTGTCGCCATTCTTACAGCCAGTTCCTCGAAACGATCTGCCATGATCGAAAATTGCACGGCATTCATTATGTCATATACCTTTTGCATTTTATAATTTTCCAAGGCGACGGTGTATTCTTCGACTTCAGCGTCCGAAAACGCCTGATAGGTATAAGCGGCCCCTGCCAATCCTGAGGCCTGAAGTGAAAGGCGCAATTCTGGCTCGTCATTGCGCATCATCTCGCGTAGGTCCGCCTCCTCCAGTCGCAATTCGATCACACCAGCGCCTGCTGCTGCCAAGAGAAATCTGACCTGAATTTCTTGAATCGCACGAATAGATGTGCCCGCAGCATCACTCGCTGCGTTCATGCGTTTTAAAAGTTCAACCCGCGGCGATCCGATGCGGATCAACCCATCAATAATCGCTTCGCCACTTTCTGACTTAAATTCATCGTCGTCGGAAAGGTGTGACGCATTTTCGACTTTTATCAACCGTTCACCCAACTCAGACGCATAAAAATCCGCCGCATGTTCCAAAAGATCATCGCTCAGTGCTTGGGACAACATATCTAATGCCATTTCGCGCATCCCTTCAGATGCAAAGACGTCATTCGCTATCAAGGTCCATTGATACCCGAAATCGTCGGCCTCCATACCCAGAATCATTGGTGCGCTTTTGGCGGACAGACGGATGCTGTCTAACGAGACATCAAAGCCCGTTACATTCAGGAACGCATCTACTTTGGTTTCTTCCGCCGCGGTGGCTCCAGAAGCCAAAAGATTGACGGCCAGGACCGTCGCAACAATCAAATTCGAAACAAGTCTTAGCGCGCGCATCTGGTTCTCCTGCCATTCCACTTGCTTTTAACTTAGGTATTATAACTCGAGCTGCAAATAAATTTAGCGTTATTTTTCTTTTGTAAGAAATCGGCAACAGAGGTCTACATCTTCGCAAAATGACCGCGTGTTTGCCGTTAACCCGCCCCATTTGGATGTCAAAGACCGTTCAACTCAGGAGTCAAAGACCGGTGTCTAACTTTCACAATCCACACGATCCGCGCCACAAACGCTTGTTTGAGCTGCTGCGCCAAAAACATGTGGCTACCCATTTGGGCAGCACAGTCAAAGCGCTTAAAGTGCTCAAAGTCGACCATGACGAACTGGATGAAATTAAACGGATCGCTGCGCGTTCAATGACCCGCGCACACTAATTTCAGTCGAATGGGCTGTATGTTTCGCCCGCAATTGCGCCTTTGAAACCTAAAGCAACTACAAATTTTTCAGAGCTATCTGATCGCGAAGCTGGCGGTTTAAAGTTGTGCACCTTTGTAAACCGTTGCTTCAGTACTTTCTGCAAGTCGCCCTCAGCACCACCGGCCAAAACTTTCGCAACAAATGTGCCACCATCTTCGAGCACATCGAATGAAAAGTAGGCCGCAGCCTCGCATAGCGAAATAATCTTGAGGTGATCCGTTTGTTTGTGGCCTGAACTAGAGGCTGCCATGTCAGACATTACAACATCAGCCTTACCACCAAGCCATTCTTTGACTTGATCGTCAGCACCCTCGTCCATGAAATCCAAAACATGTAATTCGCAGCCTGCAATCGTATCCATTTCTTGCAGATCAATTCCTAGGATCGTACCAACTGCTTTACCAGATTTTTCGCCTAAAATATTGGAGCGTTTTACCGCAACTTGGCACCAGCCACCGGGGGCCGCGCCAAGGTCAACAATGCGTGCGCCGGGCACAAGGAAGCGAAACTTGTCATCAAGTTCCATAATCTTATAAGCCGCACGACCTCGGTAACCTTCGGCCTTGGCACGCTTCACATATGGATCGTTCAGTTGACGCTGCAACCAACGGGTCGAACTGTTAGAGCGCCCACGGGCCGTCTTTACCTTAACTTTAAGATCACGTTGTCCACGGCCAGATGTGTTCTTGCCTGTTGGGGTTTTACCCCCACCGTTTGGTCCAGGTGTTTTTGCCATAATTTATAGTGCTCCGCGTTCTAATACGCCATCGGCGCTCATTTGTGCGTATAACAGGCCTTCTCGCAAACCGCGATCCGCAACTGACAACCTGTCAGTAGGCCAACAGCGCATTAACGCCTGAAGGATAGCAGCGCCAGACATAATCAAAGCCTGACGATCCTGACCGATCCGTGGATCTGCGCGCCGCCCCGCAGGTCCCATATCGAGGTAGGACTGGATAACTGTATCGATCTGGGCGGAAGACATCCGCAAACCGTCTACTTTGGTACGGTCATAACGCTTAAGATTTAAGTGGCTCGCTGCAACGGTTGTCACGGTACCTGACGTGCCAACAATCTGGAAACGATCTCGCGCCTTTTCGTCGTGGTACGGCGCAAAGTCGGATAGGCTTTCCTCAAAGAAACAGCTCATCAACGCGAACCGCGCACCATCGTCATCAACATCAATGAACTGATCGCGCAAGGTTGCGACACCCAGCGGGACACTAATCCAATCGACAACACGGGCGGATGGGATGCTTTTGTTGCTTCGGGTAAATCCAGTTTCAAGCTGCATAATCGAATGTGGACGATCGCGTTTGGGAACTTGGGACATGTCAATCCAAACCAATTCCGTCGATCCACCACCAATATCAACAACCAACAGGTTCTCTGTTTTTTTGTTCACCAATGGCGCACAAGATATTGCAGCCAGTCGTGCTTCTTCTTTAGGAGCTATGATATCCAAACGCAGACCTGTTTCACGGTGTACACGTTTGATGAAATCTTCGGCATTTAGCGCACGGCGACATGCCTCTGTTGCCACCAGCCGCATTCGCTTAACGCGATGTTTACGCAGCTTTTGCTGACAAATTCGCAATGCTTGAATGGTACGTGTCATGGATCCGCGCGACAAGCGTCCGGATTTCTCAAGCCCCGCGCCCAATTGGACGGACTTCGAGAAGCTATCGACCACATGAAAACCAGTGCCCTTAGGTTGGGCGATTAACATGCGGCAACTATTTGTACCCAGATCAAGCGCTGCATAAAGCGGTTTTGATACGGGCCGTGCCGGTACGGGGCTCAGAATAGGACCCATTGCTGGGCTTTCGGCCTTATGTTCGAGCGCGCCCGCACCTTTGGGACGCTTTGGCGCCATGGTTTGCGCCTTTCATTACGAGTTACTCCAACGATAGGCCTTGCCGGCCTCCCGCGCAAGTGGCCCATTGGTCCTTTGCGTCTGCTTTGACGTTTTTCTCATTCATAAAAGACATGAAGATTTTGGGTGCTCCCGATACTGGCCAAACCGAGCGTCACGGATTAGCGATAGGTCGCGGAATGGTCTGTTTCTGTCGAAAAACGGCGCCAGAATCAGAATTGGCTGTCTTAGACAATAAATAGAGGCGAAAAATGAATCAGGGAGCACCACTTATATGCCAGATGTAACAATCGTTTATTGGCGTGATATTCCAGCCCAAGTCATTGTGGGCAAAGGACGTCGTGGTTCCAAACGCCAGCTTGAAGAACGTTTCGAACAAGCGATTGATCGTGCGGCTATGAAGGTGAACGCCAAGGACGCCGATGCATATTTGGCAGAATGGCGTAAAGCGGCTCCCTACCAGATGGACGGCGATCCTGACGAAATAGTCGAGGCAGAGGCTTTACGTCTTGAAGCTGAGTATGATCAAGAACGCCTAAAAGCCCTTATCGCCAACGACGGACACGCCTAAAGAATAGGCCCTAAGAAAGGGAAGCCAATGGCTTTGCTCAACTTTAAAAAACCAGAGGGTCCAATCGCTGGGTCCCTTAGCCCTGAGGTCGAAGCCTTTTTGCAAGGTTATTCGATTGAAGTAATGCCGCGCACCGCTTCTAAAGTTGAGGACTTTCGCGCAATTCTCCCCAAAGGCACCCGCGTTTATGTCGCCCACATCGAGGGCACCCCGATTGAGGACATGGTTTCCACAGCCGCGCGTCTGAACGCGGAAGGCTTTGATGTAATGCCGCACTTCCCTGCCCGGATCATCAAGGATCAGGCTACTTTGACCGACTGGATTGCGCGCTATCAAGGTGAGGCAAACGTCAATCAAGCCTTGTTGCTGGCGGGTGGCGTAACCAAGCCCCACGGTGATTACCATTCTTCGATGCAATTGATGGAAAGTGGTGAATTCGACCGAGTAGGATTTAAACGCCTACATGTTGCGGGGCATCCGGAAGGCAATAAAGACATCGACCCCACGGGCGGTATGGCCAATGTGGACGAAGCTTTGCGTTGGAAACAAGATTTTTCCAACCGCTCGGATGCTGAGATGGCCTTAGCTACACAGTTCGCATTTGAGTCCGGTCCAATTATTGAATGGGCTCAATCCTTAAAGGCCGCTGGAATCGACATCCCAATCCACATCGGAATCGCAGGACCTGCCAAACTGCAAACTATGATCAAGTTCGCCATCGCTTGCGGTGTTGGGCCCTCTTTACGTGTGCTGCAACGCCGCGCAAAAGATGTGACCAAACTGCTGCTCCCCTTTGAACCAACTGAGGTAATTAGCGAACTGGCTGCACATGCCGCGGCCAACCCTGACACAAACATCGTCAAAGTGCATTTCTTCCCACTGGGTGGGATCAAGACAAATGCAAACTGGGCAATTTCGAACGGTGGCAGCGCAGCTGTTCCCGTTAACGCATCTTAATTTCGTCTTCTAAGGACACAGCACATGACCCGTACAATCGTAGAATCCAAAACCAAAACAGCCATTATTGGCTTTGACCAACCGTTCTGCGTTATCGGCGAGCGGATCAATCCGACGGGTCGCAAAATTTTGTCTGAAGAGCTTGAACGGGGTGATTTTTCCCGCGTTGAGGCTGATGCTGTCGCCCAAGTAATGGCTGGTGCCAATATTCTTGACGTGAACTCAGGCGCTGTGTTCTCGAACAAGATGGCGGAAGACCCACGCTATGCTGACAACAACTTTGTTGAACCGATGTTGATGAAAGAACTAATTGAACGTGTTCAAGCGATCGTTGATGTACCTTTGTGCATCGATAGCTCTGTTCCGGGCGCTTTGGAAAACGGTTTGGCTGCGGCTGAAGGGCGTCCATTGTTGAACTCTGTGACTGGCGAAGAAGACCGCATGGAATTGGTTCTGCCATTGGTTAAGAAATACAATGTCCCAGTTGTTGCAATTTCGAACGATGACACCGGCATTTCTGAGGATCCAGATGTTCGTTTTGCCGTCGCCAAGAAAATCGTAGAACGCGCTGCGGATTTTGGCATCCCAGCTCATGACATCGTGGTTGATCCATTGGTGATGCCAATTGGTGCTATGGGAACCGCTGGATTGCAGGTTTTCGCACTGGTACGCCGTTTGCGTGAAGAACTGGGTGTGAACACGACCTGTGGTGCCTCAAACATCTCGTTCGGATTACCGAACCGCCACGGTATCAACAACGCGTTTTTACCAATGGCAATGGCGGCAGGAATGACATCTGCGATCATGAACCCAGTTGCCTTGCCTATTGGCCCAAAGAAGATCGCAGCAAAGCGTGCTGAAGTTGAAGCCGCTGGCATTGTTCTTCCCGCCGATATGGAAGACGAGGCATTCGTACAAATGTTCGGGCTTGGCTCAACGAAACCACGTGCGGGTAAAGAAATGGAAGCCATTCGCGCCGCCAATTTCCTTACAGACAATGACCCACATGGTACCGAATGGATTAGCACGAACAAAGTTGCCCCAAAAGCTGGCGATGAGGGTCGTGGTCGCGCCGGTCGCGTTGGTGGGCGCCGTCGTCGGACGTAACGTTGATTTTATAGTGAAAAACGGGCCGTTCAGCATATTGGGCGCCCCGTTTGGTTTTACTTTTTTAATTCAAGTTACTGTAAGGCGTTGCTTACCTCGTCCCATTGAGACCAAGAAAAACTTTTCTTCTTGAACGGCCTCAAAGTCCGCCTTACTCCGCATTTCATGCCATCCACATACGATGAGGGACTGCGCAACCGCTCCGCCCAATGTGTTTCCAGGTCCAGCGACAATAAACAAGTCAGGTGCAAATTCCTGTGCGGCAGCTTTGATTGCACCTGCAAAGTCATAGGTCTGTGTAACTTGGGAACCCAAAGTGTAGTCCCACATCGCTTTGGTATCGCAGCCATCTGGCCACCAAATTTTACCGAAGCCATCAATTAACGGTACTTTGGGTGCAGACACCCTTAAATCAGCTAACTGTGCACGACCTTGCGCCGCGACCACTTCCTGCAAAGGACTGTGAAACGCTGCATGGTTTTGCAAGCGCATCGGGAAGAGTCCAACTTTAGGAACCATGCTTTCAAATGCAGCCAAACCCGTCTCATTGCCTGCAAAAACAAGGATGCCGCCGAGGTTGATAGAGATACAAAGGTCATGACCTGGTTTGGTGTCGATCTGTTTGACCAGTTCCAGAAGTCCAGTTTTCACACCCTCATCAACAACCCAGCCTGCATCACAAACTGAGTAGACCAGCTGCCCACCAATCAGGTTCTGTTGCATAAGGTTGCCCATAGTGTTCACGAGGCGAAATCCATCTTGATCAGAAACAGCACCTGCGAGTGCCATGGCAATATACCAACCCATGGAATTGCCCGTAACTCCGACAACTTCGATATCATCCGCTAATGAACTGCCGTCAAAAAATGCACTTGCGTAGATCAAGCCAGAAGCATTGTCGCCGCGCGTATAGACGTTTGCATCGAATTTTTCAGCGGCGTCTAGCGTTGTTATGGCAGATTGCCCCAACGCAGCACGCTGGGTGTCAAAGCCGTTCAATTCGGCGTCAAAACGTGGGCTGTGTTGCTTGAGGTATCCCAATTCAGGCGCGTTATATGTTCCGCGCCCCGGACAAATAAGAACTGCGCGGCGCGTCATTTTTTACCCCGTTTCATTAAGTTGTGTGCCGCATCAATAATACTATCCTTGGAAGGCATCGTTGCACCATATGCAGGACCTGTCGCAATGAAGCTGTCCTCAGCCACCAATCTAGCGAAATTGCCAACTTCTGCCTCGGCAAACGAGGCCATCAACCCTTCTGCCTGCCCGCCAGTCCCTCGACATTCATCAACGATTAAAACATTTTTGCAGCCGTCAATTGCGCGAAACAAAGCTTCGTGGGGTAATGGCGCCAACCAACGCAAATCGATCACGCGGGTTTTGATCCCTTCATTTTCCAACACATTGACCGCTTGGCGCGATAGGTAATGACCATTACCATAAGTTACGATTGCCAGATCCTGCCCATTGCCATGAATACCAACCTCCCCAAACCCGATCCGCTTTTCAGGCGATGGATAGGTATCCATCCAAGTGCCATCCCCATCTTCGAGATCACGTGTGTGATAAAGGGCAATCGGCTCTACAAAGACCACAACCCGCTGTTCTTCACGTGCAAGTCTCACTGACTCGCGCAACATCCCAGCAGCATCTCCGCCACTTGATGGACATGCAATTATGACGCCCGGTATATCGCGCAATACAGCAAGGGAGTTGTCGTTGTGAAAATGTCCACCAAACCCCTTTTGATAGCCAAGGCCCGCAACGCGCAACACCATTGGGTTGGTGAACTGGCCGTTGGAAAAGAAAGAGAGCGTTGCCGCCTCGCCGCGTAACTGATCCTCTGCATTGTGCAAATAAGCAAGGAACTGAATTTCAGGGATCGGGATAAAACCGTTGTGACCCATACCAATTGCAAGACCCAAAATTGATTGCTCGTCCAACAAGCTGTCGATGACACGGGCTGGTCCAAATCGTTTTTGAATTTTTTGAGTGACGCCATAAACGCCCCCCTTTAGACCGACGTCTTCCCCCATCATGACCACTTCAGGATGGTCCAGCATCAGGTCAGTAAGAGCCCAATTGATCAGCTTTCCCATAGTTTGAGGCGATGTTTGAGTTTTTAGCTCGTTACCAAATGCGATGCTGCGGGCGTCGGTATCCACCCCGTTGCTAGGCTTGCACCCGCGCGCTGGTGGTATGATGCTCTCCATGATCTGGCTGGCTGATGATAGCCGTGGGCGTTTGACGGCTTCATGTGACAGGGTATCTACCCGTTTTTGGGTTTGATTATACATCTCAAGTGCACGTTCCACACTAAGTGCACCGGCATCACGCAATAGCCTGACAGAATGCAGCAATGGATCGTTTGCTTCGTCTTGCTCAACCTCTGATTTTGGCAAATATGTGGTGGCTACATCTGGTCCTGCGTGCCCATATAGGCGGACCATCCTTAGGTGTAAAAATGCCGGTTTTTTGCGGGTCCGTACATATGCGGCTGCTTCTTGTGTGACAGCGTATGTTTCATAGATATCAAGGCCATCCGCCTCGAAATACTTAACCCCTGGCCTGTGTTTCATCGATGCGGCGATCCAGCCATGGGGTGTTTTCGTGGAAATCCCGATTCCGTTATCTTCACAAACAAACAAAAGTGGCAAAGGTGCCGATTGAACTGATGACCAACCCGCTGCATTAAAGGCCCCCTGCGCGGTTGAGTGATTGGCCGACGCGTCACCAAATGAGCAAATCGCGATGCCGTCTTCGGGCAACTGGCGGTGTTCAGGTGCGTGCCGACGTGCTGTGCCAAGCGAATAAGCAGCCCCAAGCGCCTTTGGCAGGTGACTGGCAATCGTGGAAGTCTGTGGCGGGATAAACAGGTCTTTGGAACCCAGAACCTTATGACGCCCCCCACTAATTGGATCATCCATGGAGCATGCAAAACTGAGCAGCATGTCCCACGTCATCGTTTGACCCGTTACTTGATCTGCTCGGGCCAATTGAAACGCTGCATCACGGTAGTGCAAAAACGCAATGTCATTGGGGCGCAGTGCGCGTGCGACGGCAGCCATGCCTTCGTGCCCAGATGAACCAATGGTGTAAAACCCCTGCCCTTCCTTTTGCATGCGGCGGCTGGTGATATCTAACGCGCGGCTGGTTAGCTGAGCGCGATAGATTTCAACCGCTGTGTACGGGTCTAGACCCGATTTTGGCGCTACACCGGTTGGAAGTTCATCGGCAGCGACACGACGCAGAAAATTACCGTGAACAATCTTAGCGCGATCCATGATGAATTCCTATTTGGCGTCTTGAAGGATGAGATCTTTATACAATTTTCGGATTTTGTGAAAAACAGGACCAGCCTTGGCTCCGCCAATCACCCTGCCGTCAATCTCGAACACAGGCGTTTGTGCACCAAAGGTTCCAGTGAGGAAAACTTCATCCGCGCTGTAAGTGTCAACTAACGAATAATTACGCTCAAACACTGGGATGTCGTTAGCGCGGCACAGATCGATTACCTTTTGGCGGGTAATCCCGTTCATGCAGTAGTCACCTGTTGATGTCCAAACCTGGCCCTTTTTAACGATAAAAAAGTTGCAAGCGTTGGTGGTGTTTACGAAACCGAACGGATCAAGCATGAGTGCTTCGTCGGCCCCTGCACGTAATGCGTGGTTCAACGCGATGATGCAGTTTAGCTTGGAATGCGAGTTCAACTTGGAATCTTGGGTCAAAGGCAAGCCACGGTGATGCGGTACGGTGTGCAGACGAATACCGCGGTCAATCACGCTATCATCGGGCTTGGAGTGTTCCGCGATGATAACGATTGTAGAACCAAAGACGCTCAGGTGTGGATGTTGGAACGGCTTGCGTTTTTTGCCCCGTGTCACCATCATCCGTATATGCGCGTCGTTGGTCATGCCATTTGCGCCAAGAGTATCGTGGATGGCTTGCACCAACTCTTCGCGCGTTTTACCGATTTCCAGATCAATATACAAAGCCGCCTCAAGCAGGCGATCAATGTGGTCGTCCATGAAGGCGATATGCCCATCATAGATCCGCATGCCCTCCCACACTCCGTCACCCAGCATAAAACCGCTGTCATAGACTGACACCACAGCTTGCTCACGCGGGACGAGATTGCCATCAACGTAAATGAGGATATTTTCATTGCGAACGTCTTCAGGAGCATCGTGAGTGGAAACATGTTCGGGTGATGTCATGAGCTGGCCTTTATGTGTTGGGTGTTGCCAAATGGCGTTACCAGATTTACCCAAAACAAATGCCTATGTGGTCGCGGGGTCAAGCCAAGATAACCTAACTATCGTCGTTGGCCTGTAACAAAGGAAAAATACACAATGACGCAGTCTGATTCAATGAAAATTCACCTTAATTCAGGTAATATGCAGGCTGAAATCTCGCCATTGGGGGCTACGCTTGTGCGTTTATCGCGTGGTGACCGCGATCAAATATTGGGTATTCATAATTTGACTGATCGATCTATAAACAATTTTTATGCTGGGGCTATTGTAGGCCCTGTAGCCAATCGTGTTTCAGGCGGTCAGGTCAATATTGACGGGCAGACATTTCAGATGGAATGCAACGAAGGTGGTTTAACTTCGCTGCATTCGGGGGATGATGGGCTACATACTCTGGATTGGGAGGTGAGTGACGTTTTGCCGAACAGTGTGTCGTTGAAGGTGCACCTGCCCGATGGTTACAGTGGATTACCCGGCAATCGTGATATTTCAGTTTTATATACACTGGGCGGAGATGGTCTGACCGTAACAATCACGGCGCAAACTGATAAAAAAACGCCGATCAATATCGCACACCACCCATATTGGACACTTCAAACCGATCAGTCGAAATTGAACCTGAGCATCTCAGCCGAAAACTATCTTCCTAAAGCTGCTGATGGGGTGCCGACGGGTCAGCTTCAAGCAGTCGCAAATGGCCCCTTTGATTTCACTATGCAACGTGAAATTGGCCCAAATGCCAGGTTAGACCACAACTGGTGCCTAAGTAATGCAAAGCACGAAACCCCTCGCCCGGTGGCTACATTGCAAGCATCAGATGGCCTTCAGCTAAATATCGCGACAACCGAAGTGGGGTTGCAGGTCTATACCGGTTCATCTCTTCCCAACTTGAATGCTAACCAATGCACGGCAAATCAAATCCGACCTAATGCTGGAATTGCACTAGAAGCCCAAGGGTGGCCGGACGCACCAAACAGGCCAACATTTCCTAGCATAATGCTCGAACCCAGCGATACCTACCGACAGATTACACAGTACACCTTTACGCAAAAATAAAAGTAAAAAACACACTAAGGACACACCGGCGTCCTGCTGCGACCAATGTTTGTTGCTGATTATAATACGTAAGCCCGCAAGTTTTGGCATAACCCGTAAATCAGTAAACGAGACACATCATGACTCAACCCCAACCGCTACTACCTCAAGGGCAACCGCCCGTTTCAGCCCAACAATCGTCACCTCGACCGATCATCACGGACTACGCCAGCTTGTAGGCGACAAAACCTTGGTGACAGTCTCATTGGGGTTCGATAGATTTTGCGCATGACGTCGCCAATTTCATCAATCCGCAACCTTGGGCCCGCTTATGAAGAAAGTTGTGTCAAAATAGGAATCAATTCCGCTGAAGAACTGCGTGAACTTGGGGCTGATGAAACTTATCGCCGTTTACTTCAGGCAGGCACCAAGCCTCATTTTATCGGCTATTACGTGCTGGTTATGGCCCTACAAGGTCGGCCATGGAACGATTGTAAAGGCGATGAAAAGAAAAAATTAAGGATTATCTTTGATCAACTCAAAGCAGACGCCTTTGATGAGGGGCACAATGCCTTTGAGCAAATGATGAACCAAATTGGTGTGCGCGCCAAAGGATCATAAAGAAAAGGGCCAGCAAAATGCCAGCCCTTCAAAATCAATTCCGTTTCAAGTGGTGGCTTAGCCTACCAACTCCAAACCAGAGAAGAAGAATGCGATTTCTTCAGCAGCGGTTTCAGGTGCGTCTGAACCGTGTACTGAGTTCTCGCCAACGCTTAGTGCGAACTCAGCGCGGATTGTGCCGGCTGCTGCGTCTGCTGGGTTAGTCGCGCCCATAACTTCACGGTTTTTCGCGATTGCGCCTTCGCCTTCAAGAACCTGAACAACAACTGGCTCAGAAATCATGAATTCGCAAAGTTCGCCAAAGAAAGGACGCTCAGAGTGAACACCGTAAAATGCTTGGGCTTGTGCCAAAGTCATTTGGATACGCTTGGAAGCGACAACGCGCAGGCCAGCATCTTCGAATTTGGCAACGATTTTGCCTGTAAGGTTGCGTTTTGTTGCATCAGGTTTGATGATTGAAAAAGTACGCTCTAGCGCCATGGGTTTGCTCCTAAACATGGGCGGGCATGTGCCAACCCTATCAATATTGGGGGGCGCGTAACATGGCTACGCGGCCAAGAAAAGGCTCTTGTGCGCCAGATGGCTGCAATTAGCACATATAGAGGCCCCAGACACGATTGACGCCATGACGATGTTCAGTCACACCGCGCCCATGTTGACTATATCAGATATATCGTATTCCGTCGAAGGCCGCCCGCTCCTAGCTGGTGCCAATGCTGTAATTCCAGATGGCCACAAAGTGGGCCTGATCGGTGCCAATGGTGCGGGTAAAACCACATTGTTCAAGCTGATCCGCGGTGAATTGGGGTTGGACGGTGGCTCAATCTCATTGCCGACGAAGGCAAAAATTGGTGGCGTCGCACAAGAAGTGCCTGCCAATGAGGTTTCGCTAATCGATACCGTTTTAGCTGCTGATACTGAGCGCGCTTCGTTGATGGCTGAGGAAACTGAAGATCCGTCGCGGATCGCAGAAATCCAAACTCGTTTGGTGGATATTAATGCATGGTCTGCGGAAGCGCGCGCCTCGACCATCCTTAAAGGCCTAGGCTTTGACGACGCAGAACAACGCCAGCCCTGCTCCGCATTTTCAGGTGGCTGGCGCATGCGTGTGGCATTGGCCGCAGTTCTATTTGCGCAGCCAGATCTATTACTACTAGATGAACCGACCAACTACCTTGACCTTGAAGGTGCCCTTTGGCTTGAAGCATACCTTGCCAAGTACCCCAACACCGTCATCATAATCAGCCACGACCGTGGCCTGCTCAACCGCGCAGTAGAGGGAATATTGCACCTCGAAGAACGTGTTTTGACGTTTTATTCGGGCCCCTACGATCAATTCGCGCGCCAACGCGCTGAACGTCGCGCCGTGCAAGCTGCGATGGCCAAGAAACAGCAGGCTCGTAAAGATCATATGCAGTCTTTCGTGGATCGTTTTAAAGCGAAGGCTTCAAAAGCGAAACAGGCGCAGTCTCGTTTAAAAATGATCGAAAAGATGGACATGATCGCAGCCCCCGAAGAAGCAGCGAAACGCGTATTTACCTTCCCAGAGCCCGAAGAAATGGCACCACCGATCATTGCGATCGAGGGCGGCACTACGGGCTACGGTGATACTGTCGTTCTAAACAAACTGAACTTGCGCATTGACCAAGACGACCGCATTGCTTTGCTCGGCAAAAACGGTCAGGGCAAATCAACGCTGTCCAAACTGTTGTCGGACCGCCTGCCCCTCATGGCTGGTAAAATGATCCGTTCGAATAAACTGCGCATTGGCTATTTTGCACAGCACCAAGTGGATGAGTTGATCATTGACGAAACACCTTTGCAGCACCTGCAAACTGCCCGTCCGGGTGTATTGCAGACCAAGTTGCGCGCGAATTTGGCTGGCTTTGGCCTTGGCCCTGATCAAGCTGAAACAGCCGTCGGGCGTCTTTCAGGCGGCCAAAAGGCGCGTTTGTCGCTTCTGCTCGCGACCTTGGACGCGCCGCATATGTTGATCCTCGATGAACCTACCAACCACCTCGATATCGAAAGCCGTGAAGCACTCGTTGAAGCGTTAACGGCCTATAGCGGTGCTGTCATTCTCGTCAGTCACGACATGCACCTGCTTTCTATGGTTGCGGATCGCCTTTGGTTGGTCTCTGATGGCACAGTCAAACCATATGATGACGACTTGGAAAGCTACCGCAAGATACTGCTTACAAACGATAAAACATCCAAGCCCAAAAGTGCTACACCTGTCGCAAAGCCAAAGAAGCCTAATCGCGATGCAATTCTTGCATTGCGTGGTGAAGTCCGCAAATCTGAAGCCCGCGTAAACAAGCTGAACGAGATGCGCGACAAACTAGCAAAGAAGCTGGCTGACCCCGCTCTTTATGAAGATGACAAACTTGGCGAGATGGAAGTTTGGCAAAAAAAATACGCCGAAGTCATGGGCGCACTGGATCGCGCAGAAGCGCTTTGGATGCAGGACCTCGAAAAGCTTGATACTGCCGAGAACTCGTGATCCTATAGTCCATCTTACCAAATAAACTCTTGGGTCTGGGGCAACGCCCCAGGGGGACACATCATGATCGACACTACATTTCTAATAACGGCCTTTGTTACAATGTTTGTCGTAATCGATCCAATTGGTATGACACCGTTGTTCGTTGCCCTGACCCAAGGTCACAATGCAGCCTCGCGCCGTCGCATCGCTTTTCGGTCATGCGGCATTGCTATGCTTTTGCTGTTGCTCTTTACCTTGATGGGCGAAGCTGTCCTCGGTTTCATTGGTATCTCGATGCCAGCCTTCCGTGTGGCTGGTGGCATACTTTTGTTTATTACCGCTCTCGATATGTTGTTTGAACGGCGCACCAAGCGACGTGAAGATCAAGCCGAAGAAGAAGATCCAAACGACGACCCATCCGTTTTCCCTCTTGCAATTCCATTGATTGCTGGCCCAGGGTCGATCGCATCGGTGATCCTCTTAACAGGGCAACGTCCTGGCCTTGAGGGCTTGGCAATGGTCCTGGGAGTAACCGCAGCCGTTCTTCTTTTGGTTATGTTGTTTTTCTTGGCCAGTGGACTGCTCGAACGCGCTATGGGCAAGACAGGGATCACCGTCATTACCCGCCTGCTGGGGATGCTTCTGGCTGCCCTTGCTGTGCAATTTGTACTCGATGGGTTGCGCGATTTTGGTTTCGTCGCATCCACCGTTTGATTGATGACCGGCGACATTATTCCTCAAGTTCTGTACCTGAGCGTCTTTGGCGTTTTGATTGCTGGTGGGCTTTGGGCTCGCAGTCGTAAAAACCTCAGCCAAACAGCCCAACATGCCGCAATTTGGGCTCTAATATTCATCGCGGCTATCGCAGTTTTTGGTTTGTGGAGCGACCTAGAACGTCATCTAGGTGTGTCTTCAGACGATGGGCACAGCAGTGTCACGATCCCAGTAAGCCGCAATGGTCACTATAATTTGCGTCTTTCAATCAACAGCGTATTGGTCGATTTTGTTGTAGATACGGGCGCAACAGACATTGTTCTAAGCCAGTCAGATGCAAAACGCATTGGCATAGATATTGACACTCTCGCCTTCACGGGACGCGCCTCAACCGCCAATGGCGTTGTCGAAACTGCGCGGATAAATTTGGACACCATCGAGATCGCAAACATCGTTGATCGCGACGTGAGTGCTGTTGTAAATAAGGGTAAATTGTTTGGTTCCCTTTTGGGGATGGGATACCTGCAACGTTGGGGCCGAATTGAAATTGAAAACGGTATCCTCAGCCTAACGCGCTAAGTCTCGGCTTTCTTTTCCCAACTTCCACCTGCTTGTGACCAATACTGTGCCGTTGCACCAGTATCCTTAAGTGTTTTCCATTGTTGTCGTGCGCGATCTAAAGCTTCAGGATCATTGCCGTCGAAAAGGACACAGACACGGTCCAAAGCTGCAATTTCCTCCGCAGTGATATCAGCCCCATCCACGCACATTACACATTGCGGATTGTTTGCCGCGTCAACCAAAGTGGTTAGCAATATCGGCTGATCCGCGTCCTGTGCGCCGCCTGCGAAGCCATGAGGCAGAAAATCCGCCTCATGGCCCATCCAAAGCTTTTCATCCAACCAGTGTAGCCGTCCCAAGTCAGTTCCGCGCACAGCTACACGCCAGCCCGCACCGCGGGCCTTGCCTAAAAGCATTGACAGGGTCACATCAACGGGATGGCGTGTAAGGTGATAGAAGAATGCAGCGCCCATCAGTCAGCTTCGAACATGTCCGCAACCAGACGGTTCAGCGCCATGACACCCCACCCAGTTGCGCCAGTTGGTGCCAACGCAGTTTCTGATTTTACAGATGCAACGCCAGCAATGTCCAAATGGATCCAAGGGCATTCATCTTTTACAAAACGTTGCAGAAATTGTGCAGCTGTTACAGAACCCGCCGCACGACCACCAATATTTTTCATGTCAGCAATTCGCGATTTCAACAAATCATCATATGCCAGTCCCAATGGCATCCGCCATGCGCCTTCGTTCTCAGCTAAAGCGGCACGCAAAAAAGCATTACACAATGGATCATTATTAGAAAAAACGCCTGCATTTTCATGACCAAGCCCAACTATGATTGCGCCAGTCAATGTCGCAAGGTCAATCATTGCCGCGGGCTTGAACCGTTCTTGCGCATACCACATGACGTCGCACAGAACCAAACGGCCCTCAGCGTCGGTATTGATAACTTCAACAGTGTCACCTTTCATCGAGGTCACAACGTCACCTGGACGCACTGCATTCCCAGACGGCATGTTTTCCACCAGCCCAACCAAACCGACTACGTTCGCCTTTGCTCCTCGCAAAGCCAAAGCACGCATGGTGCCTGCAACGACCCCGGCGCCGCCCATGTCCATGGTCATGTCTTCCATTCCACCAGCAGGTTTGATGCTGATTCCACCCGTATCAAAGACGACGCCTTTACCGACCAGAGCCAGCGGTGCTTCACCGACGGCTCCACCGTTCCACTCCATGACAACCACTTTGGATGGGCTGTCCGAGCCCTGACCGACGCACAGAAGCGTTCCCATTCCAAGAGCCTCAAGTTCGGCTTCATCCAGCACTTGTACCTTTAGGCCAAGGCTTTTCATATCAACCAGACGATTGGCAAACTCGCTGGTGGTCAAAATATTCGCTGGCTCATTGATTAAATCACGCGTCATAAACGCACCTTCAGCAACTGCCATTAACGGAGATGCAGCGGCCATCACTTCATCGGTCTTGCCACACATTACAACCACGGCACCTTTTGTCGTCTCCCCCGCGGTCTTATGATCCACAAAGCTGTAGTCACGCATCGCCAAACCAAAAGCAATTTGCGCGCTGTATTTCGCGTTTCCTGTCGCCATCAATAGGTCAGCGTCTCCGCGAAGTTTGGCAAGTGATGCACCTGCTGCACGCGCTTGCTCGACAGTAGCCCTGCGCGAGAGACGAACGATATCAACAGCCTCGGCGGCCATTCCAACTGGAAGGTTCAGTGTAAACACCTGCCCCTGTTTCAATTTTTGGAATCGTTCACTTTCAATCAATCGTGCAACTGCCCCTTTTGTCAGACGATTCACACGTCGCGCCGAAACATCCATGCGACCTTCGTCATCCAAAAAGACGGCAACCCGCCCAATCTGGTCTGCAATGATGTCAATTTCGACAGAGCGATACGTGAATTGGGTTGGCTTGCGCATGTTTTGGTCCTGATTTCGTGATGTTTCTGGAGTTTTGAGCGGCTGACCGCTCCAATTGAGATAGAGTTAGCGCGGATCATACGAAAAAACCAGATAACAGTTTTACACAACTAATACTTGGTTTAGTGTTGTCAGCACATTGCACACACATGACTTGGGGGAATGAGTGGCGAAATTCGACAGATATATGCTGTCGCAACTTCTAGTGCTGTTTGGGTTTTTCTCGCTTGTACTGGTCGCTGTCTTTTGGATCAACCGCGCGGTTGTTTTGTTCGACCGTTTAATCGGTGACGGACAAACTGCGCTTGTCTTCCTTGAATTTTCAGCACTTGGGATGCCTAAATTGATCTCGACGGTCCTGCCGTTGTCTACATTTGCTGCAGCCGTCTACGTAACCAATCGATTGAACAATGAAAGTGAATTAACAATTGTGCAGGCAGCAGGCTCAAGCCCATTCCGACTTGCGCGCCCGATTTTTATATTCGGAATAATTTCAGCACTTATGATGTCTATTTTGGCAAACATCTTGGTACCAGCAGCGCAAGCGCAGTTAAGTGAGCGTGAAAGCGAGATAACACAGAACGTCACAGCTAGCTTACTGACTGAAGGTGTATTTCTACATCCGGCCTCAGGCGTCACATTCTATACGGGATCAATCGCACCAGACGGCGTTTTGCTAGATGTTTTCTTGGCCGACAGGCGCAACCCTGAAGAACGTGTTCTCTACACGTCTGCCGAAGCATATCTTGTCCAAAACGGTAATGGAACATCATTGATTATGGTGGATGGCTTATCCCAACGCCTAACCGTGCAGGGCTTACGCCTGATAACCACCAAATTTCAGGACTTTGCTTTTGATATCTCGGCATTGGTCAATAAGAGTACCGTATCTTCAGCATCAGTTCGCAACATGAGTTCATTCGCGCTTCTGGTGAACTGGAACGAGATTACCGCGCAGACAGGTGCTCGCATTGGTTACATCACGGAGGAACTACACTCGCGTTTTGCCCAGTCATTGTTCTGTATCGTCGCCGCGATGATAGGGTTTGCGACCCTTTTGTTTGGAACATTTTCTCGTTTTGGAGTTTGGCGTGAGATAGTTGTGGCTTTTGCAATCCTATTGTTCATTGATGGTTTGCGTAGCACTTTTGTTGACCTCGTCTTAACCAATGAGACTTTGTGGCCCGTATTATATATCCCTGTCGCTATTGGATCTTTTCTTTGTATGGCTATGCTTGGGCATGCTTCTAACCCTTCGTGGTGGCGCAAAGGTGTAAGTATATGATTCTTCATCGATATTTTGCTCGCCGATTTACTATAGCCTTTGTATTCCTAAGCACGGTGTTTTACGCACTTGTGGTATTGGTCGATCTAATTGAGCAAACTCGGAAGTTTTCAAGCCTGAATGTGTCATTAAAGGATCGCCTAGGTTTAACACTTTTGAACGCACCGGAAACTATTAATCAAATTTTGCCTTTGATCATGATTTTGACGACAGTTGTTTTGTTTATCGGCCTTGCACGCACTTCAGAATTGGTTGTCACACGCGCTGCTGGTAGATCTGCGTTGCGTTCCCTTATTGCACCAGTAATTGTTGCATTGATTATCGGCAGTTTAGCCGTTGCCGTGCTCAATCCACTCGTTGCGGCGACGTCCAAGCGTTATGCTGTTTTATCAGAGAGTTACCGTAGCGGCGGTGTTTCGGCGTTGTCGATAAGCGGTGAAGGGCTATGGTTACGTCAAGGCGATGAAAACGGACAAACTGTGATCCGCGCAGCCCGTTCAAATGCAGATGGCTCCGTCCTGTTTGATGTTACCTTTGTTGGTTACGAACCTAGTAGTGGACCAAGTCAGCGGATAGAAGCTGGTAGTGCTGCGCTGAGCGATGGGCAGTGGTCTTTGCGAAAAGCAAAGGTATGGCCGCTCAATTCCGGGGTGAATCCGGAAGCCAATTCGCAAACCCATGAGATATTGAGGATTCCATCAACGCTAACCTTGGACAGCATCCGTGAAAGCCTTGGAAAGCCGTCAAGTGTCTCGATTTGGGAATTACGCAATTATATCCTGCAACTTGAGCAAGCTGGTTTTTCCTCAAGACGCCATAAAGTTTGGTTTCAAGCGGAAATAGCGCGCCCATTCTTCTTAATGGCGATGGTACTCGTTGCGGCTGCATTTACAATGCGACACACCCGCTTTGGGGGTACTGGCATCGGTGTGTTAACGGCAGTTCTACTCGGATTTGCTCTCTATTTCATTCGCAGTTTTGCTCAGATTCTTGGGGAGAACGGCCAAATTCCGATATTGCTTGCAGCTTGGGCACCGCCAACTGCAGCTATCTTTCTTGCACTAGGTATGCTTTTGCATGCAGAGGATGGATAATGCTTAGACTACTAATATTGACTTTTGCTATGGGCCTGACAGTGATTGTTGCGCAGGCGCAATCCACTGATACATTGCCAGCGATTTTGGTCGCTGATGACGTAAGCATTGATCAAGAACGTGTGTTGAATGCCCAAGGTAACGTCGAAGCTTTCCAAGGAAAAGTTCATTTAAAAGCGGTATCAATCTCATATGATCCAAAATCTGGTTCACTTAGTATTACTGGACCAATCACCATCCAAGATGGAGATGACATTACTATACTTGCAGATCAGGCTGAGTTGAGCACCGACCTTCATAATGGCTTGCTGTTGGGGGCCCGCATGGTTATGGATCAACGACTTCAGCTTGCCTCGGTGGAAATGAACCGTGCTGATGGACGTTATACACAACTATACAAAACAGCGGTTACATCGTGCCAAGTTTGTAACGATGGGCGCCCACCGTTATGGCAGATCAGAGCAAAGCGCGTGGTGCATGACCGCACTGAACAACAGCTTTATTTTGATCACGCGCAATTACGAGTTGGGAATATTCCTATATTCTATCTTCCGCGATTGCGCCTACCTGACCCGACACTGGAACGTTCGACGGGATTTCTAATCCCATTTTGGCAGGCCTCGTCCAAGTTGGGTACTGGGCTAAAATTACCCTATTTCATTAAGTTGGGCGACCACCGCGACATCACTCTGACACCTTATCTCTCGGCCAAAACAAAAACATTGGAGGTCAGATACCGTCAGGCTTTCGCACATGGTACGATCCAATTCAACGGTGCTGTTTCCAAGGACGATCTTTTTCCAACCAAAAACCGCGCTTATCTTTTTGGCTCAGGACGGTTCAACTTGGGACGGGATTATATGTTGGCTTTCGATATAGAGACAACGTCAGACAATGCTTATCTGCGTACTTATGGCTATACAGGCAAAGATCGCCTTGATAGCGCAATTTCAATCAGTCGATCTCGAAGAGATAAATATGTTCGCGCAGAATTCGTTGAATTTAGCAGTTTGCGCGAAAATGAAACCAGCGCAACGCTATTATCTAACACATTTGATGTTGACTATGAAAAGAGGCTCTTCCCAAAACTATTGGGTGGGGAGCTATCAATAGACACAAATGCGCATGGCCACTTTCGTGGGTCCAGCGTAGATATTGATGGACGCGATGTCCTTCGTTTCAATCTTGAAGCTGAGTGGGCAAACCAATGGACCCTAAGAAATGGCTTGGTCGCCCAAACCAAAGCCGCGGTCGCATTGGATACATTCAGAATTGTTCAAGATACGGGGTTTCCTGACAACAAAACTGGAATTAGCCCTTATGGATTGGTAACGTTGCGCTACCCGATGATCCGCAAGAGTGCTGATATTACTCAAACTCTTGAACCCTTTGTTCAATTGGGTTGGACGGGAGGTGCAAATCTTAATGTCCCAATCGAAGAAAGTACTCGCGTTGAGTTTGATGAAGGTAACCTGGTGTCTCTTTCAAGATTCCCACGATTTGATCGTCGCGAACGGGGGAGCAATATCGCGCTTGGTATGAATTGGGGTCGCTATAACCCAATGGGATGGAGCAGCACGCTAACGCTTGGCCAGGTTTTACAAGGTGACCCCGACAGTGGTTTTACCAAGACTTCAGGATTAGCAGGGGCAACCTCTGACTTTGTGATTGCAGGTCAACTGAAGGCACAATCTGGATTGGAGTTGATCGGACGTGGTATATTCAACGAGCGTTTTGATGTTGCCAAAGCAGAAGTGCGAGGCAGTTTGGCCATCAACAAAGCAAGGATTGGCGCAAGCTATACTTGGTTAACCGACGACTTAGCTGAAGAAAGACCAATTAAGGTCTCGGAGCTAACCTTCGATGGATTTTATCAAATCAGCGATAAATGGTCAGCAAACGCCAATTGGCGCTATAATCTCATCGACGATCGTGCATCGAAATCGGGCTTAAAAGTGACCTATCAAAACGAATGCGTTTCTGTTGACCTTTCGGTGAACAGAAGCAATCCATCATCAACGGTTGAGCCCTTGACCGATCTAGGGTTTAAAGTATCTCTAAAAGGGTTTTCAGGCTCCAACGGAACAAGACGATTCAAGCGATCATGCGGAAAGCAGACAAAATGACCAGTAAAACAGTGCTAAAAAGATTTGCGATAACGACGGTGATATGCGCAGCACTGGCTTTGCCCGCAGCAGCACAAAAACTGTTTGCGACTGTGGTTACTGTTGATGACACGGTCATTACAGAATTTGAAATTGGTCAACGTTCGCGATTTCTACAACTGATTGGTGCGCCAGGTTCTTCGCGAGATGGTGCGATTGAAGCGCTAATTGATGATCGCCTGAAAAGCCAATCGGCAAGCACAGTTGGACTAAGCTTAGATGCAGCAGGTCTCGCGGATGCGATGTCTGAGTTTGCTGGGCGTGTGAATCTATCGACGGAACAGTTTATAACGGCCTTGGCCGGTGCTGGCGTGTCCGAAGAGACTTTCCGCGATTTTGTCAGCACCAATATTCTGTGGAGGGATCTAATCCGCAGCCGCTACGGCAATCGTGTCCAGATCACAGAAGCAGATATTGACCGTGCATTAGGCACTTCAGGAAGTTCGAGTAGTATTCGGGTTCTTTTATCTGAAATAATCATCCCTGCCCCAGCACCCAGAGCTGCACAAGCTAGAGCTCAAGCCGAACAAGCCTCTAATGCAACGTCTGTGGCCGAGTTTTCGTCTTTTGCCCGTCGTTTCTCTGCGACTGCAACGCGGGGACGTGGCGGACGATTGGATTGGGTTCCATTGGCACAGCTGCCAACTCAGTTGCGCGGCGTCATCCTATCACTGGCACCCGGCGAGGTTTCGCCCCCTATTCCATTGCAGGGAGCTATCGCGTTGTTTCAGTTGCGTGATATTGAGGAAACGAGTGCACCGTCAGTTGAGTATTCAGCGATTGAATATGCTGCATATTACATGGCAGGCGGACGGACACCCAAAACCCTCGCCGCTGCTGAAAAGTTAGAAAGTCAAATCGATGTTTGCGACGATCTATATGGTGTCGCGAAAGGCAAACCGCCAGAAGCATTGGACCGAGGAACCCTTGCACCTAAAGACATCCCAGAAGACATTGCGATCGAACTGTCCAAGTTAGATCCGGGCGAAGTTTCAACCAACCTAACACGCTCCGATGGTGCGACATTGGTCTTCTTGATGATGTGTGGCCGAACAGCGGCACTAAACGAAGATGTCGGTCGGGATGTAGTTTCGACCAATTTACGCCAACAGCGCCTAAGTGGATACGCAGACAGTCTCATTAGTGAACTGCGCGCCGGTGCACGTATCATCCGCAAATGATTAAACCCATCGTGGTGAGCTGCGGAGAGCCAGCAGGTGTTGGTCCCGAAGTCACAGCCAAAGCATATGCACTCTTAGCTGGAGCAGTTCCGTTTGCTTATTTCGGGGATCCACGCCACTTGCCGGCTGGGACACCTGTTTCGTTGATCGAAGACCTGAGTGAGGTTCCTCAAGCAATGAGGCATGGCTTGCCGATTTTACGCCATGACTTTCCGGGTGATAGTGTTGAGGGCAAACCTGACCCTATGGATGCACAAGCTGTGATTGACGTCATTGCACGTTGCGTCGATATCGTGACAACGGGGGCCGCATCTGGCCTTTGCACAGCACCTATTCATAAGAAAGCACTCAAAGACGGCGCGCAATTTGCTTATCCGGGGCACACAGAATATCTGCAGGCTTTGGCCAAGTCAGGCCACGCGGTCATGATGCTTGCCAGCGACCAGCTGCGTGTTGTACCCGCGACGATCCATATCTCCCTGACCGACGTTCCAACAGCACTTACGTCCGCGCTTTTACGCAAGACTATCACGATTACCGATGCCGATTTAAGGACGCGCTTTGGTATCTATGCACCGCGCATAGCCGTTGCCGGCCTGAACCCACATGCAGGCGAAGGTGGTGCGATGGGGACTGAGGAACTTGATTGGATAGCCAATTTGTTGGACGATATGCGCAGTGAAGGTTTCCACCTAACGGGCCCATTACCTGCCGATACGATGTTTCATGCAGCGGCACGCGCACGTTATGATGTCGCCGTCTGCATGTATCACGACCAAGCGTTAATCCCTATAAAGACCCTCGACTTTGACCGAGGTGTGAATGTAACGCTTGGACTGCCGTTTATTAGAACGTCACCCGACCATGGAACAGCGTTTGATATTGCAGGCCAAGGTATCGCCAATCCCACCAGCATGATCGAAGCACTTAAATTGGCCTACCGATTGGCCCATAATCAGGCAGCAGAATGAACGCGATAGACAACCTACCACCATTGCGTGATGTGATTGAAACCCACGGACTGAATGCGCGTAAATCTTTAGGGCAGAATTTTTTGCTCGATTTAAACCTCACTTCCAAAATCGCCCGACAGGCTGGCGATGTGACCGAATGCGATGTCTTAGAAATTGGACCAGGGCCTGGTGGTTTGACACGTGGACTATTGGCGCAAGGTGCACGCCGAGTTTTGGCCATTGAAAAAGATGCGCGTTGTTTACCGGCTCTTGCTGAGATCTCGGATGCTTACCCTGATCGGTTACAAGTCATCGAGGGCGATGCACTTGAAATTGATCCGCTGGAGTATCTGACACCTCCGATCCGTGTGGCAGCAAACCTGCCGTATAATGTTGGTACCGAGTTATTGGTGCGCTGGTTAACTCCAAAAGCGTGGCCGCCTTACTGGCAAAGCTTAACGCTGATGTTTCAGCTTGAAGTCGCTCATCGCATTACCGCTACGCCGGGGTCTAAGGCATACGGGCGCCTTGCTATCTTGGCACAGTGGCGGGCTGATGCGCACATCGTTATCCAGCTGCCACCAAGCGCCTTCACACCTCCACCAAAAGTGTCTAGCGCAGTTTTACACCTGACCGCCCTACCCGAGCCACGATTTCCTGCCGATGCAAAAATATTGTCACGTGTTGTAGCTGCCGCCTTTGGCCAAAGACGCAAGATGCTGCGGGCCTCGCTTAAGGGCGTAGCACCTGATATTGAAGACCGATTGATAGCGGCGGGCATCAAACCAACGGAGCGTGCAGAACAAGTGCCCCTTGAAGGGTTTTGTGCCTTGGCACGCGCTGTTGCACAAAAATAAACGCGGTCCCGTTAGGAACCGCGTTTCGAAACTTAATAGCAATTTAGAGACTGATCACTCTGCCGCGTCTGGTGCCTCAGATACCGGTGCTTGTGCATCCGTTGTTGCAGGTGCCTGATCGGTACTTTGTTCCACAGGCTTAGTCCTTGGTTTGCGACGCTGCCGCTGTTTTGGCTTTGGCTGAGTTTCTGGTGTTTCGACCAAACCACTCTCAGCACCCGTTTCCATCACGTCAGGTTGAGGTGCATCTGAAGGGTCGGCTGATACCTCGGCTTGTTCAACAGGTTTTGGCTGTGAAGCGGCTTGTTGTTCTTGGCGTGCGAGACGTTCTTCGCGTTCACGATCGCGTTCGATTTGGCGCTCACGATTTTGGCGTTCTTGCTCCTCGCGGCGCACTTCCATCTCACGGGTCGCTTCGCTTAGCATGCGCATGTAGTGCTCAGCATGCTGCTGGAATGTTTCCGTCGCAACGCGGTCATTTGACAGTTGGGCATCGCGGGCGAGCTGATTGTATTTGTCGATGATCTGTTGCGGCGTACCGCGAACTTTGCCCTCAGGACCAGAACTGTCGAAAACACGGTTCATGACGTTGCCGCCACTTGCGTTGTTATTGTTGGAACGATTGCGATTGTTCTTAGAGCGCGAACGAGATCTTTGCGGTTTCATGTATTCAAATCAGCCTTCGTGATTGACGTATAGTCTGAAATTCGGCGGCGCTTCTTGCGTCAAATATAACCGAACCAGCGAGTGATGGGCTTAAAATCGTTTGGGACCTCCCTTTAAGGAATCCAACTCAACGACACGTTTGAATAACCATGCTGGTACGTTTGGGGCAAGTAAAAAACAGAGTCGTCTATAGATTACCGCCAAATTAGTTGTAATTTACCGAATTATTGGGGTTTCTCAGCACAGATAACCCGATCGCGCCCATCGATGTCTTGCAATAGACGCGGATTCGTCCAGCCTGCCTTGGCAAACAATTCAACAACTGCAGGACCTTGTTGCCAGCCGATTTCAGCTAACAAGCGCCCCTGAGTTTCAAGGAACTGTTGCCCTAATTCGGCGAGAACTCGGTATCCGGTCAATCCGTCGGCCTCATCCGTCAACGCCATTCGGGGTTCATGAAGGCGTAACTCAGGACTAACAAACGCCATTTCTTCTTCGGCCAGATATGGCGGATTTGAAACAATCAGATCATATTGCCCGCGTACTGCGCCAAACCAATCCGATTGAAAAATATCAGCACGTTTTTCAACGCCGTTGAAAACTGCATTGGCGGCAGCTTGCAAACATGCGGCTTCGCTCAGATCCGTGCCGACGCCAACCGCGCTTTCGTGCTCAGCCAAGAGCGTGACAAGAATACAGCCTGAACCCGTTCCAATATCCAATACAGTCGCAAACGGTTCAGCCAAGGCAGTCTCGATCAACGTTTCAGTGTCGGGTCGTGGATCCAATACATCCCGACTAACTTTGAACCGACGGCCGTAAAATTCGCGCTCCCCAATCAAATGAGAAACCGGCACACGTGATTCACGCAACCTGATCATATTTTCATAACGCTCTGATATTTCGGCAGAGATGTCGTCCGGCGCGATCAATGTTATCCGTGAGGCATCAATCTTTGCCGCATGGGCCAGCAGAACACGCGCATCACGTGCCGGATCATCGACGCCAGCTTCGCGCAAACGGCCTGTTGCAGCAACCATTGCTTGGGCTGCAGTGGTCATTCGCCCATCGCAGCTATTAGGCGCGCTTGACCATCAGCAGTCAATGCGTCAACAATTTCGTACAAATCGCCGCCCATAATCGCGTCCAGCTTATAAAGCGTGAGGTTAATACGGTGATCCGTCATACGCCCTTGCGGGAAGTTATAAGTGCGAATGCGTTCTGAACGATCACCAGTCCCCACTTGGGACGCTCGATCGGCGCTGCGTTCGTCATCCACACGGCTGCGTTCTTGATCATACAAGCGGGCGCGTAACACCTGCATTGCAATCTCACGGTTACGGTGTTGGGACTTTTCAGAGCTGGTGACAACAAGACCAGTTGGCAAATGCGTAATGCGTACCGCACTATCAGTTGTGTTCACGTGCTGGCCGCCAGCCCCAGATGAGCGATAGGTATCGATCCGGATATCACTTGCTTCGATCTTGATGTCCACATCTTCGGCCTCAGGGAGAACCGCTACAGTGGCCGCGGACGTATGGATACGACCGCCGCTTTCAGTCGTGGGGACACGTTGAACACGGTGTACGCCGCTTTCATACTTCAAGCGTGCAAAGACGTTTTCGCCTTTGATATGGGCGACGACCTCTTTGACACCACCCAATTCGGTTGTCTGTTCTTCAATGATCTCGACCTTCCAACCATTCGCTTCAGCGTAACGTTGGTACATGCGCAACAAATCGCCTGCAAACAATGCCGCCTCGTCACCGCCTGTTCCGGGTCGAATTTCAAGCATTGCAGGCTTTGCATCAGCGGCATCTTTGGGCAACAAAGCCAGCTGTAAGGCAGCCTCTGCATCGGGTAAATCGGCCTTAAGACGTGGCAATTCCTCACGAGCAAGTTCAGCCATGTCAGGATCGGCCAACATTTCTTCGGCCTCTTCCATGTCACTGATAATCTGACGGTAGGCCATGATTTGTTCAACAACGGGCTTCAAGTCTGAATATTCTTTGGCCAAAGCTGCAATATCTCCACCTCCGGTCCCATCGGACATGGAGGCTTCAAGAAATTGAAAGCGCTGATTAATCTGTTCTAGGCGATGTGCTGGGATCATACTTTGTTCCTGCGCGATAGTTGTGATTTGGTCAATAGCCTAGGCTGTGTTACCGTCAAAACATGAAGCGTTTAACTTGCATATTGCTGATGTTAAGCCAACCGGTTTTGGCGGATGTCACGACGCCCCAAGGGGGCACAATCGATTGTTTCTGTACGGATAAATCTGGCAGCCCGATTGAATTGGGAGAAACCATCTGCTTGTAGGTGGATGGCCGCATGTTCATGGCGCAGTGTCAGATGTCGCTGAATGTACCTATGTGGCGCGAAATGCAGCAAGGATGCTTTACCAGTTCACTCAAGCACCGCCTTCAATTGCTCCAATCGCGCAGCGTTAACGCCGAGGTCACTTTTCCCAAATCGTAGACGTGCAAAAATTTTGATGGTTTCGTCAGACCGTTCGATCGTTGTGTAGTCGGGATACCCCATCAATTTGCTTCGCGTGATGTATGTCAAATGCCCCTCCTCAACAGTACCTGCCAACACCTCTGTGCGCGGCAACTTCGACATCATTTCAATCAGACGTTCGAAGACGTCAGGGCTATTGGGGACGATGCGAACCGCACCGCCTGCAAGATCAATGTCGCCCTCATTCGGAATAGAAATATGCCAGCGACTGGGATCAGATGGTGCCAGAAGGACATAGGCCGCAAAGGCAACGACAAGACTGAGCAATAAATAAAGGAACATTCGCATCACCACTTTTTGTTGGGTTTCTTGTTGCAAGTAAGTTCGTTGCACTGACCAATAGAGCTAGCGATAGGTCACACCGGGTACGACGCATAGCATCTCATAAAGCAAATTCGCACCCGTCAACGCGGTATTCCCTGTCATATCATAGGGCGGGGACACTTCGACTAGATCACAGCCCACGATATTCAGCCCCTTCAAACTACGTATCAATTCCAGTGCTTGCGGCGTTGTGAGGCCACCAATCTCCGGTGTCCCTGTACCTGGCGCATATGCGGGATCAAGACTGTCAATGTCATAGGAAATATATGTAGGGACATCGCCGATATCGCGCCGTATTTCTGCACCAAGATTTGCAAGCGACTTGTGCCAAAGCTCATGCGCAGGAAAATGTTGGAATCCCCAACCCTCAGCTTCGCTAAAGTCTTCGGCTGAATAACCGGTTCCGCGCAACCCAACCTGATAAGTCTTCGCCGGTATTATCAACCCCTCTTCGTAAGCGCGGCGGAACACCGTGCCATGAGTTTCGCGTTCGCCAAACATTTCGTCATTCACATCAGCATGCGCATCAACATGAACCAGGGCGACCGGACCGTGACGTTTTGCAATTGCGCGCAGGATCGGCAAGGTGATTGAGTGATCACCACCAATAGCCATTGGGACCACATTATACTTTAGGATTGCGTCGTAACTATCTTTAATAATGGACAAACTTTGGCTCAAAGAAAACGTGTTGATTGCCAGATCACCAATGTCCGCCACCTGCAGGCTGTCAAAGGGTGCAGCACCTGTTTGCAAGTTAAATGGACGTAGCATTGCGGATTCAGCGCGAACTTCTTTTGGTCCAAACCGTGTTCCTGACCGCCAGGACGTCCCAATATCCATTGGGATGCCCAAAACCGCGACATCCAATCCAGCCAAATCATTGGCAGATGGTAGGCGCATGAATGTATTGGGCCCTGAAAATCGCGCGAGGTCATTGCCGCTGATTGGTTGGTTTTTATCCGCCATTTCGCAATCTCCATCCCAACAAGCAGCAAAGCTCTGTCGCGACATGGGCGCCTGCGATCGCAGTGGCCCCCGTAGTATCAAACGGAGGTGAAACCTCGACCACATCCCCGCCTTTGATATTGATCCCGGCGAGGTCGCGTAGCAGCTCAGCCGCTTGGGCCGATGTTAAGCCACCCCAAACCGGCGTGCCCGTGCCCGGCGCATAGGCTGGGTCCAAACCATCAATGTCAAACGTCAGGTAAGTTGGATGGTCGCCCACAATTTTTTTAGCTCGTCGTGCAACTTCTGCAGCACCGATTTTATGGACCTCGCGCGCATCAATGATGTTGACACCCAACGTGTCTTCGTTATGCGTTCTGATCCCGATTTGAACTGACCGTGCAGGATCCACCAATCCCATTTTGACGGCTTTATAAAACATCGTACCATGATCTACGCGGTCCATGTTGTCGTCAGCCCACGTGTCCGTGTGCGCATCCACCTGGATTAAAGACATTGGGCCATACTTTTCGGCATAGGCCTTTAGGATCGGGAAACTGATATAGTGATCACCACCCAGTACAATCGACGAAGCGCCTGCATTTAAAATGCCACGGATGTGGTCCGTCAAGGCGGCGGGAAATGCAGGGATATTGGCGTAGTCGAATGCCAGATCACCGTAATCCACAATCGCGGTTTCTGTCAGCGGATCAAAAGGCCATCCATAGACAGCATCAGGTGCTTGCAAAGCGGATGCTTCACGGATCGCACGGGGTCCAAGACGTGTGCCCGGCCTGTTTGTAACCGCTTGATCGAAAGGAATACCCGTTACCGCGATATCGACTCCAGTCAGATCCTTGGTGTAACGACGGCGCAAAAACGACAACGCGCCACCAAAGGTATTTTCGTTTGTCAGCCCACGCAAATCTTCTCGAGTGAATGCATGATCAACTTGTTCCTTTGCGTCCTCAAGTCCCATGCTTAGCTCCCAACTGGTTGCGCTGTCTCAACCAAGCGCGCAAAAAATGATGCACCAACCGGTGCCACATCATCGTTAAAGTTGTACTCAGGGTGGTGGAGACCGGCACTTGGACCCTGCCCCATGAACAAATACGCACCGGAACGTTTTTGTAACATGTATGAGAAATCCTCGGATCCCATTACCGGTTCAAAATCATCAACGACAGCCTCATCACCGGACACATCGCGCGCGGCTTTGGTCGCCATCACAACACCCTCAGCTGAGTTATACGTCGCGGGATACCCACGATTATAGACTACATCGGCTTCGCAGCCATAACTTGCGGCTTGGCCCGCTACGATTTCTCTCAAACGCCGTTCTGCGAGATCGCGTACCTCTGGGGTAAAGCTGCGAACAGTCCCGTTCATATAGGCCGTATCAGGAATAACGTTGTTCACGGAGCCTGTATGAATTTGCGTGACAGAAATCACCAAACGTTCAGCTGCATCTACATTGCGACTCACTATAGATTGGATAGCCTGCGCTATGGAACAAGCCGCCAAAATTGGGTCAACAGTGCCATGTGGCATAGCCCCATGACCACCGCGCCCTTTGATATTGATATCAAACACATCGGCCCCTGCCATCAACGGACCAGTTGTTGTAAAAAAACCTCCGACTGGAAATTCAGGCATATTGTGGATCCCGTAAACTTGGGAAATGTCAAAGGTATCCAAGATACCCTCTTCGACCATCGCCTCCGCGCCACCCGTTGCTTCCTCATCAGGTTGGAAGATCAGCGCAACACGGCCAGAAAAGTTACGCGTCTCGCACAAGTATTTTGCCGCTCCCAATAGCATTGTTGTATGCCCGTCATGGCCGCAAGCATGCATACGACCCTCGTGGGTAGATTGATACTCCAAGCCTGTCGTTTCAATAATCGGTAGGCCGTCCATATCGGCACGCAAACCAATTGTCGGCCCGTTCCCTTGGCCATTAATAATCGCAACTATACCAGTTGTCGCAAAACCCGTTTGAATTTCATCAACACCGAATTCGCGCAATTTTTCTTCAACAAAAGCCGCTGTTTTGAAACACTCGCGCCCCAATTCTGGAATCGTGTGCAAATGCCTGCGCCAGCCGGTCATTTCATCGGCGTAGCCTGCGATACGATTAACGATTGCCATGGGTGGACTCCTTTGCCTTATGTCGCTCAAATGCATCCAACACTGAACACGAGGGCGCTGCAATGGCCGATACACTGATACATGACCAAGATGCTGGAATAGAGCGTTTACTAGAGATCATGCGTCGATTGCGAGATCCAAAAAACGGGTGCCCATGGGACATCGAACAAACTTTTGATACGATTGCACCCTATACGATCGAGGAAGCCTATGAAGTGGCTGACGCGATTGAACGCAAGGATTGGCCTGAACTTGAGGGCGAATTGGGCGACCTGCTGCTGCAAACAGTTTATCACACCGCAATGGGCGAAGAAGACGGGAAATTTAGCTTCCAATCCGTCGTACGCGCTATTTCAAATAAAATGGTAGCACGTCACCCGCATGTGTTTGGCGATGAATCCCGCGATAAGTCCGCAGAACAGCAAACGCGCGATTGGGAAGCCATCAAGGCGGCCGAACGTGCTGGCAAAAAGCAAGGCGGCGCATTGGACGGCGTTGCGGTTGGCCTGCCATCCCTCCTTCGCGCCTACAAACTGCAAAACCGCGCAGCGCGCGTCGGTTTCGATTGGCCAAGCACTGATCAAGTTATCGATAAAATCCAAGAAGAAGCTGCTGAACTGGTGAAGGCACGTGACGAGCTAACCCACGAAGAAATGACTGAAGAGTTTGGCGATTTGATGTTCGTTATGGCCAACCTAGCGCGCCACCTCAAGATCGAGCCCGAAGAAGCGTTGCGGGCTGCAAACGCCAAATTCACAAGGCGTTTTGAAGGTGTCGAAGCCAAATTGGCCGAGATTGGCAAAACACCCGCTCAAAGTGACCTTGCTGAAATGGATGCCCTTTGGGACGCCGTTAAGGCTGATGAGCGGAAAAGCGGCACAACGAAGTAAGCGACGACTTCTTTCCTTAACTTATCTGCTTGAACCGCTTATCTATTCATTGAATTGAACCAACTTAACCCACGGATCCTGACATGCCTCCACGTAAGATCATTATCGATACGGACCCCGGACAGGACGATGCTGTTGCTATTCTTTTGGCACTTTCCAGCCCTGAAGACATGGAGGTCCTTGGTATCACTGCTGTTGCGGGCAATGTACCGCTTGAATTGACCCAAAAGAACGCTCGGATCGTGTGCGAACTTGCAGGCAAAACGGATGTACCGGTTTTTGCAGGTTGTGACCGGCCATTGGGTCGTCAGCTTGTGACTGCGGAACATGTCCACGGGAAAACAGGGTTGGATGGCCCAAGTTTGCCTGATCCTACAATGCCAATGCAAGATCAGCACGCTGTTGACTTCATAATAGAAACGCTGCGCCGCGAGGATGCGGGAACCGTCACCTTGTGCGTGCTGGGCCCTTTGACCAACATAGCTACGGCTTTTGAAAAAGCCCCTGACGTTATAGAGCGTGTGCAACAGATCGTTCTGATGGGTGGTGCATATTTTGAGGTTGGAAATATTACACCTACTGCAGAATTCAACATCTACGTCGACCCAGAAGCTGCTGAAATTACGTTTAAAAGTGGTGTCGATATTGTTGTGATGCCGCTTGATGTAACGCACAAGGCACTGGTCACTCAGCCGCGTAACGACGCCTTCCGCGACCTTGGAACCCCATCAGGTATTGCGGTGGCGCAAATGACCGATTTTTTCGAACGCTTCGACAAAGAAAAATACGGCTCAAACGGAGCACCTTTGCATGACCCTTGCGTCACTGCCTATTTGATAGCCCCCGAATTATTTTCAGGACGCCGTATTAACGTAGAAATCGAAACCCGATCCGACTTGACCCGCGGAATGACAGTGGCCGATTGGTGGGGTGTTACAGATCGCCCAGCCAACGCGACATTCATTGGCGATTTGGACGATGACGGGTTCTTTGCACTCCTGGTTGAACGGATTGGTCGCCTGTGAGCGCTGTTCTTACGCTTGGCAAACCCGAGCATCTTGAAAAGCTGTTTGCCATGGTCACCTCGTATCATGCGGAAGCTGGCATTACCTTATCGGACGAAGCGCGCCTTGCGGGCGTGGCCCCACTGCTTGAGGGCATACCGCATGGCATTGCCTATCTTATTGGCCCGCCGCGGTCCCCCATCGGCTACATCATCATCACCTTTGGGTGGTCTTTGGAGCTAGGTGGAATGGACGGAACTATCAATGAGTTCTACGTACGCTCTGGCGTACGTGGGCGTGGTGTAGCAACAGAAACATTGCAAAAGCTGCCCAAAGCCCTGGGCGACGCCGGATTGGTTGCATTGCATCTGCAACTCAACAATGTTGACGATACCAACAGACGACTTTTCACCCGTGTCGGCTTTGCTGTACGTGAAAACCACCATGTGATGACCCGCAAATTCTAATTTAGCCACAAGGTTTGCTCATGCCGCTTAATATTCCATTTGATAACACTTATGCAGGACTACCTGAGGGCTTTTTTTCATCTCAAAATCCAACGCCTGTAAAAGCGCCCTCCTTGATCGCTTTCAATAAAGACCTGGCAAATCTGCTTGGTATTAATGGTGGTGATATCGATGAAATGGCACAGACCTTTGCGGGCAATGCTGTCCCAACGGGTGCCGCACCCCTAGCTCAGCTGTATGCCGGCCACCAATTTGGAAATTATAATCCGCAATTGGGAGATGGCCGTGCGGTCTTGATGGGTGAGGTCGTCGGTACTGATGGTGTGCGCCGTGACATTCAGTTAAAAGGCTCTGGGCCCACTCCATACAGTCGCAATGGTGATGGTCGTGCGTGGCTTGGCCCAGTATTACGAGAATACGTCGTGTCCGAGGCCATGCACGCTCTTGGCATTCCGACGACACGTGCTCTGGCAGCTGTGCAAACAGGCGAACCTGTATTCCGCGAGGCTGCGTTTCCCGGCGCTGTGTTAACGCGTGTAGCAAGGAGCCATTTGCGCGTTGGAACATTTCAGGTTTTTGCCCATCGCGGTCAACTTGAAAACCTCCAAACGCTGACGGACTATGCCATTCAACGCCATTACCCTGATGCCACTGGCCCGATGGGATTACTGCGCGCGGTCTGTGCCGCCCAAGCTAAATTGATAGCAGCGTGGATGTCTGTCGGTTTTATTCACGGCGTCATGAACACCGACAACTGCTCAATAAGTGGTGAGACAATCGATTACGGCCCCTGTGCATTTATGGACGCATATGCTGAGCGGCGTGTGTTCAGTTCGATTGATCGCGGTTCACGCTATGCCTTCGCCAACCAGCCTGACATTGCCGTCTGGAACATGGCGCAACTGGCGACTTCGCTCTTACAGCTGGCAACCGACAAAGAAGCTGCCGTTGAAGAAGCGACAGCGATTGTTCATGCAATGCCATCACAACTTGAGGCCGAATGGCTAAAGAGATTTGGTGCAAAACTCGGCATCGCTAACGCTTCACCAGCGGATCATGCAATGATTGAAGACTTACTTCGAATGATGGAGAAAGACGGTTCTGATTACACCAACACCTTTGCAGCTCTAAGGACTGATACTGCTCGTGACCAGTTTACAAATCGCGACTCCTTTGATGCATGGGCGGTTTCGTGGCGGGAACGCCTGACGCAAGAAAAAGAGCCAACGGCGACGATGGCAACTGCGAACCCTGTTATCATTCCACGCAATCATAGGATTGAGGAAATGATCCAAGCCGCCGTCGCCGGTGATTTGGCTCCATTTGAGCGATTGAATGCCGCGCTGGCGACCCCCTTCGAGACAACACACAGTAATTTGCACCGCGCGCCCTCGGCGGCAGAGATCGTTCCTGCTACTTTTTGTGGAACCTAACGACGATTGATCAAGAAGATGCCGCTAGAAACCAAGCCAAGCGCCAACCAGATTTGAAAGCCAATCTGCTCATCCAAAAGCACCCCCCCCAAGATCACGGCAAAAACCGGCGATAAAAAGCTAAACGAAGCAACGGAAGATGCAGGGTACATTTTCATCAGCGCAAACCAGATCAAAAAACCAAAGCTGGCAACAGCAATGATTTGGAACAACATTCCGGCGATATGAATAACTTCTAGCTCACGGATGAAGCCGCCAAAGAATGGCGAGGCTATTAACAACAACGGCGCTGATACAATTAATTGCCAGATCAATTGCTGCTCCGTAGGAACCTCAGACAATGGCGTTACACGTACGCATAAAACTATTCCTGCCCAACTAAGCGCCGCGCCGAGGGCCAGTAGATCGCCCAAAAGCGAAACTTGTCCTGAACTACGGTCTAACACTGCCAAAGCCACCCCCAACATAGCAAGGCCAAGGCCAAGCGCCCGCAGAGCAGACAAGCGCTCGCCCGGCAATAAAACATGCGCGAACAAGGCCAGCCAAACGGGCATAGAATAAAATATGATCGACGTGCGTGATACCGTGGTCAGATCTAGTGCCGTAAATAGACACATAAATTCAAACGTAAAAAACAGCCCCGCAACGATTCCACCCGTCAAAGCCGCGCGCGGGAGTGCAATCCCGACCCCTCTCCAAGACATCCAAACCATCAGAACCAGCATCGCGCCTAACGATCGGATACCTGCGCCAAAGACGGGTTCAAATCCACCAGACGTCACTTTGATAACAACCTGATTAAAGGCCAAATGCAGGGCAAAAAGCGATAATGCGATCGCCCCAAAGGTATCCATATGTGTTTTGCGTTCCATCGGAGCACAAGGCCGCGCAAACACTGTGATGTCAATGCAGGGCGTGCAAGCCCCAACAAACCTGTCAAACTACTCCAGATTGATTCTGGTATTTATTGGAGAGTGATAAAATGAGTTTGATGAGCACATTGGCCAAAGTAGCTATTGGCGTTGCCGTTGCAAAAGGTGCTGGCGCAATGATGAACAAAAATGGCGGAGTAACCCAAGCCTCAAGTGGTGGCGGATTGGGTGGGTTTTTGGGCAGTTTGGCCGGTGACAGCGGTTCAAGTGGGGGCGGAATGCAAGATATGTTGGGCGGCCTTTTGGGTGGTAATACTGGTGGTGGTGCTGGTTGCCTTGGTGGTTTGCTCGAAAGCCTAGGCGGCTCACAGGGTGGCGCTCAAGCTGGCGGCCTTCAGGAAATGCTTGGTAGTCTTGTGGCTTCTGGTGGCGCTGGCGGCTCAATGGGTGCATTGACAGGTGCAATGGGTGGCAATGCAGCTACAGCCCCTGCCCAAAACAATTCCAGCTTTGGCGCAGTTTTGAATTCAGCATTTGATGCAAATCCAGAACCAGCTATTGAACCAACTTAAGATCAAGAAGCCATTGCTGCCTTAATGCTGAGTGCCATGATCCAAGCAGCGAAATCTGACGGTACTTTGGATGATGCGGAGCGTGAAAAACTGATCGGTCAGTTGGGCGATGACGTCGACAGTCAAGAAGCCGCATTTGTTCAAGCAGAAATGAAACCACCGGTTGATGTGGGTGCTTTGGTTGCACAGGTTCCAAATGGGATGGGTCCACAAGTTTATGCGATGTCCGTCATCGCGATCAACTTGGATTCCCAAGTGGAAGCACAATACCTCCACAAACTCGCGCATGGTTTGAGATTGAGCGTCGAGACGATCAACGATGTCCACGCACAATTGCGTGTGCGTTCACTCTACGCTTAATACAGTCCAACATGTGAAACGAAAGACGCCGGAGCAACCTATTGCTCCGGCGTCTTTTTTATTTCCTATCAGGAAGAAGCTGAGCCGCCGCCGCCGCCAGAGCGACGACGTTGACCGCCACCACCACCGGGCTTACCGCCGCCACCGGGGCGACCACCGCCACCAGAACGACCGCCACCGCCGCCACCCGGACGTCCACCGCCAGGGCGACCACGACCGCCACCGCCACCGCGCTGCTTTGGTTTCACTTCTTCAGAGGGTTCCCACATACGACCTGACGCGACTGGAATAGTCATCTTCATGGTTTTTTGGATATCTTTCAGTTCTTTCATTTCGTCGGGTGCACAGAATGCAATTGCTGCCCCGTCTTTGCCCGCACGTGCTGTACGGCCAATGCGGTGAACATAGTTGTCTGGCACGTTTGGCAGTTCGTAGTTGTAGACGTGTTTCACGTCTGGAATGTCCAAACCACGGGCCGCAACATCTGTCGCCACCAACACTTTGATTTGACCTGCTTTGAATGCGGCAATCGCACGGTCACGTTGGCCTTGGGATTTGTTGCCGTGGATCGATCCCGCTGCATAACCCGCTTTTTCGAGGGTCTTAGACAGCTTTTCCATACCGTGTTTTGTGCGGCCAAAGACCAACGCACGCTCGTCGCGGTGTTTGTCCAACATTTCGATCAACAGTTTGGATTTCTCAGCCTTCGCAATAAAGTGGATTTCCTGTGTGACTTTGTCTGCCACTTTACCCGGAGGTGAAACTTCGATGCGGATCGGGCTAGTCAAATAGCTGTTAGCGATCTCGTTCATTTGTTTTGGCATCGTGGCCGAGAACAACATCGTCTGACGGTCTTTGGGCAACATAGATGAAATGCGGCGCAATGCGTGGATAAAGCCGAGGTCCAGCATTTGGTCTGCTTCGTCCAAAACAAGAAATGATGTTTCTTGCAGGTTCAAAGCACGGCGTTCCATCAAGTCGATCAAACGACCCGGTGTCGCGACCAATAGGTCCATGCCACGCTCAACGCGGTTGATCTGTGCTTTGATAGACTGGCCACCAACAACGAGACCCGTTTTCAACGGCGTGCCGTCTGTCAACGTTTTCAAGGTCGCTGCAATTTGGCTGGCCAATTCGCGCGTTGGCGCAAGGATCAACCCCCGTACGGTCTTTTGGGCAGGCTTACCGCCTGCTTCCATCATTTTAGCAATCAACGGCACACCAAAGGCCGCTGTCTTACCTGTACCCGTTTGGGCAAGGCCCATAACATCCCGCCCGTTCATGGCATGTGGGATTGCTTGTTTCTGGATAGGTGTTGGATCTTTTAGACCCATGTCATGTAACCGCTTAACCAGTTGGTCTGGCAGGCCCATCATTTCAAAATCGCTCATTGTATTCCTTTGGCCCACCCCACAAAAGAGTAAACACGTCATAAGGTCACACAGACGGATCACGTGCCACGGCCAAATGCCTATGGTACGTCCACTGCGCTGTGCCCCACGCGTGATTTTGGGATCAAAGGCGATACTGCTGACGTCGAATTTTCTCGTACGTTCATATGACTGCTCACGCGGCAGACAATATCACTTAAGGTCCACATGAGGGGTGAGGCGTGATAAGTCAAGCGAAACGCCAATTGTCTGCTGGCCCCTGTGCGCAAAGGTCGCTAAGTAGGAAAACCAAGATACGACAGATTGAGATCGCCATGCATCGACCCATAATCGCCCGTTGCGAAGCTAAAGCGCTTCGTATGACAACGCCTCGACGTGTCATAGCACAGGTATTGCAAGATAGCGATGATCACCCAGATGTGGAAGAATTGTTTGCACGAGCAAATGCAATTGATGAAGGTATTTCGATCGCTACGGTTTACCGCACAGTCAAACTGTTTGAAGAAGCGGGCATTCTGGACAAGCTAGAATTTGGTGACGGACGCGCCCGTTATGAAGATGCTGAACGCGAGCACCATGATCACCTGATTGATATGAATTCGGGTGAAGTTATTGAATTTGTGGATCCCGACATCGAGGCCTTGCAAGAAAAGATAGCGGCCAAGTTGGGCTATGAACTGCGCGGTCACCGCCTTGAGCTATACGGCGTCCCGAAAAAGCCCTGACGTCACATTCATCGCTCACAGATGGACCAGCCTGAAACACAGGCATAAGGCTGGCATAACACTTTAATTTGTTAGGCCAAACCCCATGGACAATTTACGCGGCGCAGCCTTGATGATCCTGGCAATGTTTGGCTTTGCAGTCGAAGACATGATGGTAAAAGTCATTTCGGTTGATATGCCAACAGGTCAAATTATCTTTTTGCTCGGTGGTGGTGGTGCCATCGTTTTTGGCATTTTGTGTCGCCTTCAAGGGCAGCCGCTGTTTGAGAGCAAGATGCTGTCTCGTCCCATTTTGTTGCGGTCCCTTGCCGAACTGATAGGTACATTGGGATATGTAACAGCGATTACGCTAACACCCATTTCAACAGCTTCTGCCATTTTGCAAGCAACCCCACTTCTCGTTACTTTGGGTGCTGCAGTTCTGTTCGGGGAAATGGTAGGCTGGCGCCGTTGGTCCGCAATCTTTGTTGGTTTCTTCGGTGTACTGTTGATCATCCGCCCAGGCACCGAAGGGTTTGACCAGCTGTCGTTGATTACCCTAGTCGGCGTGCTGGGCCTTGCGGGGCGTGATTTGGCAACGCGCGGCGTGCCGAAAGAAACATCGTCCATGCAATTAAGCTTTCTCGCGTTTTTAACGTTGGTACCGGCCTCAATGATCCTGTCATGGGGCGCAAAAACACCGTGGATTGCGCCAACGCAAACCATTTGGTTGCTGGTGATCGGAGCTACAATCATCACTGCCCTCGCCTATTACGCCATTGTTGCGGCCATGCGCGTTGGAGAAATCAGTTTTGTAACCCCCTTCCGGTACACTCGGTTGGTTTTTGCCCTGATCTTTGGAATCGTGATCTTTGGCGAACGCCCAGATGTGTTAACGCTAACAGGTTCGGCGATCATAGTGTTGTCAGGCATCTACACAGTTTGGCGTGAAAGACATATCAAGCAGGCTATTTAGTCGCTAAATCGGAATTCTTCGTCGCAAATATAGGTCAAAACCCTTTTACAAAGACCCTTGGGCTTGTAAGAGACCCATAACCATTCAAAATCCAAGGACATGCACCTATGAGCATCATTATTGATATCCACGCCCGCGAAATCCTCGACAGCCGAGGCAATCCTACGGTCGAGGTGGATGTGATCCTCGAAGACGGCACAATGGGCCGCGCAGCTGTTCCATCTGGCGCCTCTACTGGTGCGCACGAAGCCGTTGAAAAACGCGATTGCGACAAGTCACGTTATTTCGGTAAAGGCGTTCTTGAGGCATGTAATGCAGTCAACGGCGAGATCGCTGAAAACTTGGTTGGTATGGACGCAACCGAGCAAGTCGAAATCGACAGCATGATGATCGAGCTGGATGGCACGAAAAACAAATCACGTCTTGGTGCGAACGCGATCCTTGGCGTATCCTTGGCAGTGGCCAAAGCAGCGGCTGATTTCACATCGCAGCCATTGTTCCGCTATGTTGGTGGCACATCTGCGCGCATGTTACCTGTTCCAATGATGAACATCATCAACGGTGGTGAGCACGCGGATAACCCAATCGACATCCAAGAATTCATGATCATGCCAGTGTCAGCGACCAACATCCGCGACGCAGTGCGCATGGGTTCTGAAGTGTTCCATACGCTTAAAGGTGAATTGTCAGCAGCCGGCCTGTCCACAGGTATCGGAGATGAAGGTGGCTTTGCTCCAAACATTAGCTCGACCCGCGATGCATTGGATTTCATCCTGAAGTCCATCGAAAAAGCGGGCTACAAACCAGGCAAAGACATTTACCTCGCGCTCGATTGTGCTGCGACTGAGTACTACAAAGACGGCAACTACGTCATGGCTGGAGAAGGCAAAACACTGTCTTCAGCTGAAAACGCGGCTTACCTTGCAGCGCTTGCAAATGATTACCCTATCATCTCAATCGAAGACGGCATGGCGGAAGATGACTGGGACGGTTGGAAGGCTTTGACTGACCTAATTGGCGACAAAGTACAGTTGGTGGGTGACGACTTGTTCGTGACAAATCCAGTGCGTTTGGCTGAAGGTATCAAACGTGGCAGCGCGAATTCAATGTTGGTAAAAGTGAACCAAATCGGTACGTTGACAGAGACACTTCAAGCAGTTGAAATGGCGCACCGCGCTGGTTTCACCAATGTTATGTCGCACCGTTCTGGCGAAACAGAAGATGCAACAATTGCTGATCTAGCCGTTGCAACTAACTGTGGTCAAATCAAAACCGGTTCATTGGCACGCTCAGATAGATTGGCCAAATACAACCAGTTGATCCGCATCGAAGAGGCATTGGGCGAAACAGCGCAATACGCTGGTCGTTCTATCCTACGCTAAGCGATTTCACATGCGGGCGGCACGGATCGCCCGCATGTATCTCGTCAATCAAACGTTCTGAAACCGATCGGGGCGATAGTTGGCGATGAGACCCGCGTGATAATTGCTGGTCGCCTTATCCAAAACCTCACCTGCTAAAATTTCTGCCATAATCGGTGCTAGTGTTATGCCGGAATGCATGACAGCTGCGAACACGCCATCTGGACCGCAGGCACCAACAACGGGCAAACCATCTTTGGGAACAGGGCGTTGAGCAAACGCCACCTCCTCCCAATTCAAGTCGATTGATGGGATCAATACATTCAAACGCTCCATTGCCTCGTCGGCAAGCACATCGGGGCGACTTGAAACATGGGTTTGAGTGTCTGATTGATGAGAGGCCACTGTCGGGGCTAAAATATGCCCGCTTGGCAATTGGCGGAACTCTTGGCTTGGGGCAACTAACACATGCGATAGGATCGGTTTTACGGCTTGGCTACGCATCATCAGCCCAGGACGCAGTAACATTGGCAGTTCAACATCTAACGAAGCCAGCAGTTTTGCGCTTCCAGTGCCGCCCGCCACGATAACGCGGTCTGCGGGGATGACACCGCCGATCGTCGAGACACCGACAACTTGACCGCCTTTCGTTTCAATGCCCTCAACATGGCAGCCCGTAATCAAACGTGCACCTGAAGCTGCGAGTAAATCTGCACTTATCTGCACACCATCAACAGCGGCGTCTTGAGGGAAATACAATGCGCGTTCAGGGGGCGCTACAACCGGTTCAAGTTGTTGAAACTGTGAGTTATTCAATACCTCGACGTCATATCCCATAGCTTTAAGATCGGCGGCTTGGTTGTCAAAGGCATCTCCCTGTTCCTCCCAACATAAACATCCCGACCACGTGATCGCATTGGTGTGCAGTGCGTCATTCAACCGTCTGTAGCTGGCAATGCCTTCAGCGCGGATATTGTGATGCAACTTATTTACGTAAAAGCTTGCGTTCACCCAGCCAAAGGAACGTCCTGTCGCCCCTGCAGCAGGCCCACTGGCGTCTATGACCGATACGTCCGCACCTTGTTGGGACAAGGCGAATGCGAGGCTTGCGCCAACGATCCCTGCTCCAATTATGACAACCTGCATTGCGATCTTCCTTGCGTTGCTTTGACGCCAGCATAAGATAGCAGAATGACAGCACAAGACATCATCGACCGCCTATCACTCGAACCTCACCCTGAGGGTGGATTTTATCGCCAAACATGGCGTGCCGAAAACGAAGGACGCTCGGTTGGGACCTGTATCTATTTCCTATTGAAAGACGGTGGTCATAGCCATTGGCACAAGGTCGATGCCACCGAAATTTGGCTTTATCACGCAGGTGCACCGCTGGTTCTGTCCTTGTCAGAGACGGATGCAGGACCTGCCACCGATCACCTTTTGACGCCTGATTTATCCAAAGGTGAACCACAACTGATTGTGCCAGAGGGTCATTGGCAAGCGGCTCGGACAACAGGCGATTATACGTTGGTTAGCTGTACTGTGTCGCCCGGTTTTGAATTTGAAGGTTTCACACTGGCCGCGCCGCGTTTTGAAATTCCGCGTTCTTAATCAGGTTCTTGGATAGCTTAACGTTCCACCAGAAACTGCTGCACGAACGCCAGTGGTACTGGGGCAAGACGTTGGCAATCCGCGTGCAACCCTTACGGCCAGATAGGCAAAGGCTTGCGCCTCAAGCATATCCCCGTCCAATCCAACGCTCTCGATTTCAACAACGGGGCACTCGAGCGACACTTCGAGCATCTTCATCAAAACGGGATTTTTGCGTCCACCACCTGTCACCAAAACCTTGCTTGGTGGACGTGGGCAATGCTGCATTGCCTCGGCAACCCCAGCCGCGCACATAGCCGTTAACGTCGCAGTCGCATCGGGATCTGACAGCTCTTTCACCAAGTTTATCATTTCGGAAAAATCGTTTCTATCCAACGACTTTGGCGGCAATCTTGAGAAGTATGGCTCCGCCAAGAACAACTCAAGCGCACCCATTTCGACGGTGCCTGAGCTCGCGATTTTGCCGTCCTTATCAAACGCAACATCACAACGCGCTTGGACCAGATCATTGATCGGTGCGTTCGCAGGGCCTGTGTCAAAGGCAAGCAATGCGCCCACATCTTCTGGTGCGTCAATCGCGGGATCTACCCATGTGATGTTACCCACACCACCTAGGTTCAAGAACACGATAGGTCCCTCAGCTTCAATGTAACGCGCACAAGCGTGGTGAAAGAACGGCGCAAGGGGTGCGCCCTCGCCGCCCAGTTCAACGTCAGCGCTGCGGAAATCCCATACAACTGGCACCTTTAAACGTTCAGCCAATGCCGCGCCATCACCCGCTTGCAAGGTCCCTTGCTGACGCGGTGCATGGGCCAAAGTCTGACCGTGAAATCCAACTAAATCGATGTCGACAAATTCTGCCAGCGCCTCGGCATGGACCGCGTCGATCACGACTGTTGCCGCCTCAACCTCTGGCCCAGACCAGTGGCCCAAAGCAGCCGAAAGCACTGTCTGTTCTACGTCTGTATAACGTCGGTATTGCGTCGGTCCAAAGGCGGTAATGTCATGCCCGTCCGTTACCAACACCGCCGCATCCACGCCGTCTAAGGATGTGCCACTCATCGCTCCTAAAGCAACAATTGGAGTACTGGTTTTTCGAAAGCTCTTCATTGGCCTTTTCCTTTGCCTTACCCCTCCCTATAGATTGCTTTGCAAACCCAACCAAGAGTACGTGCTATGACCTACCACCCAAAATCAGAATTTGTTGCAGTAATGATGGAACGCGGTTTCCTTGCCGACTGTACCGATTATCAAGGGCTGGATGAGGCGCTGCTTAAAGGTGCGCAACCTGGCTATATCGGCTTTGACGCCACAGCCAAATCGCTGCACGTTGGATCACTGATCCAAATCATGATGCTGCGCTGGTTGCAAAAGACAGGCAACAAACCAATCACCTTGATGGGTGGCGGCACAACAAAGGTTGGTGACCCGTCTTTTCGCGCGGATGAACGCCCTTTGCTTGATGCTGCAGCCATTGATGACAATATTGCAGGCATCAAAAAAGTGTTTAGCGCCTACTTAGAGTACGGCGACGGTCCAACTGATGCGATGATGATCAACAACGCCGAATGGTTGGACGAGTTAAATTACCTCGACTTCTTGCGGGACATTGGGCGCCATTTCTCGATCAACCGCATGTTGTCGTTTGAATCAGTGAAATCACGCCTTGATCGCGAACAGTCGCTATCTTTCCTCGAATTCAACTACATGATCCTGCAGGCCTATGACTTTATGGAGCTAAGCCGTCGTTATGGCTGTGTTCTGCAAATGGGTGGTTCGGATCAATGGGGCAATATCGTCAACGGTATCGACCTGACGCGCCGTGTTATTGATGGCGAAGTTTATGGTCTGACATCCCCATTGCTAACCACGTCTGACGGCAAAAAGATGGGCAAATCACTGTCTGGTGCCATTTGGCTAAATCCTGACATGCTGTCTCCATATGAGTTCTGGCAATTCTGGCGCAACACAACAGACGCCGATGTCGGGCGTTTCCTCAAGCTATACACCGAGCTCCCAGTAGACGAATGTGATCGCCTTGGTGCACTTGAGGGTGCAGAGATCAACGAGAGCAAGGTGCGTTTGGCCAATGAGGTCACAACCCTATTGCACGGTGCAGATGCGGCAGCGGCGGCTGAAGCCACAGCACGCGAAGTGTTTGAAAAAGGTGGTGTTGGTGATGATTTGCCAACGCTAACTCTGAGCGCTGAAGAAGTAGGCGATGGGATCTCAATCGTTCAGTTGCTGGTGAAATCCGGCCTTGCGGGGTCCGGCAAAGAAGCCAAGCGTCTGATTTCTGAGAACGGTGCCAAAATCAATGATGAACCACTGGCTGAAGCTGGCATGATGATTGATGCTGCTGCGCTGGCCACTCCAATCAAGCTAAGCGCCGGTAAAAAGCGCCATGCTCTGGTACAAATTGGGTAATAGTCTGACGATTTAGAAAACTCTGAAAGGGCCGCTTATTTAGCGGCCTTTTCTTCGAGTAGCATCCATTCTTCCTCAGCCGCGTCCAATTTGGATTGGCGTTCGATTAGGGCGTCTGTCGCCTTTTGGAACTTCACTGGTTTTTCAGTGAACAAGGCTGGATCGCTCATCAACTCTTGCAGTTTGCCGATTTCGGCTTCCAAGCGTTCCATTTCAGCTGGAATAGTTTCAAGACGATGCTTTTCAGTAAAGCTAAGGCCTGACTTAGGTGCTTCTTCTTTTTCTTTACCTTTAGACGCGGAACGTTTTGATTTCACAACGCTTTCGCCAAAATCATCCTGATTGCGCTGTGCGATATAGTCAGACCATCCGCCGGCATAAACAGTCGCTTTGCCGTCACCTTCCATCGCGATGGTCGTTACGGCCACACGATCAAGGAAGTCGCGGTCGTGGCTGACCAGAACAACGGTGCCGTCGTATTGGCCCAGCAAGTCCTGAAGCAAATCAAGCGTTTCAATATCAAGGTCATTGGTCGGCTCATCGAGCACCAAAAAGTTGCTGCTGCGGGCCATCAATTTGGCAAGCAACAGGCGTGCTTTTTCACCACCGGACAAAGAGCGTACAGGCGCGCGCGCCTGCCCCTCGTCGAATAGGAATTCCTTTAAGTAGCCAACAACGTGTTTCGGCATGCCACGCACCATCACTTGGTCCGCTTTGCCTGAAACGCGCATCTCTGGATCACCTGTTAGGCTGTCCCAAAGGGTCATATCACCATCAAGTTGTGCGCGTGATTGATCAAACAAAGCCAGCTCTAGATTGGTACCCAGCTTGATTGTGCCAGTGTCCGGCTCTTCGCGCCCGATCATCATGTTCAGCAGCGTGGTTTTGCCGACGCCATTTGGTCCAACAAGTGCGATGCGATCACCGCGATTGATTTTGATATCAAAGGGTTCAAGAATTTTCTTGTCACCAAAAGCCTTGGTAATTTGGGTCGCCTCAATGACCTTGCGGCCTGATTTTTTACCAGCTTCGAATGCCATGGCCGCAGCCCCTTGGCGGGTGATCTGCCCTGCCCGTTCGGCGCGCAATTCCTGCAAGGCTCGCACGCGTCCCTGGTTGCGCTTGCGACGTGCAGAAATACCTTCAACGGCCCAACGTGCTTCGGCTTTGATCTTGCGGTTCAGCTTGTGACGCTGGGTGTCTTCTTCTTCCCACGTCGCATCGCGCCATGCCTCGAATTCACCGAAACCGCGTTCCTGACGTTTGACCATACCGCGGTCAATCCAAAGGGTCGCGCGGGTCAGCGCCTGCAAGAATGCACGGTCGTGGCTGATAAGGATATAGCCCTTACGCGTTGCCTTCAGCTCGGATTCGAGCCAAGCAATCGCTTCAATATCAAGGTGGTTGGTCGGCTCGTCCAGCAACATTAGATCTGGGCCACCTGCCATCAAACGGGCCAAGGCCGCGCGACGCCGTTCGCCGCCAGATGCGGTCTCAACCGGACGTGCCGGATCAAACTTAAGGCCCGCGCCTGCACGCTCAACCTTGTACATCTCGCTCTCGTCCAACCCATGGGCTGCGAAATCACCTAGTGTGGCAAAACCAGAAAGGTCTGGTTCTTGTTCCATATATCCAACGGACACGCCCGGTCCTGCGATCACCTCGCCAGAGTCAGGTTCGACCAATCCGCCCATAACTTTCATCAAGGTGGACTTGCCTGAACCGTTGCGCCCAACAAGGGCAACACGGTCCCCCGGTTGTGCGACCAGACTAAGACCGTCAAAAATGGGATCACCGCCGAAAGTCAGCGAAATTTCGTTCAATTGAAGAAGGGGTATACGAGCCATGCTTGCCAGCTACCTGCCCGACGCGACAGGGTCAATCGCCGCTCTTCATTTTACCAAATAAACTCTCGCCCACAGGGCGAAACTAGCCGACCAAAGCACGAAGAAGGCGTTTGCGTGCTTTGGGAATGGCGTTGATGTCGACGGCTGTAAAAACATGCATCGTTTCGAGCTTGCGATCGAAAACCGCACGATCACTCACCCACCCCCCCATCAAAAGGTAGGTTCGCAACAATGGTGGCATCCTCGCCAAGGCTTGTTTCGTGTCAAACTCAGCGCGGCCATCGCGTTTGAAATTAAAGACGTCGCGCGACTTAACCTGCGGGGCCCGAAGAGATGGCGCGGTGTGACGTTTTCCTAACAGTTCAAAAACTTCTTGATGCACAGACGTGTCGGTGCCTGCGAATGACGTACAGCCAAACAACATCGAAATTTTGCATTCATCCACATAAGCCGTCAAAGCCGCCCAGGCGATCCTGATGATATCCGGGTGTTGTGCGTCAGGGTGGATACAGAACCGCCCCAGTTCGATCATTGGTCCCTTAAAAGACAACAGGGCCTCGAGGTCGTAAAATTGGGCTGAATAGCTGCTTTGAACAGTTTCACCCGTAACGGACAGCATTCGAAAGCACCCGACCAGTCGATTGTCTACAAGTGAATGAATAAGAATATGTGCACAGTTTGGATCAAACGCATCAGAGTCGCGGCCCGCAAGATTGAAACAAAGGCCACGTAAATCTTGAGCATCCACAATATCTTGGGCTGATTTTGCGACGGATACAACGTAACGGCCCTTAGAAAAGGCCATCACGTCGAAGGCTCTCAAATGCTCCATACGCAGTCACATGTTTCAACACAGGTCATGACGCAAGGATGCTGTGTTTAGGTATCAACCTTAAAGGCCGCCGCCAAGTTTGCCGATATTGCCAAACAGCTGCCTCAACAAGGATTTGTCCGTCACTGCAGTGTCTGTAATCCTACGGGCCAGTGGGACAACTTTGCCATCTTCGAGCCCAAACCGTTCAATATTGCTCACAACGCCTGCATTATCAAAGCTGATCGCAACCATTTGGCGTTCAATTTCTTTGGGCGCAGATGGGCCAAATGTCCGCTTGCGGCTGCGGACATAATAATAGCCACTGTCATTTAGCACACCACCAGAGGATGGCGGCCCAACTGTCTCTTCGACAGAGGCGCGTGTGGCTACGCCAACGATAACCGCATCGAGGTCTTCTTGTGGTGGAATATAACCGTGATTGATAAAAGTTGGCGTACAGGCCCCAAGGGTCAAACATGCTGCACCAGTAGTGATCCATTTTAGATAGGATTTGATCTGCATTTTGTCTGCCCTCTTGCTCTTAATCGTTACGGCTTTTATCCCGCGTACCAAAGGAACGTCCCTGTTTCAAGAAACGAAAGCATGAATCATGTCAGTCGCACTTCCCTCCAAGCTCGCTTATCGCGTTAGCGATCTTCCAAATAACTCGATCAAAAAGTTCGATTTGCGCCCAGAACCAGCACAAAATGACGCAATCTCGGCGGAATTAGACCTACTGGGTTTGCGCAAACTGCGTTTCACAGGCCAGATACAGTCATCAGGTAAGTCAGACTGGCGTTTGACTGGAACAATAGGTGCAACGGTAATCCAACCCTGCACAATTACCCTTGAACCGGTCACGACCCGAGTTGATGAACCCGTCGAGCGCCTTTTCGTAAAAGAAATAGCTGATCTTGGTGAAGAGGAAATCGAGATGCCGGAGGACGATACCATCGAGCCATTGGGCACATGGATCGACCCCGAAGCGATTATGATCGAATCTTTATGCCTTGCGTTGCCAGAGTACCCACGGGCGGAAGGCGCAACGCTTGGCGAATCCGTCTACACACAACCAGGCGAAGCGCCGATGCGCGACGAAGATGCACGCCCGTTTGCTGGTCTGGCAGCGCTGAAAGACCAGTTGAAATCAGACGACGAATAAGAGATAACAATTATAGCCCTAAAACGTTCAAATATCTGCTTGCGTCTGAGACAATTCGCAGTATTTTGCGCGCCTCATGGTATTAAAGGTTGGACATGTTGAGGCACACCGCCTAAACGCACGTCACGCCCAAACCAAACGTTATGCAACATCGGCTCCGCATACTGCGTCGCCCTTTAATCTAAAGGCCCATTATAATGGCTGTTCAACAGAACAAAGTTTCCACATCGCGCCGCAACAACCGTCGCTCGCACGATTCCCTGGTTGCTGCAAACCCAAACGAATGCACCAACTGTGGTGAGCTGAAACGCCCGCACCACATCTGTGCTGCTTGCGGTCACTACGACAACAACGAGATCGTCGCATTGGCTGAAGAAGTAGACCTGGAAGACGACGCGGCATAAACCACCTTTTGGCCCTAAAGCAGATAGGCATTCGCACATGACGGCAACGACCGATCAGACAGACGCGAAACGCCAGAACACCGTAATTGCGGTGGATGCAATGGGTGGTGACAGCGGCCCTTCAGCAATTGTTGCTGGATGCGCTGCTTTTGCCAAACGCCGCAAGGACGTCGATATAATCCTACACGGGCCTCAAGCCACGCTTGAGGCTCTTGTTTTGCGACGTAAGCAACTTAACGGCCGTGTCACTATTCGTGATGCGGCTGAAGTTGTTTCAATGGAAGACAAGCCTAGCCAAGTTGTTCGTCACGGCAAGAAAACATCGATGTGGGCCACTGTAGAAACTGTGCGCTCGGGTGATGCGAGTGTTGCTGTAAGCTGCGGTAACACTGGTGCGTTGATGGCTGTATCGATGATACGCCTGCGCAAACTGCCAGGGGTTAATCGTCCTGCGATTGCGGTGCTTTGGCCATCTTCTAACCCTCAAGGTTTTAACGTCATGCTGGACGTCGGTGCAGATATTCGCGCCGATGCCGATGATTTGATGCGTTACGCGTTGATGGGCGCATCCTACGCCCGCAATGGCATGGAACTGCCCCGTCCCCGTATTGGCCTGCTGAATGTGGGGACCGAAGAGCACAAGGGCCGTCCTGAACTGCACGAAGCCTATGAGTTGATCGCAGCCCAAGCGGAACAAGCCAACTTTGAGTTTGTTGGCTTTGTTGAGGGGGGCGACATTCCCGGTGACATCGCCGATGTTATTGTGACGGATGGTTTCACCGGTAACATTGCAATCAAGACTGGTGAAGGGACCGCTGGTTTGATCGGTGATTTGCTTCGCAAAGCCTTCAAAAACACTCCGATGTCACGCCTTGCTTACTTGTTCGCCTTCACTTCTATGCAGCGTTTGAAGCGCCGTATCGATCCACGCCGTGTAAATGGTGGTGTGTTTTTGGGCTTGAACGGTATGGTCGTGAAATCGCATGGTTCTTCAGACGCAACTGGCGTTGCTGCAGCTTTGCAATTGGCCGCACAGATGGCCGAAAATGGATTTACTGGCAAGCTGGCCGCCCGCGTGGCTGCTGTTTTGCCCACCGAACCAAAGGATCAAGACGCATGACATTGCGCGCTGTTGTAAAAGGGGTTGGGCATTACCTACCGGAACGTATCGTTCCAAATGCTGAATTTGAGAAGACCTTAGATACAACGGATGAATGGATCAAATCGCGTTCCGGCATCGAACGTCGCCATTTCGCGGCCGAAGGTGAAACAACATCCATGTTGGCAACCAAAGCGGCCCAAGCGGCGCTGGCCAATGCTGGAATGACTGCAGATGACGTGGATGCCATTGTTTTGGCAACCTCAACTGCCGACCTCACCTTCCCTTCAGCTGCAACGATGGTTCAAGCCAACCTTGGTATGACCAAGGGCTTTGCATTTGATATTCAAGCCGTTTGTGCCGGTTTCGTCTTTGCCCTTAGCAATGCCAATGCTTTGATCCTCTCGGGTCAGGCGAAACGCGTATTGGTGATTGGCGCGGAAACATTCAGCCGCATCATGGACTGGACCGATCGCGGCACCTGTGTGTTATTCGGTGATGGCGCTGGTGCACTCATCTTGGAGGCCGAAGAAGGCACGGGCGATAGCAGCGATCGCGGCATTCTATCAACGGACCTTAATTCAGACGGCACACACCGTGATCTGCTGTATGTTGACGGTGGTGTTAGCACAGGCACGTCTGGTTACTTGCGGATGCAGGGCAACCAAGTGTTCCGGCATGCGGTTGGCAAATTGGCAGCCACAGCGACAACTGCGATGGAACGTGCAAACGTGACCACAGATGACGTTGACTGGATCGTTCCGCATCAAGCCAATATCCGTATTATTCAAGGCACTGCCAAGAAAATGGGTGTGCCGATGGAGAATGTGATCGTGACAGTTCAGGATCACGGCAACACGTCTGCCGCCTCTATCCCGCTTGCAATGTCTGTTGGTGCACAAAACGACCAAATTAAACAAGGTGATTTGCTGGTGACAGAGGCAATCGGCGGTGGACTGGCCTGGGGCGCGGTGGTGTTACGCTGGTAATACACCATTTTTGTACCAATCCAACGCTGAAACTACCATCGGCAAGGCATTGATATTGACTCGGAATTTCTCCTCGCCCTATTGTGATCGCAAATAGGGGAACAACATGACTGATAACACACTGACACGTATGGATCTTAGCGAAGCTGTTTTTCGCGAAGTTGGTTTATCTCGTAACGAAAGTGCGCAATTGGTAGAAAGCGTTTTGGATCATATCTCGGATGCTTTGGTAAAAGGTGAACAGGTTAAAATTTCTTCCTTTGGTACGTTTTCAGTACGCAGCAAATCAGCGCGTGTTGGTCGCAATCCGAAAACTGGCGAAGAAGTGCCAATTAATCCGCGCCGTGTCCTTACATTCCGTCCGTCACATTTGATGAAGGATCGCGTTGCTTTAGGCAACAAGTCTTAATCTTATGGCAAAGTCTGCGGACGCTTTTCGTACCATCTCAGAAGTTGCTGACTGGCTAGGCGTGCAAACGCACGTTCTACGTTTTTGGGAAAGTAAGTTCACACAAGTGAAGCCTGTGAAACGTGCAGGCGGACGTCGCTATTACCGTCCCGCAGACATGCAACTTTTGGGTGGCATTCAAAAGCTTCTGCACGAAGATGGGCTTACAATTAAGGGTGTTCAGAAGATTTTGCGCGAAAAAGGTATGGCGCATGTGTCTGCCCTTTCGCCTGCCGTGGACGGTGCAGCAGACGAATTGCCGGTAGCCATGCCAGAGATCGTTGAAACGATTGAAGCCGAACCACAAACAGTAAAAATTCTACCGCTTGTTCCAAAAACCAAGGTTGAGGAAACCGTAGAACGCCAGCCGTTGACGCCAGACGAAACGTACGAACATGTGGCTGAGGCCGAAGAAGAAATCCAAGAAAATGTTGAAACCACAGCGCTTGACGACGGGGTGGCTGATTCCGTTGACGAAATCGAGGTGCAACCACAGCCTGACGACGTTGCGGACGCGCCTGTGAATGACGACCCACAATCCTCGTCCTTCGACAGCCAAATAGAGCAACCAAACGTAACGATTGATGACGTTCCTATCACGGTAGCCTCGGTCCACGAGGATTTACCAACGCCGCTGAGTGAAGACCTCATTACTGATGAACCTGTGGTCGCCGCGATACCCGAATCGGCTGAAACAATCGAAGAATCGCCGGCTGACGCACCGGAACCAACTTTGGAACAGGACGCGTCTACGCCAGACGACATTGACCCGTTCCCCGTCATGCCAGCCTTCTTGAGCAGATCAACTCCGCAACCGGCTAATCCCGAAGCGACTGTGGCAGAGGTTGAGGACGTGGTATCTGGAGCAGCGGCTGCATCTGAGCAAGAAGAAGAGCCAACCGTAGAAGCCATTGGTGTTGCAATTCCCGAAGTAGAGGCAGCCGAGCCTGAGGCACCTGCCCCGTTGACTGTAGAATTGCCCCAGGCAGTGGCTGAACACGACATTCAGACCACTCCTAGTGTGCTGGCGGCATTGTCAAAGGTGAGTGCGCTAAGCACCGCACAAGCGGAGTCTATAGCACCCCTTTTGGCGCAACTGCGCGATGCGCTTGATCGCATGACGCAGGGCCGCAAAGAATAACGAAGTGCCAATTCCCCCTTGCCTCACGCCACAAATCGCGTATGACATCCCTCAAGTCGGGCTATGGCGCAGTCTGGTAGCGCGTCCGTCTGGGGGACGGAAGGTCGCAGGTTCGAGTCCTGCTAGCCCGACCAATAATAGACTTGCACAAACCGCCCGTACCTTCGGTGTGCGGGCGTTTGGCGTTTAAACAAGAGTGAATTTTATGACCGGTGTCGTTCCAAATCAGCAGATCAGCGAAATGATCCAAAGTGGGCAAATCAACGCCGCTCCATCGGTTATTGATGCGCAAATTCAACCGGCCAGCCTTGATCTTCGTTTGGGTAACGTTGCCTATCGCGTGCGTGCTTCGTTCCTTACGGGCCACGGTGCTAAGGTTACGGATCGCTTGAAAGAGTTTGAAATGCACCGCGTCGACCTGACAGATGGTGCAGTGTTAGAAAAAGGCTGCGTTTATGTAGTGCCGTTGATGGAGAGCCTTGCGTTGCCTGAAGGTATGAACGCTGTGGCCAATGCCAAAAGCTCTACCGGTCGCCTTGATCTGCTGACCCGTACGATCACCGATGGTGGGACTGAATTTGACCGGATCCCATCAGGCTATGCCGGACCATTATACGCTGAAATCTGCCCACGTTCATTTTCTGTGTTGGTCCGCCCAGGCATGCGCCTGAACCAGATTCGCTTCCGTACAGGACACGCAGTTCTGGAAGACACTGCATTGGCTAACCTTCACGCTGAAATCCCATTGGTGAACGGCGATCCCGTGATCGATGACGGCTTGGGCTTTTCCGTTGATTTGAACCTACCGGGCTCAACGCTGGTGGGATACCGCGCAAAGCCTCATACAGGTGTCATCGATTTGGACCTGATCGGTCATTACGATCCAACCGCTTATTGGGAAGAAGTGCACAGTACGGATGGTCATATCATCCTTGATCCGGGCGCATTCTATATCTTGGTAAGCCGCGAAGCCGTTTGCATTCCGCCGGACTATGCTGCGGAAATGGCACCCTATCTTGCAATGGTTGGCGAATTTCGCGTGCACTATGCAGGGTTCTTTGATCCTGGATTTGGACATGATTCCGCTGGTGGTGCAGGATCACGCGGTGTGTTAGAAGTTCGCTGCCACGAGGCGCCGTTCGTCTTAGAACATGGCCAAGTGGTTGGGCGTTTGGTGTATGAGAAGATGGCAGAAGCCCCTACTCAGCTATACGGCGACAGCATAGCCTCAAACTACCAAGGCCAAGGCCTTAAGTTGTCTAAGCACTTTAAATAACGCTTGAATTTTACCCGTTAGCGGCGGTTATCGCGCCCTGTTGGGTTACCGTAGTCGTCGATTTCGCCCTGTGGTGGTTGTTTACCACGGCGTTTAGACATCATGTTAGATCCGGCGTTCATGCCGCTATCGATGCCTTTGCGGATCACACGGTTCATAATCTGACGGATGATCATATTGATAATGTGGTTCATATTCATGGGTCGTTCCCCTAACTGCTTCATGCACTCTCTACACCGAAACTATGGCGAGAATCAGATCAATCTTCAAAAAGTTCTGACTGGCCTTCATTCGTGTCATCTTCGTCGTCCATATCACCTGGCCCAGGTACAGTCCCGGGTGGAGGTCGATTTTCCAACAGCCCTGCGGAACGGAGTTCTTTAAGCCCCGGAAGATCGCGTGCAGTCTCAAGCCCGAAGTGACCTAAGAAATTCTGCGTCACAACGAATGTAACCGGGCGCCCAGGCGTCATCTTACGCCTGCCGAAACGGATCCATTCCATTTCTAGCAACTGATCAACCGTTCCGCGGCTCACAGATACACCGCGGATCTCTTCGATTTCCGCGCGCGTGACAGGTTGGTGATAGGCGATAATCGCCAGTGTCTCGATCGCAGCCCGACTAAGTTTGCGGGTCTCAACCGTTTCTTTTTGCATGAGAAAACCAAGGTCAGGTGAGGTGCGCATGGTCCACGCATCCCCCACTTTGCTCAGGTTCACACCGCGCCCTTCGTAGCGCTTACGCAGGTGAACTATCGCCTCTGCCGCGTCGCAACCATGTGGCATACGTGCTTCAAGTTCTCGCACGGTCACAGGTTCTGCACTGGCAAAAAGGATCGCTTCAATCATGCGTTCCTGTTCTCCCATGGGCGGAGCCTCAAAAAGGCTTTCCTCTTTTAAATCATAATCTTCAGTCACTATCTTGAAGTCCTTTTACGCAACTCAATCGGTGCAAAGCTTTCGGATTGGCGGATTTCCAAATGGCCTTCTTTCACAAGTTCCAACGAGGCTGCAAATGTCGCCGCGGTGGCGGAACGCCGTTTGACTGGATCATTTGCCCATCCGTCAGGAAGGTAGCTAACAATATCAGTCCACTCCCCAGTGTAGCCAATCAAATCGCGCATCCGTTCCAATGCCTGTTCCATTGTGAAGACACTGTCACGATCCATCACAAACGGGCGGAAATCATCACGGGTTCTCAGGCGTGCATAGCCTTGCATCAAATCCAATAAGGTGGCGGTATAGGTGACCTTCTTAACCCGTTCGACCACTTCGATCTGACCACGTGCAAAGAAATCACGGCCCAATTGATCACGGCCCATCAGTCGTGCTGCGCTGTCGCGCATCGCTTGAAGCCGTTCCAATTGAAAAGCCAAGTGTGCGGCCAGTTCTTCGCCAGATGGTCCTTCCTCGGACGGATCAGGTGGCAATAACAATCGTGATTTAAGGAATGCCAACCACGCCGCCATCACCAAATAATCAGCAGCCAATTCAAGGCGCAGCGCCTTAGCCTTTTCAACAAAAGCGAGGTATTGATGGGCTAGTTCGAGCACCGAAATCTTGCGCAGATCAACCTTTTGGGTGCGGCTGAGGGTCAACAAAAGGTCCAACGGCCCCTCGAACCCATCGACATCAATGATCAACGCTTCGGCGGCCACCCTTTCGGCAACAGCGATACGTTCTTTTTCAAAAATGTCTTCCATGACTTTATTGCGCCAACGCGCCCCCGCCTAACAGCGCTTCAAGTTCGGCGTCTAAGGCAGCAATGTCAATCATATCTGGTGTTTTGCGCATCTCAACGGCACGGATCGCGCGTTTTTGGGCAATATCTGTCATTTCGCCAGCGGCTTGTGCCACCTGTGTGCGTTCACTTAGGGTTCCGTTGCAGTGCAAAATCACGTCACAACCCGCTTCGATGGATGCACGGCTAAGCGTTCCCACATCGCCGCTGAGGGCCTTCATTGAAATGTCATCGGTCATGATCAAGCCGTCAAATCCGATATCCATACGGATGATGTCCATGACTGTTTTGGACAATGTCGCAGGCGTTTCGTCGATCTCAGTGTAAACTAGGTGCGCCGTCATCCCCATTGGGAGATCATTCAACGCCTTAAAGGGCGAAAAATCTTGGATATCCAAGCTATCGCGCGGCGCATCTACTTTGGGCAGGTCAAAATGGCTGTCGGCAGTCGCACGACCATGTCCCGGGATATGCTTAACGACAGGCAAAACACCACCATCTAACAGACCATCAGCCGCTGCACGTCCCATTGCAGCGACCGTTAAGGCATCAGTGCCATAGCAACGGTTGCGTAAAAACGAATGGGTTTCGGTGTTGGCAACATCGACCATTGGTGTACAGTTGCTATCGATACCAATGTCGCGCAACTCATGCGCAATGATACGGTGGCGCAGGTACATAGCGCGTTGAGCGTTGGTGCCAGCCGCGGTGATAAAGTCCAAAGGGGGCAACCATTCGCGCCATGTTGGACTGCTCAGTCGTTGGACACGCCCACCTTCTTGGTCGATTGTGATCGGGCATTCCCAACCTACAGCCTCGCGATAGTCATCGCAAAGCGCGCGAACCTGATCAGGTGTGTCGATATTGCGGGCAAATAGGATAAACCCAAATGGGTTCACATCCCGAAACAACGCCACTTCATCAGCTGTCAACCTAAGGCCATTCCCATCGAGGATAGTCGCGCCAAAACGCTTCATCGCGTGACGACAGGAATGCAATCTGCGTTCTCAGCCAAAAGTGCGGAACAAAAACGACGTGCATCACTTAGGTCAGAGAAGCCCATTGCACGAAGGCGATAGAATGTACGGCCCCCGCTGTTGGCTTTTTGAACGATGCGGGATTTGCCTTGAAGGAAATCACCAAAGCGGCCCTCAATCTTGTCCCACTGACTGCGCGCCACTTCGGCGCTGTCGAAGGCACCAAGTTGAACCAAACGTGTTCCGGCCGGAACTGACGTTGGATCAACGTCTGTCACAGTGGCTTTGGCAGGTGCCGATACTGGAATAACAACTGCAGGCGCAGAAGCTGGACGAAGCAATGGGCGCAATGACCGACGCAGTCCAGCGGCTTGGATCGCAGTTTCATCAGCCACGTTTGTCGCCGCAACAGTTGTCACCGCACTCACAACTTTTGCACCTGATACATTGTTGATCGGATCAGCACCTTGGGTCAGTTGGCGGATCAAATCTTCGACGCTGCCAGCTTCGGGTGTGTCGGTCGCTGTTTGTGGGGAAACAAATCCATCAAGATCAGCGATTGGTGCCGATAAATCTAGCGGCGCAGGCTGTTGCACAGGTGCAACCACTTGTGCAGAAACGGGGGTGTCTTCGACAGCCAGCGCGACCGGTTTCGGTGCCAAAACCAACGTGTCCGTTGGGGCCGCAGCGATACCAGCAGCGGCAACTGCATTTACAGCCAGCCCTTGGTTCAACGCGAGTTCACCACCTGGATTGTCTGGAAGGACACGCATTTCACCACTGATCGCTTGAACGACAGGCAAGCCAGTTACGTCGCGGACCATCAACTTGTACCCCCAAACACCAACCCCAACTATGAGCGCCACAGAAAGACCTGCAGCAACCATATTAGTGAGGTTGTTCAATGAGTTAGCTGAAAACTTTGGTGATGAAGCGCCCGCAGAAGAATAACCGTGAGCACCCATATTATGGGAGTAAGGAACATTTGCCATTTTTGCCTCGTTGCCCGTTTAGGTACATTGCCCAACGGATCTACTGAATTATGCCTGTTCAGCCGAGGCGGTTATTTTTAACGCATCTCTTCGGCTGGCTCTACACCTAGAATACCAAGGCCTGCAGCTATTACAACAGCCGCTGAACGTGCTAGGGCGATTTTTGCTTGGGATGTCTTTGGATCATCCTGCAAGAAGCGCAATTCAGGCAATTCATTGCCACGGTTCCACAACCCGTGGAACTCGCCCGCCAGCTCATAAAGGTAGAATGAAATGCGGTGCGGTTCGTTGCTGCGCGCAGCTGTTTCTAGCAAACGTGGCCATTCAGCCAGCTTAGCCGCCAGCGTCAATTCAGACTCGTGACTGATCAGTGTCAGATCAGCAGCGGCCAATGTTGCGTCGTCAACAGCAACGCCTGCTTCAACCGCTTTGCGCAAAACCGAATTCACACGCGCGTGGGCGTATTGAACGTAGAACACAGGATTGTCGCGGCTTTGCTCAAGTACCTTGGCAAAATCAAAATCAAGCGGCGCATCGTTTTTGCGTGTTAACATTACAAAACGGGTTACGTCAGACCCAACCTGATCAACCACATCGCGCAGAGTAACAAACGTCCCTGCCCGCTTGGACATTTTGAACGGTTCACCATCTTTGAACAGCTTCACCAGTTGCGTCAGCTTGATATCGAGCGGCACAGTGCCACCCGACAATGCGGACACAGCAGCCTTCATACGCTTTACATATCCGCCGTGATCAGCGCCAAAAACGTCAATCAACAGATCATAACCACGTTCTACCTTGTCAAAGTGGTATGCAATGTCGGGGGCAAAGTATGTCCATGCGCCATCAGACTTTTTCACAGGACGATCAACGTCATCACCGTGTTCGGTTGATTTGAACAAGGTTTGCTCGCGTGGTTCCCAGTCTTCAGGCTTTTTGCCTTTTGGTGGCTCAAGCACACCTTCATAGATCAGACCCTTGTCTTCAAGCGACTTGATGGATTTTTCGATTAGACCGGAACCGTACAATGATTTCTCCGAAAAGAAGCGGTCCATTTTAATGCCAAGCTGCGCAAGGTCGGAACGGATCAGATCCATCATCGCCTCAGTTGCGAATTCACGGATGTCTTGCAACCAGACGTCTTCGCCTTTGGCGACGTAGGCATCGCCAACCTTGGCTTTCAGCGCTTCACCGGTCGCGATCAAATAATCGCCCGGATATGTGCCGTCTTCAAACGCAACCTCTTGGCCGTGGGCCTCTAGGTAACGCAGGTAAACGGAACGGGCCAGCACATCGACCTGCGCGCCACCGTCGTTGATGTAGTATTCACGTGTGACGTCGAAGCCCGCGAAATCTAGCATGGATGCGAGCGCATCACCAAAGACCGCACCGCGCGTGTGACCAACGTGCAAAGGGCCCGTTGGGTTTGCGCTGACGTATTCAACGTTAACCTTTTTGTTCTCACCCATAGTGGAGCGACCAAAATCTGTACCTGCTTTAAGCACAGCGCTAATGACACCCTGCCAAAGAGAGGCGGAAAGACGAAGATTTAGGAAACCAGGTCCTGCGACTTCAGCAGCGGTAATCCGATCATCAGTTGCCAAACGTGCCGCCAATGCATCTGCAATGTCACGTGGCTTAAGACCTGCAGGCTTGGCCAAAACCATCGCCGCATTGGTCGCCATATCGCCATGCGATACATCGCGCGGCGGCTCTACCGTTACATTGTCAAAGCTTAGGCCGGCAGGCAGCTGCCCAGCGTCAACCATGGCGTTGAGGTCGGCAATCACTTGGGTGCGGATATCGGCAAACAGGTTCATCAATTTAGTCCTAATACGGGTCGGGTGCGGTTTAGCACTTACGTGCCTAAGGTCAACGGGCATCGGCTAGTGCTTGCCCAAGATACGTTCATATTCGAGCAATGCATAGCGGTCTGTCATACCTGAGATGTAATCGCAGACACGGCGTGCGATGGCGGTCTTGTCAGCACCTTGAAGTTCCTCAAGCCAATTGGAGGGCAATTGAGATGGATCATTCAGGAACAAGGGAAACAATTCACGGATCACTTTTGTTACTTCTGCCCTCTTCGCCATCACCGCTGGTGCGCGGTACATCTGGTTGAACAGGAAGGAACGGATTTCGCGAAGATCCGCAAAGACTGCATCAGAGAAACGAATGACGGGGCGACCCAAATGACGAATATCATGGGCGGATGTCGCACCACTTTCGTTCAATATCAAACGCGATGTCGAAATCACATCACTGACCATCACACCAAACACACGGCGCAAGGCCTCGTGACGGCGCCGATCAGTTTCAAGGTTTGGATAGGCCGCGTCTACTTCGGCATAGGCCGCACCAATGATCGGTAGCTTTATAATGTCGGCATCCGTAAACAGCCCTGCCCGCAAACCGTCGTGCAGATCGTGGTTATTATAGGCAATATCGTCAGACAACGCTGCTGCTTGCGCCTCAGCACTTGCATGGGTGTGCAATTCTAGATCATGGGTCGCGTCATATTCAGCCAGCGCATAGGGTAGTTCGCCAACGACAGGGCCGTTGTGCTTTGCGATACCTTCTAAGCAATCCCACGTTAGGTTTAGACCATCGAATTCAGCATAGTGACTCTCTAAATCGGTAACAATTTTAATGGCTTGGGCGTTGTGATCAAAGCCGCCGTAGGGGGCCATCATCTCATGCAACACGTCCTCGCCTGCGTGGCCAAAGGGCGGATGACCAAGGTCGTGTGCTAATGCAACAGCTTCTGTCAGCTCGCCGTTCAGGCCAAGTGCACCTGCGATAGTGCGGGCCACTTGGGCTACCTCGATAGAGTGCGTCAGGCGCGTCCGGAAATAATCGCCTTCGTGTTCGACGAAAACTTGGGTTTTGTGTTTCAGCCGGCGAAACGCGCTGGCGTGAATGATGCGGTCCCTATCACGTTGAAAACATGATCGAAAACTAAACTCTTCTTCCGCTACACGCCGTCCTTTGCTGTGTATTGGATCAGAGGAAAATGGTGCTTGCATTGAGCACTGGTCCTTGTCGCCTGTCCTATGACCCTCTATATCGGTTTACAGACGATAATGAAACCGGCCATTGGTCGACCACTCGGAGCTTTCCCCGTGCAATTGCCGCCAACAGTTACAACACGTGCCTTTGAACGTCTTGCTGAGATCGGCGCCGCTGATCAGGGGCAAGCTCTACGCGTCGCAGTTGAGGGCGGTGGCTGTTCCGGTTTCCAGTACGAAATCGCGCTCGATGATCCCAAAGCCGACGATTTAATCCTTGAGGGATCAGGACAAAAAGTTGTTGTGGACTCCATATCTTTGCCTTTCCTCTCCAACGCAGTTATCGACTTCTCCGAAGAGCTGATTGGCGCCCGTTTTGTCATAGAGAACCCGAATGCCACAAGCGCATGCGGCTGCGGAATTTCTTTTTCAATGTAATGGGTTACACGGCGATATTAACCCATGAGAACCCTTCAAAAAAGCGCTGCAAAATCATCAGTTGAATTCTGGGCCTGAAGCAAAATTTCGTACCCTTCTTCGTCAATTTCTTGTTCGACGATTGGGTGCATCACCTCCCAATCGGGGCTGCGTTCGGCATCCATGTCGAGCAATAGGTTTGAGATATTGCGAAGTGGCCCCGCGGCAACGTCACCGCGCATAAACACCAACCGTTCCCCTAAAAGCGCCTGCCCCATCCCATCACGTTTTGCCGTCAAAGCCATCCACGCGCTGACCAAATATTCGTGATACCCATCGGATGTGTTAGATGCAGGTTGCTCTATAACCTGAAAGTCAGAGAGCGTTTTTACAATCCAATCCTCCCAAATTGGGCTGGGTGTCTGACCTGCAAAACGCAAAGCAATACAAATTTCGGCTAAGAGATCGGCATTTTGATCCAAGTAGGCGATTATCCCTACAAAATTAAGGGACTGAACAGCGCCGCAATCTAGCTTGGGATCACGACGTCCGTATTCGGACAGATAAAATACGATATGCGTTAGCTCATATGCCACTTTTTTGTTGGGCAGTGCAAAAGTTGCCGAGCGGTTGATAAATTGGCGTAATCGATCATCTAACCCGTGGTCTATAGAAACCTTTGTGCCGCGCCGTGCCAAAAGCCGAGAGACCTCTCGGCGTTGAAGGTCTGATAACTCTGCCTCGGCCAATCCTTGGGCTGCGACACAGTCACACATCTGCCCACCAACATCTCCCTTCAGTCCAAGATCTTCGAGAACCAAGAAAATGGACAAGTAGAACCGGTAATCCTGGGCAAAAAATGCCATTTTTGCAGGCAGTTGTTGGTAGAAGGATTGATGGGTTGCCAAGGCGTCTTCGGGTATTGGCGTTCCTGTACATTCCAATATGTTGAGCAATTCAGCGTTTTCTTTAAGCCAAAAAACATCCTCATGGTGCCTGCGATGGTCAGCAAAAACACTAACAAGGGCCTTGGCGTTTTGGATAAAGGGTTGTCTGCGCTGAGGCACGCTTAATGAAATAACGTTGGTCATACCTGTCCTCTTGGATTAAATTAAGCGTGCCTTGATTAGGCTTAAGCGCCTGAAGTGAACAGTGCAGTCAGGTCACCGGTCTCCATGCCCGACGTTTTCGGTGCAGCACCTGACGTGAACAGACCAGTCTGGTCGCCACTTTTCATTTTTGGACCAGCCCCCTATGTGAACAAACTTGTCGCATCACCCACCAGGCTGTCAGATGCAGACGGTGCCGCACCGGACGTGAACATTTCAACGTGTTCCCCACCCATCATGTCTGTATGGCTCGATGCTGTTTGTGTTTCGAATTTACGTAATGCAGTCATTTTTAAATTCCCCAGATTTGTTAAGTTGATCGTACTTAAAGCGATTACCGTTAAAGTTGTGATTGAATAGACCCTTTCTGCCTTGAGCTGATCACAGGTCGGGTTATCCACAGCGACTGAACATGCCATCAGATTGAAAGGGTTAATCTTTGCCACTCTTGCCGAAATTTAAAAATAAATTATCCACACCCTGATAAACTGTGGATACTAACCCTATGTTAATAATGATGAATTGAAGGTTAACGAAAATGGAAGAATCACTGTAGCCTCTGAGCGTTGCTCCAATTGCCCGTCGGCACTTGCTCAAGAGCGGGTGTTGAGCGATAGATTATCCATCAAACGGCAGGAGCTCCCTCATGAAGATTGCGTCATTTAATATTAACGGCATCAAAGCCCGCATAAACGCACTTCCTGAATGGCTGGACGAAGCACAACCTGATGTCGCCCTTCTGCAAGAAATCAAATCCGTGGACGAAGCATTCCCGCGCGAAATTTTTGAAGACCGCGGATATATCGTCGAAACTCATGGGCAAAAGTCGTTTAATGGCGTGGCTATTCTGTCCAAACTGCCGCTTGAAGATGTACGCCGTGGTTTGCCCGGCGATGACAGCGATGAACAAGCCCGCTGGATCGAGGCAACTGTCGTTGGCGAAACTGAGGCCCTTCGCATCTGTGGTTTATATCTACCCAACGGCAATCCTGTCGAATTGGATGATGCTGGAAAACCTGTTGGGGGTGGAAAATACGCCTATAAATTGGCTTGGATGGACCGTCTTCAGGCACGCGCTGAAGAACTAATGTCAGATGAAATGCCGTTTTTGATGGCGGGGGACTATAACATCATCGCACAGCCCGAAGATGCCGCACGCCCAGAAATTTGGGAAGGTGATGCTGCCTGTCGCCCTGAAAGCCTCGCCGCTTATCGCAAACTGGTCAATCTTGGCCTAACCGATGCGACACTCGCACGTGATCCGCGTCCAGGTCAATTTACGTTCTGGGATTATCAAGCTGGCGCATGGAACAAGAACAACGGCATTCGCATTGACCACTTTCTACTTAGCCCTGCGTGTGCTGATTTTCTGATCGATACTGGGATCGACAAAGACATTCGCGCGCGCGAAAAACCATCAGATCATGTTCCAATTTGGGTCGACCTCAAAGTCTAGAAGCGTTTGTCAGTCACGTCGTGACGGTAAAGCCAGTCAAAGGGTTTCAGCATCAGTGATGGTGCCACCTTGTTTACGGTCTTCAAACCTAAATGTGCGGCCAAACGAATTGGACCCGAACGCAGGTGATAGCGTTTGGCGTTCCCTTGTGTTGCCTTAACAACTTTAGTTACACGTTTAAGGCGCCGGCTTTGATAGCTTCGGATACTACCTGCCTTAAGTGCGCGCCCTAGGTCCCACGCATCTTCCAGTGCCATATTGGCACCTTGTGCCATGAACGGCAGCATAGGGTGTGCAGCGTCGCCGACCAATGCAACCCCTTGATCGTACCAGGTTGAAGCAACTGGATGGCGGAATAGTCCCCAAAGGGATGTTTGTTCCACCGCGTCTAATAGAGGGGCCGCACCACCGGTAAATTTAGCGAATGTGGCGCGAAGCTGGTCGGGATCACCGTGTTGCTGCCATCCCTCATCCTGCCAGTCATGGCGCTCTTCAACTGCAACTAAGTTCACAAAGGAACCACCACGCAAAGGATATGAAACGATATGTTTACCAGGCCCCATATAAACGCGGGCTTCTTTCGGGTGGGCAACAACATTGGGCACAATTGCGCGCCACGCAACTTGTTTTGTAAAGAATGCAGAGGACTTCGGGTTAAGCGATGACCGGGCAACAGAATGGACCCCATCCGCGCCTATAATCAATTCAGCGCACAAAACATCTCCATTGGCAAGTACGACTTCAGGGATGTCACCTTTTCGAACTTCGGTGACGGGTTGATGCAATCTGATGTCAGCAGATGCTCGTTTGGCAGCGCCTTTAAGCACATCCAACAGATCCGCGCGGTGCACAAAGTAATAGGCCTGATCAGGAGCCAAACGCTGTAAATCCAAACGGGCGACTTCGCCCGATCGCCGGTAATCGCGCAACGAAACGGCGTTGGCGCGTAATGCACCACGATTGATCAACTCAGGCTCAAGCCCCAAGGCGCGCAAGACGCAAAGGCCATTAGGGCTGACTTGCAGCCCCGCCCCGACCTCGCCCAGCATGGGGGCTTGCTCCAGTACAGTCACAGACGCGCCCATTCGCCCCAACACTGCAGCAGATGCCATACCGGCGATACCGCCACCAATCACAATCGCACTGCGTATCATTTGAAGCCCCTAAATACGAAAAAGGCGCAAGGGACTTGCCCTACGCGCCTTTGAATTAAATTCTTATCAGCGACGATCAATCGTCACGATGAACCTTTTCGCGACGCTCGTGGCGTTCTTGCGCTTCAAGGCTCATTGTCGCGATCGGACGTGCATCCAAACGCTTCAATGAAATTGGTTCGCCCGTAACTGAGCAATATCCGAATTCATCTTCGTCGATCCGACGAAGCGCTGCATCAATCTTGGAAACCAGTTTGCGCTGGCGGTCACGTGTACGTAGCTCAAGCGCGCGATCTGTCTCTTCAGACGCACGATCGTTTACATCTGGAATGTTACGTGTCCCATCTTGCAATGCTTCGATGGTGTCTCGGGTTCCAGCCTGCAACTCGTCTTTCCAGTTGTTAAGCTTGCGGCGGAAATATTCCACCTGAAGATCGTTCATGAATGGTTCGTCGTCGGCTGGACGATAATCGTCTGGTAGAAACACTTCCTGTTTCATCTTATTCCCCTCCGTTTGGCTTAGGTCGTTCATGCACTTCTCCGCATCATGCATAAACATCGCCATCTTCCGCAGCGTCTAACGCAGCGCCTCGTTATTGTCACTACACAATTCTGCGTAGATATGTCTAAAACGAGTTAGAGCAAATAATTACGCTAGAACGGAGATTGTTATGAAATTTCAAGGCACCGAAAGCTATGTTGCAACAGATGACCTAACAATCGCGGTTAATGCAGCTGTAACATTAGAGCGGCCACTGCTCGTTAAGGGGGAACCTGGCACGGGCAAAACAGAACTTGCGAAGCAAATTGCGTCCTCGTTGGGCCTGCGTATGATCGAATGGAACATCAAATCGACCACTCGCGCGCAGCAGGGGCTGTACGAGTACGATGCGGTTTCTCGCTTACGCGACAGTCAGTTGGGTGAAGAAAAGGTCCACGATGTCGCCAACTATATCCGCAAAGGTAAACTTTGGGAGGCCTTTGAAGCTGGAGAAAAGGTTGTGCTGTTGATTGATGAGATCGACAAAGCAGATATCGAATTCCCGAATGACCTTCTTCAAGAGCTCGATAAGATGGAATTCTTCGTCTACGAAACTGGTAAAACGGTCAAAGCAGTGAACCGCCCTATCGTGATTATCACGTCAAACAATGAAAAAGAACTCCCAGACGCGTTTCTACGCCGCTGCTTCTTCCACTACATTCGCTTTCCCGACATGGAAACCATGCGTGCGATTGTTGAAGTGCATCACCCTGGTATCAAAGAACAATTATTAACGACCGCCCTCACCCAGTTTTTCGATATTCGCGAACAAGCTGGTTTGAAAAAGAAACCATCAACCTCTGAAGTTTTGGATTGGTTGAAGTTATTGTTGGCAGAAGACATGACGGCCGAGGACCTGAAATCCGGCACCGCCGCATTGCCTAAATTGCACGGCGCGTTGTTGAAGAACGAACAAGACGTGCACTTGTTCGAGCGCCTCGCCTTTATGGCACGCGGCCAACGCTAGAAAACTGCCGGGCGCCTGTGCACCAAAAGCAGGCGACCGGCACCCATCGAGCTCAACTCCGCTAACCCCGAAAATATCACTTTTAGTTTTGGATATTTTGTCCAATTGAGGCAATTGCCTATTTGTTGCCTTATTTGACTTTCTGCAAAATATCATGAAATTTATATACTTTACAGTAGCTTAAGCCAACCTGCCTACTGCCACATTTGAGCCACACCTACCCCCAAATAGAAGCGCCTGCCACAAACTTGCCTTAATTGCTCCCTAAGAATGTCGGGTTGAGAGGCGATAAGATCTCCAACACGGGCTATTGAGTAGGCAGGCAGTAACAAATGACTAGTAATACCGCACTTGAAGTGCGTCCATTGCAGGTTTCTGATCGGGACGATTGGACGGCCCTTTGGACTGCTTATCTCGACTTTTATGGAACGTCTGTTCCGGCTGACACTTTTGCTACCTATTTTGATCGCCTTTTGGGCGCTGACCCTCAAGATTTCAACGGACTAGTTGCCGTGATCGATGGTAAGTTGGTCGGCCTGACCCACTATCTGTATCACCGCCACGGCTGGAAAGTCGAAAACGTTTGTTACCTGCAAGATCTCTATGCTGACCCATCTGTGCGCGGTATGGGTGTAGGCCGGGCGTTGATCGAGGCTGTTTACGCAGCTGCTGACGCCAATGGGACGCCTTCTGTTTACTGGCTGACACAAGAAGAAAATACTGAGGCACGCAAACTTTACGATCGCGTCGCTCAGGTGACCGACTTTATTAAGTACGGGAGGGTTGCAGCATGAACCGTATGCGCCGCATGATCCTTCCGTTGGCTTTGATGCTGAACGCTTGTATGCTGGTAACGCCGTCTGACACTGCGTCACGCGGAGTTATTGTTGATAGTACATTTCCACCGATGAAAACATTTGGGGCCCCACGCCCTTCTCGCTCGGTGAAATCCAACAATGATCTTGCACTAGATTTCATCGAGCTGTCGTTTCGCCTTGAAAGCGGGCGTGATCTGCCTGTTTTTACACGCTTTGAGCAACCGATTACGGTTCGTGTCACAGGTGCGCCGCCATCCAGCTTGGGTTCTGATTTGACAAAGCTGTTGCACCGCATGCGCACAGAAGCCAACATCAAGATCAGCCAAACATCTGCCAATGCAACTGCAAACGTAACAATCCAAGCGGTCAGCCGCGCAGAAATTCGCCGCGCCTCGCCACATGCAGCGTGTTTTGTTGTCCCAAACATCTCGAGCATCGATGAATACCGCAGTGCGCGTCGTACAGCTAAGACAAACTGGGCAAACCTTAAAAAGCGCGAGCAATTGGCGATTTTCTTGCCAAATGACGCAAGCCCACAAGAAGTCCGCGATTGTCTGCACGAGGAACTGGCGCAAGCTATCGGTCCATTGAATGATCTGTATCGCCTGCCCGATAGCGTTTTCAACGATGACAACGTGCACACGGTGCTGACAGGTTTCGACATGATGATGCTGAAGGCATATTATTCGCCTGAACTGCGCAGTGGCATGACACGCGGCCAAGTATCTCAAGCGTTACCTCATATTCTCAATCGTATTAACCCAGCGGGAAACGGCCGTGCCGCAAAATTTGCAACACGTACCCCAAAAGCATGGGCACAAGCTGTTCAAACCGCACTTGGGCCAGGCAGCAAAACATCCCAACGCATTACGGCTGCAAATCAAGCCTTAAAGATTGCCAATGCAATGGGCTGGAATGACCACCGTTTGGCATTTGCGCACTATGCAAGCGGCCGCATCATGCTGGCTTCTGACCCAAAAGCCGCGTTTCAACATTTTGTCTCTGCTGACCGCTACTATGCTGCGACTCCGGGTGCTGATTTACACCGCGCGTATTTTGCGACACAACTTGCTGCACACGCAGTTACACAAGGCGATGGCGTGCGTGCGCTTGCTTTGATTGGCCCACACATTGATCGTGCAGCACGTAGCGAAAACGCCGTTCTTCTATCCACACTCCTATTGCTTCGTGCTGAAGCACTTGATCTGACCGGACGTTCTTCTGAAGCACGCACCGTCAGACTGGACAGTCTTGGATGGGCGCGTTACGGCTTTGGTCCAGATTGGGCGGTGCGGGCCAAGTTGCGTGAAATTTCATCGCTATCCCCGCTGAAAAAAGGCCGTCTTTAACAGCGTGAGGCTAAAAACATATGATCGTAATCGTAGCAGCATTTATTGGCGCAATTGTCGGTGGCATCACTGCCAAACGTCGCGGTGGAAATAAACTAGACATCGCGCAATACGCCACCGGCTTTGGTATGGCCTTTGTTGTGGTCGGCCTGATTGCCACCGTGGTTTTGGAACGGATCATTTCCTAATGTTCATCCCGTTCTTTGACGCATTGCGTAAGAACGGTGTGCCTGTCTCCATGCGTGAATTCCTTGCTTTTCTCGAAGGAATGAAGGCTGGATTGGCTACCTATGACTTAAACGCCTTCTACTATTTAGCGCGTGTTTCCATGGTTAAAGATGAACGCAACATCGACAAGTTCGATCGCGCCTTCGCAGCTACCTTTGAAGGCTTGGACAACATCAAACTAGAGCAGGTACTTGAAGCTGTTGATATTCCAGCTGATTGGCTGACCAAGATGGCGGAAAAACATCTTTCGGCTGAAGAAAAGGCTGAAATCGAAGCTTTGGGCGGTTTTGAAAAGCTGATGGAGACGTTGAAGAAACGCCTCGAGGAACAAGAAAAGCGCCATCAAGGTGGCAGTAAGTGGGTTGGTACCGCTGGCACCTCCCCATTTGGCGCATATGGCTATAATCCCGAAGGCGTTCGGATTGGCCAAAACGAAAGCCGCCATCAGCGCGCCACCAAAGTGTGGGACAAGCGTGAATTCAAGAATATGGACGATACTGTTGAACTGGGAACCCGCAACATCAAAGTTGCCCTCAAGCGACTGCGCAAATGGGCACGCGATGGGGCGGCTGAGGAACTTGACCTAAACGGGACCATTCGCGCAACGGCCGAAAACGGATATTTAGATGTAAAAACCCGCCCCGAGCGGCGCAATGCTGTGAAAGTGTTGCTGTTTTTGGATGTGGGCGGTTCCATGGACCCGCACATCAAAGTCGTTGAGGAACTATTTTCAGCTGCACGAACAGAATTCAAACATCTGGAACACTTCTATTTTCACAACTGCCTGTATGAGGGCGTTTGGCGCGATAACAGCCGCCGTTGGGATGCTCAGCTGGAAACAGCCGAGGTTCTCAGAACCTATGGGCCTGATTATAAATGTATCTTTGTTGGTGATGCATCAATGTCACCTTATGAAATTGCCTACCCTGGAGGTGCCAATGAGCATTGGAACGCTGAAAGTGGTCAGGTTTGGTTAGAGCGCGCACGCGATCAATGGAACAGCCATCTTTGGATCAACCCAGTCCCTGAAAAATACTGGACCTACACCCATTCTATTCAAATGGTCCAAGAGATCTTTGGCGCAGATCGCATGGTTGGCATGACGCTTTCAGGCCTTGAAAAGGGAATGAAGGGGCTGACACGTTAGGTTTCACGATGAAACCGCTCGACCCAGTGAATTACGATATCGCTATTCGCATATTTACCATACCTTTCAATGTTTTGTCTTTTTTCAGTCACATTGTTTCGATATCAGAAACAGATATTAATACATTATCTAGGTGACTTAGCTATGGACCGTACTCTTACCGCTGTCCTTCTTTTTTCAACAACTTTCGCAGCCGGTTGCGCTGAGAATACCGTGACCCGACAGATCGGTACAAATGGTTCAGCATCCCTTGTTTCATTTACAGATAATTCACAGCATGAGAATACAGTTTCACGTCAGGCCCATGCTTTGAGTGACTCAAGCCAAGACCTTGTGCGCGCATCAATGATCAAGGGGACCAAAATTGGTACCGCAGTTGGTTGTGGATTGGCATTGGTCTCAGCTGCAAACGCCAAAAAATGTGTTGTTGGAGCCGTTGCAGGTGGTGCCGCTGGTGCTTTGGTAGGTCATCATTCAGGAAAGGCGCAAATTGCGCGACGTGTTGAACTGGTCAATCCAAATCAACTGGTGCGCAGTATTCGAAAAACGAATGATACAATCGAAGAGCTAACGGGTTCACTCCCTGGCCTACTGGCCGCGCAGGATAAAGAACTTAAGGCGCTTTCATTCGAACGGGATATGGGGACAATTTCTCAAACGAAATATGAAAACCGCTATACAGAAATTCAAAGAAACCGCACTGCATTGGCAGAGTCCCTGACAGTCAGCGCGTCACAAGCAAACTTAGCCAGTGACAATCTGGAAACTGCAGCGACCCGCGGCCAAACTGGCCTTGAATGGCACTTTGGCGCGACAAGAAATATTGCAGAACAAGCAGAGTCAGGGCGATCTTCGATTTCACTTTTGTGATTTCACAGCGAAAACTTTTTATCCTGAACAGGTTGCCCACATTCAAATGGGCGGCCTGTTTTAATTTAAAGCGTTGAAACATACCGATGTGACGCATCTGCAAAGGATGGCCAATGCGCCACGTGAATGTGAGGCACTTGCACCCATTCTTTCATCGCGCGCCCTTTGCCCGACGGGTCAAACAAATGTGCGCCATCTAACGCCAAGGCCTGCGCGTGGTCGTCGCCCACGAGCTTAAATACCATACACTCTTCAAAAAACGAAACAAAGGTTTGCCACCTTTACATACTTTAAAACACTTTTTGCCAAACATCTGCGAGGCATCAGTCTCAGCAATCCCATGGCCAATGTCATAGAAAGTTGCTTCTGCATCGCTCATATCTAACCCCTTCGTCTTGTTTCACGTAGTAAAGGTAACCCTTTTGCCCAATTCAACCCTACGTTAAAACATTGCGCAAGCGCCCTTCCCTCCTTTAGCGTGGTATTATGTCAAATGCACCCATCACTCATATTGATCTCACCAGCTTTCTGGCCGATCCATATCCCGCGCTTGCACATATGCGCGCAAACGCACCCATCACATATGTACCTGAATTAGATGCGACCTTGTTCACCCGGCGTGATGATATCCACCGGCATGAAAAACGCATCGAAGTGTTTTCGTCGATCCAGCAAGACGGCTTGATGACCCAATTGATGGGCCAGAACATGATGCGCAAAGATGGCGAGGAGCACATGGCTGAACGCCGCGCATTGTTTCCTGCATTAAGCCCTCGCACCGTTAAAGACCATTGGAAACCCATTTTTGAAGCCACTGCGATTGACCTGCTGCAAACCCTTGCACCCAAGGGAAAATGTGATCTGGTTCGAGATTTCGCAATGCCTGTATCTGCTGCCGCATTGCGTGCAATCACGGGTCTGGAATCCATGAGCAATTTGGAAATGGACACGGTCAGTCAGGCCATGATTGACGGGTGCTCAAACTTTGAAGGTAAAAAGAAAGTCACAAAGCGCAGCAAAAAGGCGACCCGCCTCATATGTGATCATATCAAATTTGCACGTGAGAACTCACCTCAACAAAGCGCGCTTAAGGTCATGGACGACGCGGGCCTCAGTGATGAAAGTCTGAATGCCAATATCAAGCTGATCATTTCAGGTGGCCAGAATGAGCCGCGTGATGCCATCGCTGGTACCATCTGGGCATTGATAAACCATCCTAGCCAATTGCAGCTGATCCGCAGCGGCCAAGCCACGTGGCTAGATGCCTTCAATGAATACGCACGCTGGATGGCCCCTATTGGTATGTCCCCGCGTGTCATAGTTAAAGAGGACACCATTGATCGTATCACGCTGCACCCTGAAGACCGGGTGTTCTTCATGTTTGGCTCGGCTGGACGTGATGAAACCTATTTTTCTGCGCCAGATACCTTTGATATTTCGCGCATCACCCAACCCGCCATCAGTTTTGGTGCTGGACCACATTTCTGCGCAGGTGCAGCCGCTGCTCGGTGCCTGATCAGCGAGGTGGCCCTACCACTTGCATTTCAACACCTGTCGAACCTGAGACTGTTGAAACCCGTTCCATTCAAAGGCTGGGCGTTCCGTGGCCCAACAAAAATGAATGTTGCGTGGGATCGATGAGACTGACAGTTGCGATCTGCACCGCTTAACCCCATATCTATGACATGTTGAAACTTACCCCAATTCTGCTCGCCCTTATCTACGGCCTTGCAATGTACCGCTTTTCTGCGTGGCAAACAGCAAAACGTTTGGATGAGCAATCCACTGTCTTGAACGACCCAATGCTAGGTCAATTGAGTGATCAAATGGCCAGCGCCTTGGATTTACCTAAAATTCGCGTGCATATTTATGAGATTGACCAGATCAACGGCTTGGCCGCGCCAGATGGGCGTATTTTCATCACTCGCGGCTTTTACAAAAAATTTCAAACCGGTGAAGTTAGTGCGGATGAACTAGCCAGTGTCATCGCTCATGAGTTGGGCCATGTCGCCCTTGGGCATTCGCGCCGTCGTATGATCGACTTCTCGGGTCAAAACGCATTACGTACGATGCTTTCGATGGTTCTGGGGCGTTTCATACCGTTCGTAGGGGTTTGGGTCGCCAACATGCTGACATCGATGTTAGCTGCACGCCTTAGTCGTTCTGATGAATACGAGGCGGACGCTTATGCCGCGGCCCTACTCACCAAATCAGGCATCGGCACAGCAGGTCAGATTTCACTGTTCCAAAAGTTGGACGCAATGAGTGGTTCACTGAACGGTCATGCACCAGCGTGGTTGCTTAGCCACCCCAAGACTAGCGAACGGATCGATGCGCTGAACAAGTTGCAAACTCGTTGGGGCACATCGACCAATTGATCGCTTACAGGGCTTTGTATTCGGCCTTCTGACGTCCGCTCCAACGTACTGTAACCACAAAACCCTCGTCGGTTTGCGTCTCTTCCAGCACGACCTCGTTTGCGAACAGCCAAGCGCGTTCGCGACCTTTTGCAAACGACAACGTCAAGTCTTCGGTGATCAACGCACCTTGCAAAGCCTCGGCAATAGCTTCCATCAAAACTTGGGTACCGGCACCGCTAATTGCGGAAGTCGCATAAACCATTTCGTTGCGTGCAGCACGGGTTCTTACCGCCTCAGCCGCCTCATCATCCAACGCGTCTAATTTGTTCCAAACCTCGAAAGTTGGGCGTTCCGCATCAACACCCAAGACTTTCATGATCTCACGCACATCTCTGGCTTGTTCTTCAGACTCAGGGTGGCTGATGTCACGCACATGACAAATCACGTCAGCGGCAAGCACTTCTTCCAATGTCGCACGGAAAGAAGCCACCAACTCAGTTGGTAGGTCAGAAATGAATCCAACCGTATCTGACAAGATCACTTCGGGCCCGTCATCCATGATCCACCGGCGCATAGTTGGATCAAGCGTAGCGAACAACATGTCCTCCGCCATCACATCCGCACCTGTTAGGTAATTGAACAACGTTGACTTACCGGCGTTGGTGTAACCCACAAGAGCCACGATAGGATAAGGCACCTTTTTGCGCGCAGCACGGTGCAACGCGCGAGTTTTCACTACTTTATCAAGCTGACGGCGCAAGCGCACCAATTGGTCATCAATGGCACGACGGTCAGATTCAATCTGCGTCTCACCTGGTCCACCAACAAAGCCCAAGCCACCACGTTGACGTTCAAGGTGGGTCCAAGCACGCACAAGACGTGTACGTTGATAGGTGAGTGCCGCCATTTCGACCTGCAACACGCCCTCACGGGTGGCCGCACGTTCGCTAAATATTTCAAGGATCAGACCGGTGCGATCCAAGACCTTCACGCCCCACTCTTTTTCAAGGTTTCGTTGTTGAACAGGCGTAACTTTACCATCGATTAAAACAAGATCGATTTCAGCCTCTTCAAAAACGTCATGAAGCTCTTTGATCTTACCCGAACCAAATAACATTCCGGCATGCGGTTTGGGCAGACGCACTGCATCACTGCCGATAACGTCTAGCTCACTCAGGGCATTTGCTAAAGAAACCGCCTCTGCCAAAGACAGAGCCGCATTACGGCGAAGATGATCTGATTTGATATCAGGATGAAGCACCCACGCGCGAGTCAATACCGGCCCGTCGGTGTTATCTATCTGGAACTGCTCTTTGCTCAAGCTTGGTCTTCGCCCTCATATAGGCTGATTGGCTGGCTAGGCATAATGGTCGAAATCGCGTGCTTGTATACAAGCTGTGATTGACCGTCGCGGCGCAACAGCACGCAGAAGTTGTCGAACCATGTAATGACGCCTTGCAGCTTCACGCCGTTGATCAGAAAAATTGTTACTGGAACTTTAGTCTTACGTACGTGGTTCAGGAACGCGTCCTGTAGGTTCTGTCTATCCGAAGCCATTGCATTTTCGCCTTTTTTTTAAGTTATCTGCGGACCAAATCACTCTTTGTTATATTATGGATAAGGATTTAAGGAGTTTCTAGCCCCAAAAACGCCCGCAGGGTGGCAATCTTACCCCAATTCACCTATCCGCGCCACAAATCTGGTGTCAAAAGTGCGATAATAGCGAGGGTTTCAAGACGACCTAAAACCATAGCGCTGACAAAAACAGATTTAGCGAAACTGTTTAGTTCTATGATCCTAATCGGTGTGTCCCCCCCCATCTCCAGCAGCGGACCCGTTGTCGACAGGCTGGCGATCGCCATCACGACGGCCTCTTCAAAGGATGCGCCCGATGCAGCCAACAAAATTGTGACAACGGCCAGTGACAACGCGAATAACATGAAAAAAATCCACGCGATGAATGCGCCATTCTTCTGAAGGCGTTTGCCCATTGAATCTGCATTGCTAATGGACGACGGGTGGACCAACCGCTCCATTTCACGACGACCATTGCGATACAGCGCGAAAACCCGCAACAATTTCACACCACCGGCCGTTGTCGCAACGCCGCCGCCGATAAGACATAACCCCATCAGAATTAAGCCCGGTGTCGCAAGACCGGACCATTGCTGTGCATCCCCCCATGAATTGCTCGAAAACCCCGTCGTCGTTAAAAATGACATCACGGTAAACAGAGCCCCCCAAAAAGCGCGCCCCGCATCTATCAAGGTGGTCTCAGCCGCAACATCGAAGGAAGCCAACCAATGGCGTAAGAACAAAACAGACGGAACACCTATGACCAGCGCCATCCCAATTCTAAATTCGGGGTCGTGCAATATACCGCCGCTTTCGCTTGTTACCGTATCGCTAGAGAACGTCAGACGAGACAATGCAAACAGCATAAACAACACCATAAGGACTTCGCCAGAGATGCCTGATTCTCCGGTCAAACCACCCACGGGCGAAATACCTGATGTCGCTAAGATCGACATGGCATGGCAAAGCGCCACAAGGGACTCGTCCCCACTGACCCATAAAAGAGCCCATAAAAGCCAAGTCAAACCGAAATAGATCGGGAACAGTGCCCCAATAATCTTGGTCATCTTAAGACGGCTTTCGCTTTGGCCAACTTGCGCCTGCCCGACAGCGCGCCGCCCAGGTTCGGCACGGGCCGTGATCTCAAACCCACCCAAATTAAGCGGTGCAAGGATAGCAGAGGCAGCCACCCACATAATCAAACCGCCCATCCAACCAACCAGCGCCCGCCACAAATGAAGCGGACGGTTCAAGCGTTCTGGATCATCAAAAAGCGTTGCACCAGTCGTGGTGATCGAACTGACCATCTCAATGTAGGAGTTGAAAAAGCTGGTTGTTTGAAGTGATTCATAGAAAGGAACCGCAAGGATCAACGGTAAAAATACAAAAGTAGAGAACAAGGACATCAATGGTCCCAATGCACCATGCCCGGGCATTCGGCCATGGTGAGCCATCGAAATCAGTACAAATATGATAATTCCAAGAAGCCCAGAATATAGGAACGCCCTGCCCGTCTCAAGTTCGCGCAAAACGCCTGCATAACTTGCAGGGATCAACATAAGTACAGAAGCCAGCCCAAAAACCAAAAGAAACAAAGGGAGATGGAAAAGTTGCTCTATAAAACCAAGCTTTTGTTTCATATCAGAAAAAGTCGATTGAAACTTGCATCAATCGTTCCACTTCGGGGACGTCTTTTGTCAGCGCAAACAAAGCAATTACGTCGCCCTCATCGATCCGAGTGTTACCCATCGGACGGATGACTTTGTCACTTTTACGCACGGCCCCGACCAAAACGCCCTCAGGAAAGTCAATATCTGCAATTCGTTTGCCAGCCATCGGTGAGGTCGAAAGCACTTCTGCTTCAATCACCTCAGCCTCCGCATCCCCAATCGAATAAACGGCCCGTACACGGCCATGACGGATGTGGCGCAATATCGAGCTAACGGTAGTGGCGCGCGGATTGATATAGGCGTCAATTCCCAGCGGTCCCATCAACGGGACCAAGGTTGGGTCATTGATCAGAGCGATCGCATACGGGCATCCCTCTGATTTTGCGCGAACTGCTGCCAGCATATTTGTCTTATCATCGTCAGTGACTGCCAACATGGCATCAGCGCGGCTTACGCCTGCTTCCGTCAGCAATGAGACGTCCAAACCATCGCCGTGTAGCACAATGGTTCGTTCCAGTGCTTCGGCGGCGATTTCCGCACGTTTACGGTCTTTTTCAATAACCTTTGCACGCACCCGATCGGCTCGGGTTTCCAGTTCAGTTGCCACTGCCAACCCAACATTACCGCCACCCACCATCACAACGCGTTCTTGTTTGGCCATACGTTTACCAAACACTTCCATCGTGCGCGGGACGTCTTCAACATGTG
>Ga0228672_1000014_pt1 | contig 152531 bp, 132 predicted proteins | sample 90DmetaG_FD_182788 | JGI IMG/M metagenome (GOLD analysis project Ga0228672, IMG submission 182788) | Seawater microbial communities from Monterey Bay, California, United States - 90D | ecosystem: Environmental > Aquatic > Marine > Coastal | place: USA: California | collected 2016-11-08 | reverse complement strand
TGCGGTGCGGCGCTGCGCCGGGGGGTTGATTTGCCCTGCGCAAAGTATTGAACGGCTTAAGCATTTTGTTTCGCGCAAAGCCTTCGACATTGACGGGCTCGGCTCAAAGCAAATTGAAATGTTCTTTAAAGATGAAGGTCTGCCGATCCGCGAACCGGCTGATATTTTTACGCTTCAACAGCGCGATGAAGAAAAAATCGCGCAACTGAAAAATCGCGATGGCTGGGGGCGTAAAAGCGCCGAAAATTTATTTCAAGCGATCCAGGAGCGTCGCACCATTGGCTTTGGCAGGATGCTTTTCGCGCTGGGTATTCGTCACGTTGGAGAGGTGGGTGCAAATGTATTGGCTGGCCATTATAAAAAATGGAGCACCCTGATCGAGGCGCTTGATCAAGCCCAAAATGCCCAGAGCGAGGCATGGGCCGAGTTGCTATCGATTGATGGGGTCGGCGAGGTGATGGCGCAATCGCTTGTTTCTGCGTTTCAATCGCCTAGCGAACGAGCCGCGATTGAGAGGTTATGCGGGTGGTTAGAGATTACAGATGCAGAGACCATTGCCGCGCAGGATCATGTTATTTCGGGAAAGACGGTTGTGTTCACCGGCTCTCTCGAAAAAATGTCGCGCGCTGAAGCCAAAGCGCAAGCCGAACGGCTTGGTGCAAAGGTTGCAGGGTCGGTTTCGGCCAAAACAGATTTTTTAGTTGCAGGCGCTGCAGCGGGGTCAAAAGCCAAAAAAGCCGTAGATTTGGGCATAACCGTGCTTGATGAGGAAGAATGGTTGGCTATGCTTGCGCCATTATGACAAGCCGACCAGAAATTCTTTTTCCCCTTTTCGCCGACCTTTCAACCTTAACGGGGGTTGGCAGCAAAACGGCAAAAAGCTTTTCCGGTTTACAGGTATTTCGCCCGCGCGATTTGATTTTTACCTTGCCGCAATCGCTGATCGATCGGTCTTTGGTGGCAACTGTTTATGGCCAACCAACGGGCAAAACCGTGACGGTTTCGGCTTTGGTTCTGGCGCATCGGCCCGGCGCCAGAAAATCAGCCCCCTATCGCGTTGAGATGGAAGATTCGCGCGGCGTTTTCCAATTGATTTTTTTTCACGCCCGGGCGGATTACCTTGCTAAGGTTTTGCCGGTTGGTGCAACACGGCTGATTTCTGGCAAAGTGGAAAGTTTTGATCAGCTTATCCAGATTGCGCATCCTGATTATATTTTAGAGGTCGAACACAGCGCCTCTATTCCGGCTATTGAGCCGGTCTACCCGCTCACGGCGGGGATCACTCAGAAAACAGTCGCAAAAGCGCTGGGCTCGGCCTTGACCAAGCTGCCCGAACTGGAAGAATGGATTGATCCTGCACAAAAAGCCCGCTCTGGGTGGCCGTCTTGGCAGCACGCAGTCCAAATCGCGCATCAGCCGCGCACGATGGCTGATTTGATGGCCGTTGCACCGGCGCGGCAGCGCTTGGCGTATGATGAATTTATGGCGCATCAATTGACGTTGGGTTTGGCGCGTGCGCGCTTGAAAAAAGCTGCTGGAAGGCCTTCTATGGGCACAGGTTTGTTGCGCCGCGCGGTTTTGGCCAGCTTGCCGTATCAAGCAACAAAGGCGCAGCTTCGCTCAATCGATGAAATTGCGGCGGATATGCGTGCGACGTCACGCATGAACCGGCTGCTGCAGGGCGATGTGGGATCAGGAAAAACGCTGGTTGCCTTTATGGCCTTGCTGATTGCGGTTGAAGCTAAGGGGCAGGGTGTTTTAATGGCCCCAACCGAAATATTGGCGCGTCAGCATCTTGAAGGCTTGCAGCCGCTTGCAGAGGCGGCGGGCGTTTCCCTAGCGCTTTTGACAGGGCGTGACAAAGGCAAAGACCGCCTGGCAAAATTGCAAGCTTTGCACACCGGTCTAACCGATATTCTTATTGGCACGCATGCGGTGTTCCAATCTGATGTAGCGTTTTGCGATTTACGGTTGGTGGTGGTTGATGAGCAACACAGGTTTGGCGTACGCCAGCGTTTGGAATTGGGCCGTAAAGGGGATAGGCCAGATGTTTTGGTGATGACGGCCACTCCGATTCCACGGTCTTTGGCTTTGGCGCAATATGGCGATATGGACGTGTCGGTTTTGGATGAAAAACCTCCTGGACGGCAGCCTATAACAACCGCAATGGTCTCAACTGAGCGCATCCAAGAGGTGCTTGGTCATCTGCGTTCGGCGATCAAAACTGGACAGCAAGCCTATTGGGTGTGCCCATTGGTGGAAGAAAGCGAAGTGCTGGATTATAAATCTGCCAGCGATCGATTTGCGTCGCTGCGCGCTGCTTTGGGTGAGGGGGTGGTTGAGCTTGTGCATGGGCAAATGCCCGCCCCCGATAAAGATGCGGCAATGGCGCGCTTTCAAAGAGGTGATGCAAAAGTTCTTGTGGCAACAACCGTGATTGAGGTGGGGGTTAATGTGCCACAGGCAAGCATAATGGTTATCGAACGCGCCGAGGCGTTTGGACTGGCGCAGCTTCATCAACTTCGCGGACGCGTTGGGCGGGGCTCGCAGAAATCAACCTGCCTTTTGCTTTATCAAGCGCCCCTATCTGCAGGTGGCAAAAAACGTTTGGAAATTTTAAGGCAAACGGATGACGGGTTCGTGATCGCCGAAACGGATTTGCAAATGCGCGGGGCGGGAGATTTGATCGGCACGGTGCAATCTGGTCTGCCGCAGTTTCGTATCGCGGATCTCGAGGCGATGACGGATTTAATGGAAACCGCTCAAAGCGATGCGCGCACGTTGCTAAGCCTTGACCCAGAACTCACATCACAGCGCGGAAAGGCCGCGCGCGGTCTGCTTTGGTTGATGGAACAAGATAAAGCAATTCATTTATTGTCAGTGGGTTAGCCAAGATATACGCACTTTGTTCTCAAATGTTCTCGAAAAACCTTTACATTCCCCCCAAAAAATGGGAACAAAGCATAAACATTAGTTGGGGTGATACAATGCGCGAAATAAAAGCAATTCTGAAACAGTCTGGTGAACATGTGATCAAAGACATGTTCGGTGCGGTGTCGTTGATGTTTATACTGGGCGTTGCCTTGCATCTTCCAGGCTGGTCTTGACCCTGTATGAAAGTCTGAATTCATTTCTACATAACAAATGACGGTGCTCAGACCAACAAGTCGGGCACGTTGTTATCAGAGACGTAACACTTTAAGGCAGGGATGACGTACACCCCAGCTCGTTTACTTTAGGGTGAAATTAGTCTGCTTGTTAAAAAAAACTGCCGATGTGATCAGCTAACTGCATTTCAAACCTCATATTTGGAACGTTAGCTTCTGGGTGTTCTTAACAGCACGCGAGTAATAGCTTACGCGTATTCTCCGGCGTCATTTCCACGGGGTTTCCGCCTGTGCTGGGATCACTTAGGGCTCCCGCAACTACGCGATCAATATCAATATCTGCAATACCAAGCGCGGTCAGCGATTTTGGAATATGCAACGAGGCGTTAAGGTCATCCACAAATGCGCAAAATCCATCAAAACCGCCTTGAATGTTAAGATAGTTTGCCGCGGCGGATAACTTTTCCTCAATAGCGGTTTTATTGAATTGCAAAACAGCCGGCATACAAACCGCGTTCGTTGTGCCATGATGCGTGTGATACATGGCCCCGATCGGATGCGATAAGGCGTGAATGGCGCCCAGACCTTTTTGAAAGGCTGTCGCCCCCATCGCCGCGGCAGACATCATATGCGCCCGCGCTTCAAGGTCGCTGCCATCCGCATAAGCGCGGGGCAAAAAGGTTTTAACAAGCCGCATGCCTTCCAGGGCCATGCCCTGCGACATCGGATGGTAATGGGGCGAACAAAACGCTTCAACGCAATGCGCAAACGCATCCAAGCCAGTGCCAGCTGTGATGAACTTTGGCATTCCAACCGTTAGTTCTGGATCACAAATTACCACGCTTGGCAAAAATTTTGGGTGGAAAATGATTTTCTTTTCTTCGGTTATGGAATTGGTAATCACCGAGGCGCGGCCCACTTCTGACCCTGTTCCAGCCGTGGTTGGTACGGCCACAATTGGTGCAATTGCATCGGCATCTGCGCGTGTCCACCAATCTCCGATATCTTCGAAATCCCACAAAGGGCGCGTTTGACCCGCCAGAAACGCCACCAGCTTTCCCAGATCAAGTCCCGAGCCTCCTCCAAAAGCCACAACTCCGTCATGTCCGCCTTCCTTAAAGGCGGCAACGCCTGCGGCAGCATTTTTTTCATTCGGGTTTGGATCCACATCCGCAAAAAGGGCCCGGCCAAGGCCAGCGGCCTCAAGCAGGTCTAAAGCCCGGGTTGTGATATCCATCTTGGCCAAGCCACGATCCGTGATCAAAAGTGGTTTTTTTATTCCGGCTGCCGCGCAGGCTTCGCCGATTTCAGAAATGCGGCCCGCACCAAAGCGAATGGCGGTTGGATAAGACCAGTTTGCAACGATGCTCATGATTCTAGACCTTCTTGAAATGATACGATTTAGGACGTGTTAAATTGTGAAATCCGATAACGGATAACCCGCCACCACGGCCAGTATCTTTACATCCGGTCCAGCACAGGGCTGGGTCAAGATAATCGGCGCGGTTTAAAAAAACGGTTCCCGTTTCGATTTGATCGGCGATGATTTCGGCGCGGCCCCTGTTTTGCGTCCATAATGAGGCCGTCAATCCAAAATTGCTATCATTCATAAGCGCTATTGCCTCTGCATCGTTTTTAACAGGCATGATCCCGACCACGGGGCCAAAACTTTCTTCGCGCATGATGCGCATGTCATGGCTTACATTGGTAAGAATTTGAGGCATCAGATAGGCCCCATCATCTTCCGGGAAAGCTTCAGGTTTGATTTGGGGCGTGGCACCTGCAGCGATGGCCTCTTTGGTTTGTGCGCGGACCAGATCGGCAAAGCGGGTTTGAGCCATCGGACCGAGCGTTGTTTCTGGATCAAGCGGGTGTCCCAGCTTATAGCCATTTACGATGGCAACGGCTTTTTCAACAAAGCTCTCAAACAACGCCTCCTGCACATAAATACGTTCGATGCCGCAGCAGCATTGCCCGGAATTGAACATCGCACCATCGATCAGCGTGTCTACGGCAGCGTCTAGATGAGCGTCTTCCATCACATAGCCCGGATCCTTTCCGCCAAGCTCTAAGCCAAGACCGGTAAATGTGCCGCTAGCGGCACTTTCCATCGCTTTGCCACCTGAAACGGAGCCGGTGAAGTTGACAAATCCAAAGGCGCGCTCCGAAATTAACGCTGATGTTGTCTCATGATCTAAAAAAAGGTTTTGAAATACATCTTTTGGCACGCCGGCACCGTGAAAGGCTTGCGCAAGACGTTCGCCCACCAAAGGGGTTTGCGAAGCGTGCTTTAAGATCACTGCATTTCCGGCAATAAGCGCGGGTGCAATGGTGTTGATTGCGGTCATGTAGGGGTAATTCCACGGCGCCACCACCAAAACCACGCCATGCGGTACGCGCTTGATAACGCGGCGAAACGCATCACTGTTTTCGATTTCTATATCCGCCAATGCGTCTTGGGCAATCTGTGCCATATAGGAGGCGCGCTCGTCAAACCCTCCAAACTCACCGCCATAGCGGATAGGGCGCCCCATTTGCCAAGCCAGTTCAGGAACGATCTCGTCATTCATCGCGCCAATGGCCGCCACACCTGCTTGGACCAGCGAAATCCGCTCGCTTAAAGAACGTTTTGCCCAGTCGCCTTGCGCTGTTTTCGCGGTATGAGCCGCGGCTTTCGCATCGGCATAGGCAAGCGTTTGACGCGAAACATAAATCGATCCGTCAATCGGTGAAATACATTGAATGGTCATTTTCTTAAGCCCTTTCAAAACCGCGCGCGATTTCCCAATCGGTGACGACGCGGTCAAATTCTTCTTGCTCCCATTCGGCGGCGCGGGTGTAGTGATCGACAACCGCCTCTCCCAAGCACTCTCGTAGGAATGTTGAATTGCGCAAGGTTTCGGTTGCGGCGCGCAGGGTTTGCGGAATATCCGCGGCCTGTGTTGCGGCATAGACATCACCGGTCGTGGCCGGGGGCAGCGACAATTCATCCTCGATCCCCTTAAGGCCAGCGGCCAACATCACAGCTTGCGCCAGATAAGGGTTCAAATCTGATCCACCGATCCGACATTCAACGCGGATGCCTTTTGTACCTTCGCCGCATAACCGAAATCCGGCTGTACGATTGTCAACCGACCAGACGGTTTTTGTCGGCGCGAAAGTGCCTTTGGCAAAGCGTTTATAGCTGTTGATGTAAGGCGCAAGAAAATAGGTGTAATCGGGTGCGTATTTGATCAAACCGGCCATATAATGGCCCATCAATTTTGACATGCCATGCGGGCCTTCGCCGTCATAAAACGCGGGTGCCCCGTCTTTCCACAATGATTGATGAACATGGCTGGATGAGCCAACTCGATCCTTGTGCCATTTGGGTAAAAAGGTTGCCGCGCGGCCATTTTGCCAGGCGATCTCTTTGATCGCATGTTTCGCGATGGAATGGTAATCGGCGCAATCCAAGGCCGGTGAATAGCGGATGTTCAACTCTTCTTGCCCAGCCTCTGCTTCCCCTTTCGAATTTTCAACCGGCAAGCCGGCCTTGTAAAGGTGGTTGCGGATTGGGCGCATAACACCCTCTTCCTTCGTGGTCTGTAAAATATGATAATCTTCGTTATAGCCGCTGATGGGCTCTAGGTTTTGAAAGCCGTCTTTGCGTATGTCATCAAAGCTTTTTTCGAACAGGAAAAATTCAAGCTCGGTTGCCATTTTGGCATCTAGCCCCATCGCATTTAGGCGTGTGATCTGCTTTTTCAGCATGGCCCGGGGGGCATGCGCTACCTCCTCATGCGTGTGGTGATCCAAAATATCGCAGAGCACAAGCGCGGTTCCCTCTAGCCAAGGAAGCAGGCGGATGGTCGAGAGGTCTGGCTTCATTACGTAATCGCCATAACCGGTTTCCCAGCTTGTTGACGCATAGCCATCCGGGGTGGCCATTTCAAGATCCGTGGCCAATAGGTAATTACAACAATGCGTTTCTTCGAAAGAGGTTTCCACAAAATTGGCGGCATGGAAGCGCTTTCCCATCAAACGCCCTTGCATATCGACAAAACAGGCCAGAACGGTATCTATCGTGCCGTCTGCGACTTGGTTTTTTAAGGCTTCAAAGGTAAATTGTCCGGGCATAAAGATATCTTTCGTTGAGGGTAGGGGGCAGCGCATTGCTGCCCCTTTGTGATCGATTAGCCGTAGCGGTAAGGACGACCCGCTTTAACCATATCGGCATTATATTTCTTAAAGATATCAACAACGCGACGTTTGGTTTCGCTTTCCGCCGCAATTTCTTCCCAAAACTCTTGGGCAGCCGTTTCAACCGTTGCCCATTCCTCATCTGGGATCGTGGTCAGCTGGAGCTTTGTTCCATTGACGCGCAGGTTGGCCTCACCGCCCCAATACCACCATTGGCGGTAATAATGCGATTGATCACAACACACGCGGAACAGCGTCTGCAGGTCTTCGGGCAATTCATTCCAGCGCTCCATATTGGCAAAGAAGGATCCTGCCCAAGCGCCTGAAATATTATTGGTTAGGAAGTAATTGGTTACATCAGCCCATCCCACGGTGTAATCTTCCGTGATACCAGACCATGCGATCCCATCAAGCTCGCCGGTTTGCACTGCAACTTCAATGTCTTCCCAAGGCAAGTTCACAGGAACAACGCCAAACTGGCTAAGGAAACGCCCCGCAGTTGGAAAGGTAAAGATCCGTTTGCCTTTCATGTCATCTAAGCTGCGGATTGGATCTTTGGTGGCAAAGTGGCAGGGATCCCAAGAGCCTGCAGAAATATGCTTTACGCCAACGGCAGAATATTCCTCATCCCAAATTTCGTTTAAGCCATATTGGTTAAACAGCACTGGCACATCAAGAGAATAGCGCGATCCGAAGGGGAAATAGCCCCCAAACACGGTTACTTCGGTGGGCGAGGCCATCGAATCATCATCGGATTGAACGGCATCAATCGTGCCGCGCTGCATGGCTTGGAACAATTCACCCGTGGGCACCAGCTGATCGGCAAAGAACAATTCGATTTGCATCCGGTCGCCAGCAATTTTGTTGAACATATCAATCGCGGGTACGATTACTTCCGCCGCGAGAGACGCACCGGCATAGGTTTGCATCCGCCATTTAATGGTGCTTTGCGCCAGTGCCGGAGTGGCAAGGGCCGCAGGTGCAGCGATCGCTGCGCCTTGAATAAACTTACGTCTGGTAGTCATGTCAGTCTCCTTGGTTGGGTTGCGACCACGTTTGACGTGGTTCTGTTAAGGTTGGTTATAAACATAATCAGGAAGCCAGGTGGCGATGCTTGGGAAAATCATGATCAATATTAGCGCACAGACCATAATCAAAACAAAGGGCGTAATAGAGGCATAGATGTCTTTTAAGGAAATTTCTGGTGGCGCCATCGCGCGCATCAGAAAAAGGTTATAGCCAAAAGGCGGCGTCATATAAGCGATCTGAGTGGTGATGGTGTAGAGAATGCCATACCAGATCAAATCAAAGCCCAAAGCGCCCACCAAAGGAACATACAGCGGTGCAACGATCACCAGCATCGCCGTGTCATCCAAAAAAGTGCCCATCAATATAAAACTGAGTTGCATCAGGATCAGAATCATTAACGGGCTTAAATTTAGACGCTCGGTGAACACGCTTTCGATTGCTTTAACGGCGCCAAGCCCGTCAAATACCGCCCCAAAGGCCAGCGCCGCCAAAATAATCCACATGAACATGCAGGTGATCCCAAGCGTGTTTCTAATTGAGTTTTCAAATACTTCTCTAGTCATGCGGCCTTTTAGGATTGCGGCAAGGAAGGCAGCCATCGCCCCTATAGCTGAACTTTCCACCAGCGATGTCCAGCCATTTACAAAGGGCACCATCATGACGGCAAAGATCATCACCGGCAGCAATCCAGCCCGCAGAAGCCGCATCTTTTCGGCCTGAGGAATATCGCGCTCGCTGGCATCCAGAACAGGGCCAAGTACGGGGTTTATACGGCACCGCACAGTAATATAGAGGATGAATAAAGCCGCCATCATCAATCCGGGTATGACACCGGCCAACCAAAGCTGTCCAACCGGTTGACGTGCAATCATCGCATAGAGCACCAGAACCACCGAGGGCGGCACCAAAATACCAAGGCTAGAGCCGGCCTGGATCACGCCGGTGACCATGCGCTTATCATAACCTCGTTTCAAAAGTTCGGGCAGCGCAATCGTCGAGCCGATCGCCATACCGGCAACGCTGAGCCCATTCATGGCTGAAATCAGCACCATTAATCCGATGGTTCCGATCGCCAAACCGCCGCGAAGGCCGCCCATCCAAACGTGGAACATTCTGTAAAGATCATCCGCAATTTTACTTTCTGACAGCACATAACCCATAAAAATAAACATAGGCAGCGTCAGCAATGGGTACCATTTCATCAATTTCATCGCGGCAGAGAAGCCTATGTCAAAACCGCCTTTATCCCCCCAAAGCAGCAATGCGGCAGCCACCGCAACAAACCCGATGGCGCCGAACACCCGCTGCCCTGTAAGCAGCATCAGCATCATGGTGGAAAACATCAGCGTGGCGATCATTTCGTACGGCATCAGATGGCTTCACCCTTAACGCGCAGAATATCTTTGAACAATTCTGACAGGCATTGAAGCAGCATTAAAAACATGCCTACGATCATCAAAGCTTTGATGGGCCACATGTAAGGGCGCCAAGCCGTTGATGAGCGCTCCATCCGGCCGATTTCTTCAGCGCCGGTGAGCAATCCTGCAAAAAACGAGAACGGCTCGGTGCCCCAATATCCCAATGAATAGGCCGTGGAGCTGATTGCGCCATAAAGCAGAACCCCAAGATAGAAGATCAAAAACAAAACAGTCAGCAAATCAAACCAAGCTTTTTTGCGCAAAGACCACGTGCCGTAAAATAAATCCATGCGCACGTTCGATCCCATTTGTAGGGAATAAGGCCCCCCTAAAATATAGTAGGCCACCATGGTAAATTGGGCCATTTCTAACGTCCATAAAGAGGGTAAGAAAAATGTTTTGCTGATCGAAGACCATAATAAAATGCCCATCAAAACAAAAATACCGTACATCACGATACGTCCAATCCGCAAATTGACCCCGTCAATCGACGCAATATAAAGCTGCATCAGGCGCGACATTGTACATCTCCGGGCACGCCTAAGCGGCTGCAGGCGCGATCAATCCATTTCGCGATCATTTTTGCCACGGTGTTTTGTTGATCGTCTGTTGCGATTAAATCATTGCGGATTTCTAGCATAACGTTGAGATGGCCGCGCGAAATCGCGTGTTCTTGCAGGGTATGTGTTACGCCGTCCTCAGGCCCATAAGGGGCGTTACGCTTTATATTTTTGTCACGTTCTTCGTTGGAAATATCCAGCATTGCATCCGCAAGCCGGGTATCCGAATCGTGTAAAATGCCTATTTTCAAGTCTCTTGGCTTGCCAAAATAAACGGGCGTAAAGCTATGAACCGTTACCAAAATGGGATCAGGTCGCCGCATCATGGCTTGATGCAATTGTTCGCGAAAAGGTTCATAAAACAACTTGACTCGCTGTGATTTTTCGGTGGCGGAAAGATCTTTATTTCCGGGGATATCGATCAACTCGCTGCGCGTTGGCATGGCGCTTGTCGCGCTTGGAGGGCGGTTACAGTCATATAATAAGCGCGATGCTTGGCTGGCCACCAAAACTGCGTTCAATAGGTGAGATAGCTTTTGTGCGACACCTAAAGCCCCTGGATCCCAGGCCGCATGGCTGCTCTGGTCTTTCGCGGTCAGACCCAAAGCGTTGTAGGCAGCAGGAATGTAAGAAGAGGCGTGCTCGCAGGCCAGCACAATAGAGGAAGCGCCAGATGGGTTTATCGTGGCAACGTAGTCGTTGAAATATTCAATCGGCGTGCTGGTCATGATTCCTCTTTCACAGACAAGGCTCTTGCCAAAACAAGCTTCTGTCAACACAATAGTGATAATATATTACCCAGCACTTTAATTGTGTTATTTATTTATCAAAACTGCAGGGGCGCGCCAATGACTGAAGCCAGTTTAACAATTTCGGATCGCATTCAGAACAAGCTTGATGATTTAACGCGCGCAGAGCGGCAATTGGCGCATTCTATTCTTGAGAATTACCCTGCCTCAGGTTTGGGGCCTCTCAGCGCTTTGGCGAAAGATGCGAAAGTGTCTGTTCCAACTGTTGCCCGTATGGTGCAAAAACTTGGCTTTCAAGGTTATCCTGAGTTTCAAACAGAGCTGCGCAAAGAGCTTCGGGCAAAGGTGAAAAGCCCCATTGCAAAACATGATGCTTGGTCAGAGGGGGCGCCTTCAGAACATTTGTTGAATAGGTTTACCGAGTCGGTGATTGATAATATCCGCCATACGCTTGGACAAATTGATTCTGTTGCGTTTGATGAAGCCTGCCGTATCGCGGCCGACACAAACCATCATCTTTATATTGTTGGGGGGCGAATTTCGCATATTTTGGCGGAGTATCTATTTTTACATATGCAGCTTATCCGACCCAAAATTACGCATATTCAATCGACGTCGAATACCTGGCCTCATTACTTGCTTGATGTCAAAGCGGGGGATGTCTTCATCATTTTCGATATGCGTCGTTATGAAAACAATACGCTGAAACTGGCAGAAATGGCCTATGACAAAGGCGCGAAAATTATATTATTCACCGATCAATGGCGTTCGCCGGTTCATCGGATGGCGGAGCAAAGTTTTGGCAGCCGCATCGTTGTGCCTTCGGCGTGGGATTCTGCGATCACGCCGTTGCTCTTGCTGGAAACGATGATTTCTACGGTTCAAGCCATCACTTGGGGCGATACAAAAGATAGGATGGAGGCGCTTGAAGAGATGTTTGACCAGACGAAGCTTTTTCGAAAATTTACGTGATCATCTGGCAAGGTAAAATACAACCTCAATCGTAAGCTTATATTAGGAAGCCGATCTTGTGCCCTTATCAGCGCAGCGCGTGCAGAGCGGTTGAACCCTTTTAAACCTTCTGGCGCAATGAAGGCTACGAAATAATTTTTCGTAATTTAGATGGTTTGGGTTTCAGAAGGTTTTTTCGGGGATAAAAAATCGTTCAAAAAATTGACGGTTTTTCACATTTTAAGGTCGTTTGAGAATCTATTTATTGACCAAATGATCAAATAACGTGATGGTTGCGTATTACCTTAGAGGGAGAAATTTATGAATATTTCACAAAAAATGGGGCGGCGGTTATTTACCACTGCAGCGCTCGCCGTGGGATTGCTGGCAAGCGCCGGGACTGTTGCCGCGGAAAAAGTTAAGGTGGCCGCGATTTATACTTTGCCCGTCGAACAGCAATGGATAAGTCGCATTCATAAGGCTTTAAACACTGCCGCCGAAAGCGGAACCATCGAATATACGTTTTCAGAAAACGTGGCCAATACGGATTATGAGCGGGTGATGCGCGAATATGCCGAACAAGGACATGATTTGATTGTTGGCGAGGTGTTTGGCCTTGAGCGGGCCGCGCGTAAAGTGGCGAAAGATTATTCGGAAACCGCGTTTTTAATGGGCTCGTCTTTCGGCCCCGTGGCACCGAACTTCTCGGTGTTTGACAATTGGATACATGAACCTTCTTATTTGACGGGCATGGTCGCCGGCTCGATGACCAAATCAAATATGATTGGCATGGTGGGCGGCTACGCTATTCCTGAGGTAAACCGCTTGATGCATGCTTTCATGGATGGCGCACGCGCAGTGAACCCGGATGTGAAGTTCCTCGTGAACTTTATTGACAGCTGGTATGATCCGCCCAAAGCCAAAGAAAGCGCGTTTGCGATGATGGATGCGGGTGCTGATATTATGTATGCAGAACGCTTTGGCGTTGCGGATGCTGCCGTAGAGCGCGGAGTAAAAGCGATTGGGAATGTGATTGACACGTCCGGTGATTATCCTGGAACGATTTTGGCATCGGCGATTTGGCATATGGAAGCAACCATAGATAAAGCCATCGCCAAGGTGGCCTCCGATGATTTTGAGGCGGCTGATTATGGACAATATAGTTTCATGGCCTTTGGCGGTGGATCTATGGTTCTAGATGAAGAACTGGTACCGGCTGATGTTGCTGCCGCGGTGAAAGCCACCGAAAAAGACATTCTCAACGGTCTGTTTCGTGTGAATGTGAATGATGCGCGACCCGCGTCTGACGGATAAAAGAGCGGGCCGGCCCGTATAGAGAGCCGGCCTTTTTTACAATGCATTCTGATAAAATATTAGCCCTAAAAGGCCTGTCCAAAACCTTTGGAACCATCGCTGCTAATTGCGATGTTGATCTTGATCTGCACCGCGGAGAGATATTGGCATTGCTGGGTGAAAATGGGGCTGGAAAAACCACTTTGATGAATATGTTGTTCGGACATTACATGCCGGATGCGGGGCAAATCGAAGTGGCCGATGCCAATCAACGGTTTTTACCGCTCACGCTCGGGCATCCTCAGGCGGCGATTGCCGCGGGGATTGGTATGGTGCATCAACATTTCACCTTGGCCGAAAATTTGGATGCGGTTGATAATATTATGTTGGGGGCTGAACGTCTCACCTTATTGCCAAGAAAACGCGCCGCCGCTGAAAAGAAGATCCGCGCGATTATGGCCGAAAGCGGTCTGACGGCGCCTTTAGATGTTGCTGTGGGTAAATTGACGGTGGGCGAACGTCAGCGCGTTGAAATTTTAAAAGCCCTATATCGCGATGTAAAAATACTCGTTTTGGACGAGCCAACCGCCGTTTTAACGCCGCAAGAAGCGGATACGCTGTTTGAAAACATTCGGGCCATGGCGCAGAACGGGCTATCGGTTATTTTTATTTCGCATAAATTGCGTGAGGTTTTGGCATTTTCGCATCGCATCACCGTTTTGCGCCATGGCAAAAATGCAGGAGAAATTAAAACCGATCAGGCGGATGAGCAACAAATTGCGCGACTGATGGTGGGGGCGGAAACGCCATCCCATACCCGTGAAACGCAAGCAAATGGACCGGCGATACTGCGGTTCAAGGGGGTTTCTGTGAAAGGGCGCGCCCGGCGCGACAGTTTGCAAAATGTTGACCTGACCGTTTTCTCTGGTGAAATCCTAGGGATCGCAGGCGTCTCGGGCAATGGCCAAACAGCCTTGGCCGGCGTGATCTCTGGCATGCTCTCGGTCGAGAGCGGAGAGGTCTTGATAGAAGACCAACCTCTGTTGGATATTACCCCCGCCGCGATGATTTCGCGCGGCGTTGGGCGCATTCCAGAAGATCGCCATCGGGATGGAATTGTGGGATCGATGAGTGTTGCTGAGAATATGGTTATAGAGCAGTTGGACGATCCGACTATACAACAAAACGGATTGCTGCGGCGCGATGCGATCCGCGATTATGCCGAGACGCTATCGTTAGAATATGACGTGCGGGGGCCAGGGGCGCAGGCTTCGGCGCGCTTGTTATCAGGCGGCAATATCCAAAAATTGATTTTGGCGCGGGTTTTTGATCGCAGTCCCAAACTTATTCTCGCAAATCAACCCACTCGCGGTTTAGATATGGGGGCAGCCTCTGAGGTGGCGCGGCGGCTTCTTGAGGCCCGCGGCCGTGGCGCCGGTATTGTTCTGATATCCGAAGATTTAGACGAAATTCTGAAGCTGTCTGATCGCATTTTAGTGGTTCATGATGGCGCGTTTTCCACCGCAAAAACGCGTGACCGCGCGCAATTGGGTTTGATGATGGCAGGGCAGGCGGCATGATCCGAATTGAGGCCAGAGATTCTGCTTCATCTTTTATGAAACTGGGCATTCCTGTCCTGTCTGCGTGCGTGGCGTTGCTCTTGGCAGCAATTCCGTTGATGTTTGCAGGCGCCCCCGTTGGGGCATCATACGTGCAGATGTTTATGGGCGTTTTTGGTTCAAAATTTGCGTTTTCCGAAATGCTCACGCGCGCCACGCCGTTGATATTTACGGGGCTTGCCGCCGCCTTGGCCTTTCGGGCCAAACTGTGGAATATCGGTGCGGAAGGCCAGCTTTATTTGGGTGCTTTGGCCGCAGCAGCGATTGGCACAGGGGTGCTGGATATTTCAGGGCTGCTGTTGATCCCAGTGATTATTCTATGCGGCTGTGCTGCTGGTGCCTTTGGCATGGCGGTGCCCGCGGCGCTGAAAATTCGCTTTGGGGCAGATGAGGTGGTCACCACATTGCTGCTGAATTTTATTATCTTAATTTTTCTGCAATATATGTTGGAGGGGCCGCTAAAAGATCCGATGGGTCTTGGCTGGCCGCAGACAGCGCCCATCTTGGATCAAGGCATGTTGCCGCCTTTGATTGAGCGTATGCGCATTCATTACGGGTTTGTTATCGCGCTGATCTGCGCCGCCGTGGCGCAATTTATGCTATTGCGGTCGGTTTGGGGGTTCAAATTGCGCGCGGTTGGTGAAAATAGAAATGCAGCCGGACATGCAGGCATACCGGTCAATCGAAGCTTGTTGACAGCGGCGGCTATTTCGGGCGCGCTGGCAGGATTGGCGGGTGTAAGCGAAGTAGCCGGATTAAAAGGCTATCTGACCGCAGATCTATCCCCAGGTTTTGGCTATACAGGCATTGTTGTTGCGATGCTTGCGGGGTTGTCTCCCGGCGGGGTGGTCGTGTCGGCGCTTTTTATCGCCTCAGTCTTTGTGGGGGCCGATAGCATGAGCCGCGCTATGGGAGTTTCATCCTATCTTGCCGATCTGGTTGTGGCAACGGCCTTACTCTGCGTTTTGGTTGGTGGCTTTGTGGCACGTTATAAAATTGTGTGGGTGCGCCGACAGCTGGAGCGACGTTGATCATGGATATTCTTCAAATTTTGCTCAGCGAAAGCTTTTGGTCTGCCTCGATCAGGATCGCAACTCCGCTTATCTTTGGCGTTTTGGGCGCATTGATTTGCGAAAAATCTGGTGTTTTGAATCTTGGTATCGAAGGTATTTTCGTGGCTGGTGCAATGGTCGGCTGGATGGCAGTTTGGTTGGGCGCTGGCTTATGGGGTGGGGTGTTAGCTGCCGCGCTTGCAGGGGCGTTTTTTGGGTTTTTGCATGGCATTTTAACGGTCCCGCTGGGCTTAAGCCAGCACGTATCGGGCTTGGGCATCACGCTTTTTGCCACCTCTGTTAGCTATTTCTCATACCGTACGGCGCTTCCAACCGTGTCGTCACCACCGCGTATTACGCCCTTTCGAGCGCTGGATATTCCGATTTTGTCGGATTTGCCTTTCATTGGTCCGATTTTGTTTCAGCAAACGGCGCTTACGTTCTTGGCGCTTTTTTGCGTTGCCGTGGTTTGGTACATTTTCAACAAAACCGCACTGGGTGTTGCTTTAAAGGCGGTTGGCGACAATCCAAACTCGGTGGATGCGCAAGGATTAAGCGTTTATGCGCTGCGCATTGGAGCCGTGATGGCCGGATCGGCTTTGATGGCGCTTGGCGGCGCGTTTTTAACGATGTCTGCCTTTGATGCATTCTTTTTTGGAATGGTAAATGGGCGTGGCTGGATTTGCATCGCATTGGTTATTTTCGCCAGTTGGCGGCCCGGAAAGGCCCTTTTGGGGGCGGTTTTATTTGGGGCCTTTGATGCTTTGCAGGTACGCCTTCAAACCGAGGTGGGCGCGTCTGTGCCCAGCCAAGTTTTTCTAGCGGCTCCTTACGTCTTATCAATCTTTGCGCTTGTGATCGCGGCCAGAAGCGCGGATTATCCACGGGCTTTGTTAACCCCTTGGTTTAAAGGCCAACGCTAGGAGCTGGTATGTTTGATTTATTGGTAAAGAATGCGGTTCTACCAAACGGGCGCAGTGGCGTGGATATTGGGTGCAAAGGTGATCGCATTGCGGCGGTAGAGCGCGATATCTCAGCCGAGGCTCGGCAGGTGATTGAGGCCGAAGGCTGCTTGCTTGCGCCGCCGTTTGTCGATCCGCATTTTCATATGGACGCCACGCTTTCTTTAGGCACGCCTCGGATGAATATGTCGGGTACATTGCTTGAAGGCATTGAGCTTTGGGGGGAGTTAAAGGCGGTGCAAAGCATCGATGATATCATTGAGCGGGCGCTGCGCTATTGTGATTTGGCGGTTTCAATGGGCATTGGGGCAATCCGCTCGCATGTGGATACTTGCGATCCAAACTTAACCGGTGTGCAGGCGCTTTTAGAGGTGCGCAACCGGGTAAAAGGTTATCTGGATTTGCAGCTGGTTGCCTTCCCGCAAGATGGGGTGCTGCGCGATCCCGCAGCGCTTGAACGCACCATTCGGGCTTTGGATATGGGGGTGGATATCGTGGGTGGTATCCCTCATTTTGAACGAACGATGGCCGATGGCGCGGCATCGGTGCGGATATTGTGCGAGCTTGCCGCTGAGCGCGGGTTGAGGGTGGATATGCATTGCGATGAAAGCGATGATCCGATGAGCCGACATATTGAAACTTTGGCCTTTGAAACGCAGCGCCTTGGACTGCAAGGGCGGGTTGCCGGGTCGCATCTGACATCAATGCATTCTATGGATAACTACTATGTGTCCAAGCTTATCCCACTTATTGTTGAGGCCGGCATTGGCGTCATTCCTAATCCTTTGATCAATATCATGCTGCAGGGCCGGCATGACAGTTACCCAAAGCGGCGTGGCCAAACGCGGGTACGCGAGCTGCGGGATGCGGGGGTGACGGTTGGCTTTGGTTCGGATTGCGTGATGGACCCTTGGTATTCTTTGGGCCGGGCAGATATGCTGGATGTGGCGTTTATGGGTTTGCATGCGGGTCAATTATCAAGCCGTGAGGATATGGCCTGGTGCTTCACCGCAATCACTGAAAATTCAGCACAAATAATGGGGCTTGAGGGCTATGGTATCGAAAAAGGCGCCTTCGCAGATTTCAACTTGCTGCAAGCGAAAGACAGCATTGAGGCGATTAGATTGCGAGCACATAGATTGAGGGTTGTGCGGCGTGGCAAAATTATCGCGCGCAACGCGCCGCTAAGCAGCGAAATGGATTTGCCCGGTCGCCCCACAACCATTGACCCGTCAAGCTTTGCCCCCAAATCTTGATCCAAAGGGCGACGTATTCAGAGGTTTAAAATTATAACCCTTTCTCTGCCCTATACTTGAAAAGCGGTTAACGCATTGCAAAGCGCCTTTTCTTGTTTTGTGGCTTTGAAAAAGCGTATGGTTAAGCCTTGGTGGTTTGGCACCCGAAGGGTATGAGATGAAACAAATTATTTATATGCTTTTTCTTTACGTTTTCAGCTTTACTCAAGCGGTTGCGCTCAGCTGCGTTCGGCCTGATGTTGTCGAAAGTTATCTAAACAGTGTTCATAGCGAACATAGCGTGGTTATCTTAAAAGGAACTATATCCTTCAAACAACCGGTTTGGAAAAAACAGCAGACATTTGAAACCTTGACGACGCAAGGGCAGTTTGATGGTTTTATGCTTCATCATCGTGGATTTGAAATTCCGTATTCAGAACCGATCACGTTGATTTTTGAGTGTTTTGCGGAATGGTGTGGCAGTCTTGCGGCTGAGGAAGAAATTATTGCTTTTGCCGCAGTGGAAGATTTTGAACTTAGATTGCGCGTTCAACCCTGCAATTTTACTGTTTTCCCGTTAGAGTTCGGTGAAAATGCGCAACGCTTGCTTGGGTGCCACCTTCAAGGGCAATGTCATTGAAACGCGTTGCGCGGCCTCACCGACAAACACTGTCATAATTCTTGATCTACGGCCCCGTTTGAGCGGAGTCTTTTGGTTTTTAAATGCTATTCAAAAACCCTCATTGGCGCCGTATTTTTTGAAATATCTCAGTGCGTTGGCAGGTGTGTTTGGTATGTCGCGCTAAATATCCTTTTCCGGATTGCAGTACAAAAACAGATGGCAGGCCAAAAAAGCTTCCCAAAGTCTAGGCTTTATTAGACCGCATGGTCAGAGCGGACTGATAGGCCGCAAGTTTCAAGCCGGGCTAAAGCTTTGGAGACGGGCGTTTAGGAGGATGCGTGTGCCTCGTACTTTGCCGCTGGCATCCTAGTTTTTAGCCTTTTACCATGAAATGCAAGATTTACCGGTGTGGCACTAGCTTGCCAATAAAGCTGTATTTCCGCCTGCAGCTGTAGTGTCAATGCAAACCGAACGCTCTTTCATGAGCCAGGTCTCAAAGGTTTCATCCATCAAAAGGGGTACGATTGCCCCGTCTCGGGTGCTTAAAGCCTTGCGGATATGACGCCCATCTGGGCCCGAATATACCACCGCATCCAATTGTGGCACTGCGCTTAGGTCCTGTGAACTTATATCCGCTGCAATCGCGCAGCACCCCAAGGCCAAGGCGCGCTTGGCCAGCTGCTCGGCACCAGGCCCCAAGCAAAGCACTCGTTGCCGAGGAGTAAGGTGGTATTGATTTAATTCGCCGGTAGGCCCCGGCAGGTTAACGGGTTTTGACCCTGAAAGGGCGGTTTGCTCTTGGTGTTGAAAGGCGCGCGCAACTTGTGCTGCGTTCATTTTAGGTGGTTTGCTTGTGGCCGATTTCAAAAGCGTTTGTTTTGCAAATCTCGCCACATAATGGGGGCCGCCCGCTTTGGGGCCAGTGCCGCTTAATCCGTGCCCCCCAAAAGGTTGAGAGCCGACAACCGCGCCGATCTGATTGCGGTTGATATAAAGGTTTCCAACATCGATCTGAGCGATGACGCGTTGCACGCGTTCATCAATGCGGCTGTGAAATCCGAAGGTAAGCCCAAAACCACAGCCGTTAATATCGCGTATCACGCGGTCTAAATCCTTTATATCAAAGCTTGCAAAATGCAAAACTGGGCCGAATATCTCTTCTGGAAGGTCCTGAATTCCGGCGACAGATAGAACGGTTGGCGCCACAAAACAGCCTGTTTCGGGGGCGCTTGCGGCGAACAAAACGTGGCTCTCTTGAATATATCGAGTGATCTTTTCTTGAGAGGCTTGATCTATAACCGGGCCAATATCACAGGAGGCCTCTGCCGGGTCCCCAATGCAAAGCGCGCGCATTGCTCCAAACAACATGTTTTTAAAAGCCTCGGCTATATCTTGTTGCACGTAAAGCATGCGCAAGGCAGAGCAGCGTTGGCCAGCCGATTGAAACGCGCTGATGATCACATCCCTTACAGCTTGCTCAAGCAGCGCCGTACTGTCGACGATCATCGCATTTAAACCCCCGGTTTCCGCGATTAGCGGAATATGGGGGGGCAGGTGCCGCGCCATGAGGCGATTGATGGTTTGAGCGGTTTTGGTTGAGCCGGTGAAACAAACACCTGTAACTTTATCCGAACTGCATAAGCAGGCACCTAATTTGGGACCATCGCCTGCGAGCAGGTGTAACGCCGCAGCTGGAACGCCGGCTTTATGCATCAATTCGGTGGCAAAATATGCAATCATACTGGTACTTTCTGCGGGCTTAGCCAAGACTGCATTACCGGCCGCCAAAGCTGCCGCAATCTGCCCGGTGAAAATTGCCAATGGAAAATTCCAAGGGCTGATGCAGGTGAAAACGCCGGCCTCTGCATCGGAAAGCACCTCTGACTGGCACGCATAATAGCGCAGAAAATCAACGGCCTCGCGTAATTCGCCAATGCAGTCGGGCAGAGTTTTGCCTGCTTCCTGCGTTAAAAGAGCAAAAAACTCTTCTGCATGGTCCTCAAAGAGATCAGCGGTCCTGCGTAAAATAGTGGCGCGTTCGCGTGATGCTACCCCCCAAGGCTGCGCAGCATTTATTTTTTCTTGAGTCTGCTCTGGCGATAAAAATCGCACTTGCCCTAGGCTTTTGCCGGTGGCCGGATTATGCACCTGCCGGATAGCGCCCTCTTGGCCGAAGGACCATCTTCCTGGCGTGGTTCTGGCGCTTTGTAATCTTTCCAGAAGGTCTGGATTTGAAAGATCATAACCGGTTGAGTTTTGTCTCTCCGGGGCAAAAAGATCTTGGGGGTGTTTCAGGGCAGGGCCGGACATGCCTAATTTGTCAAACGGATCCGCAGCTACCAATCTGGATGCAACACTGGCATCAAAAATTTGATTTACAAAAGATGAGTTCGCCCCATTTTCCAGCAATCTACGTGCCAAATAGGCCAGAAGATCGCGGTGTTGCCCGACCGGCGCATAGACCCGGCAGGGCGTGCCAAATGTGTTCGTAACTTGAAGATGTAAGGCTTCCCCCATGCCATGTAAGCGTTGAAATTCAAAATCTGTCACTTGCTTTTTCTGAGCTAGATGCAAAATCGCAGCGATTGTATGCGCATTATGCGTGGCAAATTGCGGATAGATCCGGTCTGACATATCGAACAGTTTGGCGGCGCAACAAATAAAACTTATATCGGTGTGATGCTTGGCGCTGTAAACGGGAAATCCGGGAAGCCCTTCGGCTTGCGCCAGTTTTATCTCGCTATCCCAATAGGCGCCTTTGACAAGCCGTACCATGATACGCCGATTCAGATGCTTCGATAGTGCATAGAGCCAATCAATAACAAAGGCGGCGCGCTTTCCATAGGCTTGCACCACCACGCCAAACCCATCCCAATCGGCCAAACTTGGATTTGATAAAACGCGTTCAATCACGTCTAAGGATAAATCCAGCCTGGCGGCCTCTTCTGCATCGATATTCATGCCAATATTTGCCGATTTTGCCAAGACAGCTAAAGACAGCAGGCGCGGGGCCAATTCTGATAAAACCTGCTGGCGGTGAAGCGGGTCATAATTGGGGTGAAGGGCGGATAATTTGATGGAAAGACCGGGATTTAAACGTGGGTCTGAGCTGGTTGCGGCTTTGGCGATTTGCGCAATCGCATCCGCATAGGCCATATGATAGGCTCTCGCATCCTGCTCATGCATCGCAGCCTCGCCCAACATATCATAACTGTGATAAACCGTGCTGGCGCGGGCTTTGCGGGCGCGTTTGAGCGCGCCTTGGATCGTTTCTCCAAGTACAAATTGTTGACCCATTTCGCGCATAAGATGGGCCACTGCCTGCCGGATGACAGGTTCGCCTAAGCGCTTTACCGCCACGCGTAACAAGCTTGCGATACCCTGTTCCGGAACGCTCAAAACTTTTCCTGTGAAAAACAAAGCCCAAGATGAAGCATTGATAAATTTTGACGGGCTTTCCCCCAAATGTTTGCGCCATTGTGAGGGCGCAATTTTATCTTCGATTAAGGCGTCGATGGTTGTGCCATCAGGCACACGAAGAAGCGCTTCTGCCAAGCACATCAAGGCCACACCCTCTTCAGATGATAGGCCATATTCCATCAAAAATAATTCCATGACCGACGGATGGGCGCTTTTTCGTAATTGGGTGACCATCTCCGTCGCATGCCTTGCGATTTTGGTGCGATCGGTTTGGCAGGACGCAAGCGGCAGCAGATCTTTTAACGCCTCTTCATCCCTGATGAAACTTGCCGCGCGGATTTTGGCTCTTAGGTTTTGCATCGTCCATCCTCTTTAGAGCGTTGAAGCATTCCATAAAGGTCACGCGGATCATCTGGGTCGGCCAAAAGATCTAAGTTTTGGTAATACTCAGTTTTTTGGATTTGATCGTAAACATAACGCAGGGCTGAGAAATCTTCAGTGGCAAAGCCAACGCTGTCGAATAAAGTGATTTGATCAACCGCGCAGCGACCCGCTGCATCGCCTCGGATAACTTGCCAAAGTTCAGTGGCGGGGTGATCATGTGCAAGCGTTTGAATTTCGCCTTCTATTCGGGTTTGTGGCAAATACTCGACAAAAACATCAGACCGCAGAAGGATATCGCGATGCAGTTCTGTTTTGCCCGGGCAATCACCGCCTATCGCGTTAATATGTATTCCGGCTCCAACCATATTATCGGTCAAAACTGTTGCGTTTTGTTTGTCTGCGGTGCAAGTGGTGATAATATCAACACCGGTCACAGCTTGCTCGGCACTCGCACAGATCGTGATATTGAATCCTAATTCGCCAAGGTGCTGTGCGGTTTTTTGCGTGGCCAGTGGATCAATGTCAAAAAGGCGTATTCTGGTTATGCCAAGCATTTCGTGAAAAGCGATTGCTTGAAATTCGCATTGCGCTCCTGCGCCAATCATTGCCATTATGCGTGCAGATTTGGGCGCCAAATAGCGCGCGGCAAGCGCGCTTGTTGCGGCCGTGCGCAAGGCCGTCAGGAGGGTCATTTCTGACATCAACACAGGATAGCCGTTAGACAAATTTGCCAACACGCCGAACGCCGTTACGGTTTGCAGGCCTCGAGCCGTATTTCCAGGATGACCATTAACATATTTAAATCCATATTGATGCCCATCCGTCGTCGGCATAAGCTCGACAACGCCGTCCTGCGCATGCGCTGCAACGCGCGGTGTTTTGTCAAATAATGGCCAACGGTCGAAATCCTCTTCTATGTAAGCGGCAAGGCCAATGATCATTTCATTGACGCCGACTTCATGGATCAGACGCATCATATTATGCACCGACACAAAAGGCACCATGGCCCGCGGGGAGGGGCAAGAAACGTTCATATCATTCACCCTTTTTGTGGCGTTTCAAGGTTTTTTGACCCAAAAGAGAACCTACGAGATCGCAAAGCAACGCGGCTGTCTTGCCTTCAACATCCAAATATGGATTCAACTCGGATAGCTCGAGCGAGGTTGCTAGACCGCTGTCACAGATCATATCCATGATCAGATGCGCCTCTCTGCCGCTGGCTCCACCTGGAACGGTTGTTCCAACAGCCGGCGCAATTTCTGGATCTAAGAAGTCAACATCGAGGCTAATATGCAACCGGCCCTTGGCTGCTGCGACCCGGTTTAGAAAATCGGTGATGGGTTTCACAACGCCAAGCGCGTCTAGGCGCTGCATATCATAGACGTCTAAACCCAGCTCATTGATGACATGATGCTCCGCGTCATCCACCGATCTAAGCCCCATCATACAGATATTGGCAGGGTCAATTGGCACCGCAAGCGGCGGAAATATATCGGCGAAACTGTGCAAGCCTAATGCATAGGCCATTGGCGTGCCGTGAAGGTTACCGCTGAGACTGCTCGACAATGTGTTTAAATCAGGATGGGCATCCAACCAAAGAACAAATTGGGGTTGGTCCGCGTGCGCGGCAGCTTGCGCGATCCCACTAAGCGTGCCGGCCGCTATCGAGTGATCGCCGCCCAAAAAAAATGGAAAGCTATCCTGCGTAGCGAGATCAAAAGCCAAGGCTTGTATATGCTGCGTCCAAGCCACTATTTCGGGAAGTTTTTTCAAATGCGCGGGCCCCGCTGCTGGCGCAATGGAAGAAGGCCGCGCCATGTTGCCCAAATCGTTCACCGCTCGTCCGAGGTCGCTGATAACCTCGCAAAGCCCTGCGGTTCGAAGAGAATCCGGGCCCATTAAACATCCGCCACGGCCGGCTCCGGCCTCAACCGGCAATCCCAAAATTGTGAAATGCTTGGACATCAGTTGATCCATTGATTGTAAGATGGGAAGAAGATGTCAGCTTCTGGCTTGACCAATAAGCCAAATTATTGTTCAAAAAGTCGATAATTTGTAAAAAATGTTCATAGGTTTCATCAAAATGATGAGTATAGACGAAGTTGATAGAAAACTACTTGCCCGGTTAAAGATTGATGGGCGGGCCTCGGTAACCACATTATCGGGTGTATTGGGCTTGGCGCGTGGCACGGTGCAAAGTCGTTTAACGCGTCTGATTGAGGCACGGGTGATTAAGCGTTTTACGGTGGAATTAAATGCGCCAGAGGCGCATGATTTGGTCTGCGCGGTAATGATGATTGAAGTGCGGGGGAATACGGCCAATTCGGTTCAAAAAGCCTTGCAACGGATGCCTGAGATCACTTCGCTGCATCGAACCTGTGGCGTGTGGGATTTGGTGGTAGAGATCGAAACCACCAATCTGGTTGAGTTTGATGGTATATTGGCGCGTATTCGAGAGTTGCCGGGCGTTTCAAATTCCGAAACCTGTCCGTTGTTGCGCCAGATCGGTTAGGTTGCGGGGCATTGTGCTGGGCTTTAAGCTCCCTGCACCGTTATGGGTTGCCGAAAATTTGCGGAAACGTAATCTTTTGATTTGCACGTCATTCGGATTTCCGAAGCGCGCTCTGCGCTACTTTTGCGAGGGGGGTATGCCGAGCAAGAAGTTGATCGCTGATCCTAAATGCGAAGATTTGCTTACCGTGAGGCGCATTTTTAAAGTCGAGCCGTTGGTTTGTCAGATCCTCCTCGCCACTCTTTCAAAAACGCAATGGCGTTCAAATCCAAACTCCGTCATTCAAATCTGACATTTTAAATTTCAAAGCCGCAACATGCATCAAGCTAAAGCATTTTTGGGGCGGCGTTTAACAGCATCCGGGTATAGTCTTGCTTCGGATTTGTGAATAACTCTTTCGGGCTTGCTTCTTCGACAAGCGCGCCTTTGTTCAACACGCCTATGCGGTTTGCGACGCTCGACACCACCGCCAAATCATGCGTGATAAACAAATAAGTGAGGGAAAATTCTTTTTGAAGCGATTTAAGAAGGTTTAAAACCTGCGCCTGAACGGAAACATCCAATGCAGAGGTTGGCTCATCACAGATAATAACTTCAGGTTGCGAGGACAGGGCGCGGGCAATTGAAATACGTTGTCTTTGCCCACCGGAAAATTCATGTGGATATTTTTTAGCGTCGCTTGGTGAAAGCCCAACTTGCTCTAAAAGTTCATCCACGCGTTTGGCTTGATTTTTTGCGCCTTGGATAAGATCAAAACTTTGAATCGGTTCCGCTAAAATATCACCAACGCGCCAACGCGGATTTAGGCTGGCATAGGGGGATTGAAACACCATTTGAATGCGTCGCCGCATCGATTGTTGGCTTTGTGGGCTTAAGTTTCGATCGTTTAAATTGTGATTGTCGAGGGTGATGGTTCCTGCCGAAGGCGCAAGCAGACCCACTGCCATTTTGGCAATCGTTGATTTTCCGGAACCGCTTTCTCCGACCAAGGCGTAGGTGGTGCCTTTCTCAACGCTGAAACTGACATCATTCACCGCGGTCAGAAACCGTTTGGGCCGAAAGGTTAATTGCCGCACAATCCACGGGTCTGACAGGTCATAACGGCGGGTCAGATTTTTGGCGGTTATGAAACTCATATCCCTTGTCTCGTTTCTTCCAACAGCCAGCACGCCGCAGCATTGTTCATCATCGGAGGGCGTTCCTGGCTACATTTCAAGGTTCCTTGTGTGCAGCGGGGATGAAAGGCGCAGCCTGTCGGAATTGCGCCTAATTTAGGCATGGAGCCAGGGATTTGATAGAGGCTTTGCCCAAATGAAGAGGGGTCGATTTTGGGTGTTGAGGCCACCAAACCTTGCGTATAGGGGTGTTTTGAAGATCTTAAAACTTGGTTCGTGCTGCCAATTTCAGCAAGGCGGCCCGCATAGAGCACGCCAACCCTATCGGCGGTTTCTGAAATCACGCCCATATCATGCGTGATTAAAATAATCGAAGTGCCGCGGCCGCGACATAGCTTTTTCAACAGTTCCAAAATTTGCGCCTGAACCGACACGTCAAGAGCGGTGGTGGGTTCATCTGCAATAATGAGCGACGGCTCTGGGGCAAGGGCAAGGGCGATCACCACACGTTGGCGCATGCCTCCTGAAAACGTATGTGGATAAGCATTCAACCGTTCTGGGTCGATCCCCACTTCGATCAGGCCTTTGCGGGCTCTGTCGATTGCCTGCGCCCGCGACATCTTCTTATGCCGCAAGATGGTTTCAACCAATTGATCGCCAATTTTCTTTAAAGGGTTCAGGCTGACCAATGGATCTTGGAAGATCATTGAAATTTCGCATCCGCGCAATGTTTCCGGGTTTTGATCTATCCGTTGGCCCTTAAACCAAATTTCGCCCTTTGACAGGCGGCCCGGCGGATCGATCAAGCCTAAAATCGCCGCACCCATCATTGATTTTCCAGCGCCAGATTCCCCCACCAGACCCAATATTTCACCCGGTTGCACGTCAATCGACAAATCATCGACTGCTTTTAAAGCACCGCGACGGGTTTTGAATTCTACGCTGATATTTTTGACCTCAAGCAATGGCTGCGTCATTATTTTAACCTCGGATTCAATTTGTCGCGCAGCCAATCGCCAAATAAGTTGACGGAAAGCGCCAAGGCCAAAAGCGTGCTGGCAGGAAACAACAAAATCCACCATTCGCCCGAAAATAGAAAATCTTGGCCAACGCGGATTAGTGTGCCAAGGCTTGGCTCTGTGCGTGGCGCGCCAACCCCTAAAAAGGACAGCGTGGCTTCGGCGATAATCGCCAAAGCCAAGGTGATCGTGGCAATCACCAAAACGGGGTTCAAAACGTTGGGCAAAATATGTCTGATCATGATTTGCCACCGGTTCAAGCCTATTAAACGTGCTGCTGCGATATATTCTTTTTCCTTTTCAACCAGGGTTGATCCGCGCACTGTGCGCGCAAATGGAACCCATTCAGACAGGCCAATAGAAACGATCAATACGGTGATGGCCATCTCATCGCGTAATTCTGGTGGTAAAATTCCACGCGCCACCCCAAAGATGAGCATCGCAATTAAAATCGAGGGGAAAGTCATTTGGATATCCGCAAAGCGCATGATCAAATTATCCAGCCAGCCCCCCATATAGCCAGCGATCAAGCCGAGCAAGACGCCCATCACGGTGGCGAGGGCAACAGCCATTGCCCCCACGAAAAGCGAGATACGCAGCCCGTAGAGAATTGCAGAAAATAAATCGCGGCCTTGATCGTCAGTGCCCATCCAAAACACATCTCCGGTGAAAAGATTTGGCTCCATCGGTGGGGTGAACCCGTTCATAAGGTTTAGGCTGGCGGCGTCGAAAGGATTGGTTGGTGCTATAACACCTGCGAAAACAGCCGAGAGGATCAGAAACAAAACGATTAAAAACGATACCAGTGCAACAGGGCTGCGCACGAAATCATAAAAAAAATCAGAAGCAAAGAAACGTTTCATAGGCTAAGCTTCTCCGCTCAGCTGAGAGTCGCGCAAGCGCGGATCAATCGCGAGATATAAAAGATCTACGGCCAGATTGATCAATACGAACAGCACACCGACCAGCAGTAAATATGCGCTCATCACAGGGATATCCACGAAATATACCGCGTTAATGAATAATAACCCCACGCCCGGCCATTGGAACACGGTTTCCGTAATGATGGCGAATGCCACGATCGAGCCAAGCTGGAGTCCTGCAATCGTGGTTACGGGGATCAATGTATTGGGCAGGGCATGCCTGAAATTAACGCTGCGCTCAGACAGGCCTAGCGCACGGGCAAACCGTACATAATCTTGGCGTAAAACCTCCAGCATTTCCGAGCGGGTTAGCCGCATGATTAAGGTCAATTGGTAAAGGCCAAGCGTTATGCTGGGCAGGATCAGTGATTTCAGCCCCGATAGGGTCAGAAATCCGGTTGACCACCACCCAAGCTCGACAACCTCGCCGCGTCCAAACGAGGGCAGCCATTGCAGTTCAACCGCAAACACCCAAATCAACAGCACACCGATTAAAAATGTGGGCAGTGATACGCCAATAAGCGACAGGGACAATATGACATTTGCAAACAGCCCTCCGCGCCGGATTGCCGTATAAATCCCAGTAATCACGCCTAAAATCAGGGCGAATAGCGCCGATGTGAATGCCAATTCCAAAGTCGCCGGCAACCGGCTCGAGATTAATTCGGCAACAGGCAAGGCGCCGCGATAGGAATTGCCAAAGTCAAACTGCAAGGCCTTCCAGACAAATCCGAAATATTGTACATAAACTGGATCGTTCAGCCCTAAGGCTTCTTCTAAATCCGCGCGCTGTTGCACGGTGGCTTCTTGCGCCAACAGGTTATCGACGGGGCTGCCCACATATCGAAAGATGAGAAAAGAAATCAGTGCGACGATAAATAAAACCAGAACTGCCTGGCCCAAACGCCTGAGTAAGATCAATACCATTATAGCTTTTCGTTTATAAAATATGCAGCTGTGGTTTAAACAGGAACAGTCTAAGCTTTGGCCGCCTTTTGATGTGCCGTCATTATTATACGTGGGTCCACATGAAAGCCACCAGCCGCTTTGATAAGCGGCTGGTGGCCATGGCTCTTAGTTCATTTTCAAGAATTGAAAATGCGGCTGGTCTTCAGGCTGTACGGCAAATTCAATATTGCTTTTCATTCCCCAGTTCAGCACTTGGTTATGGATCGGCAGGTACATTTGTGCATCCTGAACTTTGTTCCAGATAGACGCGATCGTTGCATCACGCTTGGCCAAATCAGTCTCAGATTCAAGGCTTGCAATCATCGCATCGACGTCAGCATCCGAAAATCCGGTTGGGTTCCATGATCCGCGATCATTGGTTTGCGTATGGACCAGATAGTTGAAGATATAATGTGAATCAAACGTTGGAACGCCCCATCCTAGCATGTAGAAATCCGCTTCGCCGCCTTTGGCGATTGGGAAATGCTGGGCTTTTGGTTTGGCGTCTAAGGTCACGTTAATACCGATCTGCCCCATCATCCCAACGGCGGCTTGACAGATGGCCTCATCGTTAATGTAGCGATCATTGGGGCAATTCAGCGTGATATCAAACCCATCCGCAAGGCCGGCTTCTGCCATCAATGCTTTTGCTGCTTCAATATCGTAGGCTGGGTAGGCATTCAGCGCCTCTGTCCAACCATTCACAAAGGGCGGCATGATCACGCCCGTTGGATCTGACTGGCCGCGCATCACAACTTGTTTGATGGCATCGCGGTTAATCGCGATATTCATCGCCTGACGCACCTTAAGATTGCTCGTTGGGCCTTCTTTCGTGTCCAAACCAAAAAAGATCACGCGGTTTTGCGCGGCTGTTCCAACGCTCAACCCGTCGGTTGCGCTGACCCGTCCAAGATCCTGAACTGGAACATCTTGGATGATATCCACTTCCCCAGATAGCAAAGCCGCAACGCGCGTTGCCGCGGATTGGATCGGCGTATAAATAAGCTCAGAAACCTGATTGGGGTAAATATCTTTGCCCCAGTAATTCGGATTGGCGGTTAAAACCGTTTTTTCATCCACCGAGCGGCTTACCAGCATGAAGGCGCCAGTCCCATTGGTATTCATCGTCGCAAAATTTGTTTCGCCTTTCGCAACGTCATGCGGGGTCATCACATCATTGGCTTCGGCCCAGCCTTTGTCCATGATGAACATATTGGTCAAATTGTTGATCAGCAGCGGGTTTGCACCATGGGTTTCGATATCCAACGTATGAGCATCAACTGCGCGCACCTCTTTCACAGATGACAGCAATTCTTTCATTTCCGAACCATCGGCCATTGCACGGTTTAAGGAAAACACCACATCTTCAGAATCAAAGGCCGCGCCGTCATGATAGGTGACGCCCTGGCGCAATTTGAAACGCCAAATATTGGGATTATCCGGCAGAGCCGCCCATTCGGTGGCCAAAACAGGAATAATAGCACCCGACATATCACGCTGAAGCAGCGGGTCATACATTTGATGCGCCAGCGCATGGGTTGGGCCTTCATTCTGTGAATGTGGATCCAAGGTGATTGAATCGCCTGCGCGCGCCCAGCGGATGGTTTCTGCCGAGGCTGACACCGCTGTCAGCGCCAGCGCCGCCGCTGTTACCAAGAGTTTGTTCATCATTATCGATTCTCCCTATTTCGTTATAAAATTCTAGCCACGATAAGTAACCAATCGCAGATCATTTTCAAAGCCAAAACCGTCTGCCGCTCTGTTTAATTTCAATTAGAGTTCATACGCAGCCTAGCTAAGCGGGTTTTGCTGCCGTTATTTCGGGCCTTCTGCGCCTTTCAGCAGGCCAGGTTGGAACTGCGTTTCAATTTTATCGCATTCTCTGCTTGTAGGCCTAATGCCCAAAATCGTCTTGGGTGGCGGCTAATCGATAGCCGTTCATCTACGGGCAAGATTTAGCTTTTGAAACAAAAGGCGCCGTCGAAAATTATGGATGTTTGCGAGGCTGGTATGGATGAATTTGTTGGGGGATACGCTTGGATCTGAGTAAGCCAAAACACCCACTAGAAAGGGTTGAACTTGCTTTAAGACTTCTCGGAAATGACCAGAGTCCTCGTTTCAGAGGATTTGCCCACTAAGCCGTTGAACCATTCAAGAACCATTGGATGCAGGCCATGGTTGCCTGAGCCGGCGGTTTATCTGTAAAACCTTCAAGCATAGCCTGTTCTATATTCTTAAGGAGCGTCTGATTAACGGCTTTGGCTGCGCCGATGTTGTGGCTTGAAGGTGGATTGGGTCATCAAGCGGCCATTTTCCAGCGTTTTCATCACCCCTGGGGCCACCGAAACGGCGGGTTGGTCGATTTTGGGCGGACTCCGCCTCATGCCGCCAGCTTCTGTCGCACCATGAACAGGTTGCCGAGCGCGAAGAGCGTGAACAGATGCGCCCGGTTCTTAGCCAACCCACGGTAGCGGGTTTTCACATGGCCAAACTGGCACTTGAGGATGCGGAACGGATGCTCGACCTTGGCCCGTACCTTCGCAATGATCCGGTTGATCTGCACGTCCAGTGGGTCCAGGTCACCTCCTTTGGGCGCCTTGCGCATCACACCCCAGAATGCATCGCCGTTCTTTGTAAAGGCAACCTCCCGAGCGGCGTGGACGTAGCCCTTGTCCGCCCAGACAGATGTTTCTTTGCCGTGCAGCAGCGCGTCCCAGACCTGGCTGTCATGCGTCTTAGCCGTCGTGGTCTCAAGGCTGTGAACAATGCCGCTATCGGCATCCACGCCCACATGGGCTTTCATCCCAAAGTACCAGTCATTGCCCTTCTTGGTCGATGACATTTCCGGATCACGGGCCTTAGCCTTGTTCTTTGTCGAAGACGGCGCATCAATGATTGTCGCATCCACCAGTGTGCCCGAGCGAAGCGTGACCCCTTTGTCGGCAAGGTAGGCATTCACCTGCGCAAATAGCTTCTCGGTCAACTGATGCTTTTCCAGCAGATGTCGGAAGTTCAGGATCGTCGTCTCGTCCGGGATACGGTCATCACCCAGCTCGATACTGGCAAACCGGCGCATGGCGTCGCTATCATAGAGGCTCTCTTCGGCCATAGGGTCGCTCAGGGCGTACCAGCTCTTCAGGAAGTAGATCCGCAGCATCATTTCCAGCGGCATCGGTGGCCGACCGCCCTTCGGGCCGACCTTCGGATAGTGTGGCTCAATCAGCGCCACAAGCCGAACCCAAGGCACAACCTCGTCCATCTCCAATAAGAACTTCTCACGGCGCGTGACCTTCTTCTTCAGCGCATCGCGAAGGCCGGGAATGGCGGGCTGTTTTGGCATCGGAGGGGCTCCTTCAACGTTCGCCAAAAACTACCAGATCACGCGATAATTGCGAGGTTATTCAGAGATTCCTTAATGGCAGCATACGCTGGTTTATTCACTTTTGAACTTTGAAACTTGGCTTTCAATTTTTTCCACCATTTTGTTGAATTCATCGGAGGTAGCGGCCAATTCCGTTGATGCGGCGCTGCTTTCGCTTGCCGCTCCGTCAAGTTTTTTCATCGCTTCATTTATTTCGGTAACCCCTTTTGCTTGCTCTTCTGAGGCCGAGGCAATTTCTTGAACTAATTGTGCGGTATCTTGAATATTGGGCACCACGCCTTCGACCAATTGGCCCGCTTCTTCTGCGATCTGCAGGCTATTTTCAGCGAGGTCACTGATTTCTTTAGCCGCAATCTGACTGTCTTCGGCCAAACTTCGGACCGAGTCTGCCACAACCGCAAACCCATTTCCGGCCTCTCCCACGCGGGCCGCTTCGATCATCGCATTCAAAGCCAGCAGATCCGTTTGGTAAGCAAAATCCTGAATCAAGGTCACCTTACCCGCAATTTCTTTCATTGCCAAAACGGTCTGCTTCACCGCTTCGCTGCCTTCTGTGGTTGAGGAGGCCGCCTGCGAGGCAAGCGTGTTGGTCGATTGGGCATTATCAGCGTTTTGGGTGATCGAGACGCTGATTTGCGTTAGTGCAGCGCTGGTTTCCTCAATGGAACCTGCCTGCGTTCCCGCGTTGATTTTAAAACTTTCCGCGGTGGCATTCAATTGCAACGACGCCGTTGAAACCGATGTTACAGCGGTTTTTATATCCTGCATGATCAACTGAATGCGCTGAATAAATCCGTTTAAAGAGGCAGCTGTTTGGCCAATTTCATTACTACCAAAATCGGGCAGTCTGAGTGTTAAATCCCCTTCACCGGCACGAAGGTTTTCGACAGCATCCAGCATTTGGTTGATGGGTTTAGAAATCACTTGCCGCGAAAATATAACGATCACAGCGGCGATGACGGCAATGATCAATGCGACAAATATTAAAATAGTATTGCGCATGTTCTGCGTTGCTGCAAAAGCTTCGGCTTCATCAATTTCGCTTAAAATTGCCCAATCTACATCCTTAATCGCCAAGGGTTTGAACGCTGATAATACAGAAATGTTTCGATAATCTTTTATAACTAAGGATGCGGTTTGACCCTTCAAGGCCATTTGCGAGGCGGTTGTATCCACTTTTTGGCGGCCAATGACGCTCCCTGATTTTTCAATTTCACGCAGTAAATTTTGCTCCATTCCAAGATTTTTCATTTGTGCGAGGTAACCAGAGGGATCTTCAATTAAGAAGCGGGATTCATTTTTAAGCGTAAGATCCGAACCGACCATATAGGTTTCGCCGCTTTCCCCCAAACCCATATCCCGCCAATTCTGGTGGTTGGTCATAATATTGTTGATCTGATCCGCCGGCATTTGAAACGCCGCAACACCCAATAATTTATCCTGCTCAAATATCGGTGAGACAATGAAGGAAGCCGGGGCGTTGTAAGAGGGCGCATATGGCGAGAAATCAATCAAATATGTAAAGCTTGGCGCTTTGGCTGTTCTGGCAATTTGAAAGGCTTTCCCCAAATTGCTGTTGGCATAGGGTCCTGTGAGCAACGAGGTGGCATAATCGGCTTCTTTAAACACAGAATACACGATATGCCCCGTATCAATATCAATTAGAAAAATGTCGTAATAGCCGAATTTTTCTAGAAAATTTCGCAAGACCGGGTGATAGCGCGCATGATGGTCACTGTACCGGCTGTTGTCGCTTGCACGAGCAAGCTTATGTTTTGACCCCAGTTGATTGGGATTATTTGCAATATATTAATCCTGTAGAATCTGAGTGCTTTCTTCGTTTGGAAAATAATCGGTGAAATGAGGCGTGATTTGTGAATTATCAGCAAGTTTTGGTAAAAAATTCCCTTGGTAATATTCCGCGACGCGGGTTTGCAGCGCTGCTTCAGCTTCCGGTGTAAGGTTGCGCTCTTCAAAAATTGTTTTAAACGCTGCTGCGAAATCCTTCATCGCTGAAATAACCATATGGTTTTCCGAAAAAGTTTCAATTTGATGCCTGATCTGGGAAAAGTAATTTTCGATCTGGGTCGCTTTTATCTCGCGCGTCGCGATGAGTTTGTTGAAGGCTTGCTCTTCATGTTCGCGTTGAGCAATTAGGATTGATATTGATGATACTAAAGCGATGGAAAGTAAGATAAGCGGCAAAAGCGCGGTTAATACTTTCGTGCCTATATTTAAATTGCGCCATATGGTCATGATGTAAGCCTTTTTAATAAACTTTATAAAAATAATTTTGAGACTTTTATGCGCGATTTATTCAGTAAAAAATGCGCAAATCTAAACTTTTTGAGTATTCTTAATCTTAGGTTGCAGAACGAATTATTAGTGTAAAACGACGTTTATAGGCATCGGGGCGTGAATGAGTTGTCTAAAAATGGGTATTTTATGTTATTCGCACTTTAAATTATAATGCCATTATTGATATTTTTAAGATTGTTTCAAGCGTTTTTGGAAAAGTGATCAGCTTAAAAGAAGGGTTTGCGGTGTAAATCTTTGCGAACATGCGCTTTGCGTGTAAAAAATTTAGTCTCCTTAAAGGCTGCAAGAAGACTGGCATAGAACTTGCAAAATTTCTTCAAACGAAAAGCCCTATCTACCGCCGGAGCGCTGCTATGAACCTTGCTGATTTTCAACCATCCAATTCAGCCACACCAACCCCGATTGAACCGGCCAGCTGGATGCGCAGTGCGCTGCTGTCTTTGGCTCTGTCTGAAAAAGGCCCATCCAAAAATAACCATGCGCTTTTGCGCAAGCAATTTGTTTTTTCAAATTGCGTGATTCAGGCATTCGAAGCGATTTTAAGCGCCAATAAAATCACCACAGAAGAGGCAAGGCTGGTGGATGAACTGATTCAGACCTATTTATGCGATGACCTTCTTTTAGCTTTGGGTGAAGATTATATTTCAGTAATTCACCGCTTACTGATGCCGTTTTCCGAGGCGGTAGAAGCGCTGCAAGCGAAATCAAAACCAAGCGCGCGCATGGCCGTTTTCACCGAATTTTCAGTTACAGACGCACCGGTAAATTTTGTTTAAACCGATTGTGCTTTTGTGAATGAAGGCCAGAGCTTTCACAGTTTGATGCGTGCCTTTCAACCTAGAAATTTATTGACCTTCGGGCCAAGTTGCCGTTGTTTAAGCGAATGAAATTTCGCGTTGAAGCTGTTTTGGTAAACGTCAGATATGTGTGACATTTTGCTTGCAGGCGCCACTGGCTATATCGGCTCGGCAGTGGCAATGGCCCTTGTGGAGAAGGGGTATAAGGTGTTGTGCCCGGTGCGACAGATCCCCAAAGCACCTCTTACTGGCGTGATTTATGAAATTTGTGATTGTACCGATACTGTTGCTATAAAGCAGTTGGCGCAGCGATTTTCAGGCATTGAAGCGATTATATCCTGTATTGCCTCGCGCACGGGCGGGCGCCAAGATGCGTGGTTGGTCGACTATCGCGCCAATATGACGTTGCTGGAAACCGCGCAAGAATTGGCGATCGAGCGCTTTATTTTATTATCGGCGATTTGCGTACAAAAACCGCGCTTGGAATTTCAACATGCCAAGCGCGCATTTGAACAAAAGCTTCAGGCGTCTGGTCTTACCTATAGCATTGTGCGACCGACTGCGTTTTTCAAATCGCTCGCGGGGCAGGTGGAAAAGGTAAAGGCTGGAAAAGCCTTTGTGATGTTCGATGATGGCATGCAAACAGCGTGTAAACCAATTTCAGAAGCGGATTTGGCTGCTTATATTTGCGGGTGTTTAAGCGATATTAAACGCCACAATGCAATTTTGCCGATTGGGGGGCCTGGCCCTGCGATAACGCCGAAAGAGCAGGGGCAATTGTTGTTTCGGCTATTGCAAAAGCCTGAAAAAATTTGGCGCATTCCCAGTGCGCTTTTCAAAGTGATCGGCGGCGTCTTGACGGGGCCTGCGTTGCTGTCGGCGCGTTTGGCTGACAAACGTGAATTTGTGAATATCGGTCATTATTATGCGACTGAGTCGATGTTGCTTTGGGATCCAGAGCTGTCAGTATATTCAGCTCAAAACACCCCAGAATTTGGCGGTCAGAGCTTGGAGGCGTTTTATCGTCGGGTTTTAAAGACCGGTCTGGATGGTCAGGATTTAGGGGCGCATAAATTATTTTAGAATTTGCCGTCACACTGACAGATCTTTTCAAATTAAAAGTGAAGGTAAAGCATATTTTTGCCGACTGTCTTGGGCCTTGCGGCTTTGAAGCCTTTCACTGCATTACTGTGTCTTGAGAGCGTTTTGAATGGTCAAACTCGCCGAACAGCGATCTGAAGCGGGGCGTTGGAACCATCATGTGTTGAGAAAGCTCACTGAGGTACGTTTATTGGCATTTAGCAAGCTGAGGTCAAAATGATTAAAAAGATTTATATTGCAGGTCCATTATTTAACGCTCATGAACGGGGCTTTCTTGAGGAAATCGCTCATGAGTTAGAAGCCAACGGGTATGATTGTTTTTTGCCCCATAGAGATCAAACCGGGATCGAGGCGTCAGAGCTGGACGGCATAAACATGAGCCAAACGACAAAAGACAAAATTTTCAATAATGACTTACAGGGGCTTCAAGTTGCGGATCTGACGGTTGCTTTGGTTACCGGTCAAGATATCGATTCTGGCACGGCCGCGGAAATTGGGTTTTCCTTTGCAACTGGCAAGCCTGTCATTGCAATCACCGCGTCAGAGCGCAGGTTTCGCAATCTATTCGTTGAGGGAATGTTCGCTTACAAGGTTAAGACGGTTCAGGAAATTCGCCCGACAATATCTTTGGTGGACAGCTCTGGGCGCAACCCATAGTGTTTCTTTAATGGCTCATAAATAAGGATTAGTAAGATGATAAAACGTTTTGTATTTGCGCTGTTATCCAGCGCATTAGTCACCTCGGTTGCGCATGCGGGGGGGCATTGCGCCGCGGGAAAGACGCTGACGGATGGTAAGCTCACAATTGCCACAGGAAATCCTGCCTATTACCCGTGGGTGATGGATGACGCGCCCGAAAGCGGGAAAGGCTTTGAGGCTGCAGTTGCTTACGCTATGGCGTCCGAGATGGGGTTTCCCGCCGCAGATGTGGTCTGGGTGAGAACTTCATTTGACGAAGCGATTCAACCAGGTGCAAAAAACTTTGATTTGAATATGCAGCAATATTCGATCACGCCAGAACGTGAAATTGTTGTCGATTTTTCGGTTCCCTATTATTCCGCGCCGATGGCTGTATTGGTTGGCAAAGGGGCCGTCGATACTGCGCCTACTATGGCGGATCTTAAGGGGTTGAAATGGGGCGCAGTCGGATCAACAACAGCGGTTTCTAAGTTGGAAAACGTTGTAAAGCCGGAAAGTGCAATTTTGCTTTACGCAGATAATGCCGATGTGAATGCCGCGATAAGCGCCAACCAGATTGACGCCGCGCTTTTTGATTTGCCGACGGCCTTGTTTCTGAGCGCTGTGATGATTGAAGGCTCAAAAGTGATTGGTCAATTTTCGGCTGATGCAAGCGATAATCCTGATCAGTTCGGAATGTTAATGGAAGATGGCAACGCGTTAAAAGACTGCGTAAACCAAGCCCTTACAAAATTGGCTGCGACTGGGCGCTTGGCTGCGATTGAAGCTGAATGGTTGCAGGATACAACCGGCGTTCCGCTTATCAAATAATGCGCAAACGGCAAGCTGCGAGCGCCACGCGTCGCGAGATTTATGAAGCTGAGCGGCGGCGCCGGTCTTTGGCGGTTGCAGCGGCCAGCACGGCCGTGGTTGTGCTGGCGTTAATCGTGCTGGTTCCTTTGGCGCCTGGATGGGAAAAAGTTCAGAAAAGTTTTTTCAACGGGGCGGTTTTGGCAAAATCTTTTCCAAGGCTTTTGGATGCGTTCAAGGTTAACGTGATGATTTTTGCCTGGTCAGCGCCTTCAATAGCGATTTTAGGGCTGTTGATCGCCTTGGCGCGGGGCGTTCGCGCGCCAACGTTGTTTCCATTGCGGATTTTTGCAACGATTTACACGGATGTTTTTCGCGGTGTGCCGGTTATTTTGACTGTTTATCTAATCGGCTTTGGGATTCCGGGCTTGGGTTTGCCACGGCCGTGGAATTCCCCTTATATTTGGGGCTCTGTTGCTTTGGTTCTAACCTATTCCGCTTACGTGGCCGAAATTTTCCGCTCGGGCATCGACAGCGTGCATCATAGCCAACGTTCGGCGGCCTTATCTCTTGGCCTATCGGAAGGCCAAGCAATGCGCGATGTGATACTGCCTCAAGCGGTTCGAAACGTTGTTCCAAGTCAAATGAACATGCTGATAGCCCTACAAAAAGATGTTTCACTGCTCAGTTTTATTGGTCCCGTTGAGATTTTTCGACAGGCTGGTGTGTTCAAGTCTTTGCTTGCTAATTTCACACCCTATGTTGGGGCCGCGATCATATTTTTGGCCGTTACGATCCCCGCCACACGCTATGCTGATTATTTAATGGCAAAGCAAACGCGCGAGAGACGCTGATGAGTAAGGTAAAACTGCGCAATGTGGTGAAGCGGTTTGGCGACAATGCGGTGTGCAACGGTATCAGCTTGGATGTGCAGCAAGGTGAAATGGTGTGTCTTATCGGCGCGTCCGGCGCTGGAAAATCAACTTTGCTCAGGTGTATTAATCTTTTAGACCCAATCGATGATGGTGAAATTTTTCTTGATGGAGATGATATTTCTCAGCCTGGCTTAGACCCACAAGCTATTCGCGGGCGCATTGGGATGGTGTTTCAAAGCTTTAATTTATTTCCGCATATGACCGCGCTTGAAAATGCCATGTTGGCGCCGCGGCGGGTGCACAACCTCCCTCGCAAAACGCTCGGGTTGCAAGTTGAAACTCTGTTCGAGCGTTTTAACCTTGCGGATCGAATGCATAATTATCCAGATCAACTTTCAGGCGGGCAACAGCAGCGTGTTGCGATTGTACGGGCTTTGGCGATGCGTCCCGAAGTGATGCTCTTTGATGAAATCACCTCTGCGTTGGATCCGCAATTGGTGGGAGAAGTCTTAGATGTTTTGCTGCAACTCAAATCTGAGGGCATGACGATGATATTGGCCACGCATGAGATGGGTTTTGCCAGGCAGGCCGCCGATAAGGTCTGCTTTCTTAAGGATGGATCTATTTTAGAAGAAGGCTCGGCGCAAAGCCTGTTCGGCGTGCCTCAACACAGCGAAACAAAATTATTTCTAGAAAGAGCGCTTAAGTAAATCTAAAAGGTGTTCCAGGCAAAAGCTTTGATCGACGGATTCCTGTAAGCATCGCGTGCTGTACGATCTCTTGTTTTTGATAAAAATTAATTAAAAACAATATCCAGTGAGGTTTAGTTTATCTAAACTTATGGGGCGGTGAACAGAGGTTATCGATAAGCGTCGCTTGAAAACAGCGCTGAGAGCTAAAATTTTTTTGACTTCCAGTGCGATATTGTCTTCTATTTTACATATTAAAGAAAATTATTTGAACTGTTTGTTAAATTCCGACCCGCATGATGTCATCGCCTAAGCTCTACAGTTAAACCCGTCATGGGCGCGTCAAGACGCTGGAAAGACGTGTTTTTCGTTTAGAGCATCCTTATTTTGGGTGATCTATGCATATTGTTAAAGTACGTATTTTGAATATATTTCGAGCACTCTGTTGCAGGCTATTTCACCCCGAAGCCAGAAAAATTTCATTTTTTTCTGCTGTTTGTATCGGTGTGTGGGCTCCTCTTTTCGCGGCAGATTTGCCGCATGGTGGGTCTGTTACGGGCGGTCAGGCCGTCATCACCCAGCAAACGCATAGCGTTGAGGTTTTTCAAAGCAGCGATCGCGTATCTCTTTTGTGGGATGAGTTTTCGATCGGGGCTGATAAAACAGTCAATTTCGTTCAGCCCTCCTCCAGATCAATCGCTTTGAACACCGTGCCGAATGGAAATATATCGCATATACACGGTGCGCTAAAGGCAAATGGGCGGGTTTTTCTGATCAACCCATCCGGCATTGTGTTTGGCTCAGATGCGCAAGTGAATGTTGGGGGCTTGCTGGCTTCAACATTGCACCTTGGCGCGCAAGAACGATTTTTTAGCGCAGATGAATCATTTTTATTCAAAGGTGAAAGTTCTGGCTCAATCATCAATAATGGCGATTTACGCGCCCTCAACACGAGTGGTGACGCATCTGTAACCTTGATCGCGGCGCAGATTGAAAATTATGGTCGTATCACAGCTAGGCATGTCGGCCTAGCGGCGGGATCGCAGGTCCGTCTTGATTTGGGAGCAGGGTTTTCCATTGCTGTCGAAAAAGCTGCCATTGATGCCAAAATTGAGCAAGGCGGGGCGATACAGGCTGAAGGTGGCCGCCTTATATTGAACGCACAAACCGCCAATGATTTGTTGGCTACGGTCGTAAATCATGCGGGTATCAGCGAAGCAGCCGCTCTGACCAAAGACGCAGCGGGCGATATCTATCTGGTCAGCAATGGTGGCGTGCGCATATCAGAGAATTCGCAACTTTCGGTTGCGGGCAAAAAACCCGGTCGCGTTACAATTAAAGCTGATCATCTGACGCAAGCTGGAAAAATTGACGCCTCGGCCAGTGGCGCGGCGCAAGCTGGCGGAGAAGTGCTGCTGGATGTGTCAGGAAGGTTTAATAATTCGGGTGTCATTACCGCCAATTCAGCAAGCGAGGATGGTGGATCCATTTCGGTTTCTGCTGAAAATATTACGGAAACTTCCAGTGCCTTCTACCAAGCAGATGGGTTTTTATCAGGGGGGCATATAACGCTGCTAGGCGGCCAAACAGCCTATTCATCGGCTGGTTTCGCGGCAAGCGGGCAGCGGCAAACCGGTGGTCGCATTGATATTTCGGCACCGGATACGCGGTTGTTATCCAATTCAATCACCGCCTCTGGCGTGATATTGGACGGTTTGGTGCGCTTAGGGGGCGCGTTCCAAGGTGGAAAAACCCCAGATACAGCCGAGCGTTTACGCCATAGTTTTGTAGATCGATGGGGCAGCTTGCCTGATCTTTCCTCAGCCCAGTCGCTTTTTGTGAATGATGGCGTGTCGATTGATGTCTCTTCCGTGAAGGGCCGGGGTGGCACGGCGATCGCTTGGTCAGATCAACAAACCACTTTTTTGGGGAAGATCATGGCTAAAGGTCCGCTTTATGGCGGTTCGGTTGAAATTTCTTCGGCAAATAACTTGCGCTATATCGGCTTGAAATCCATCGAAACCGGCCCTGGTGGTCATTTATTGCTTGATCCCAAAAATATCACCTTGGGGGATGCGGCCGATGCCTCTGGATGGAACTATAATGGTATTATAGGCCTTGGATATACCGGCGGAAAGAACCTAGATACGTCTGGGGTTTTTTCAAATGGTGATAATGCAGGCAGGGCGGTTGCTTTGAACGCTGCTGGGGATCGTATGGCGATTGGAGCCCTATTTGCTAATGCTTCTGAGAATGGTGGAAGTGTTTCAAATTCAGGCAAGGTGTTTTTATTTAGTTTTTCAGATAATACATTCTCCGGGGGGGCATTGAACGCCACCATTGGCCTGAACGAAAACTTCCTCGTAGAGGGGCTAAGCGTTAGTGATTATTTTGGCTCTTCTGTTGCTTTTAATGGCGCGGGGGATCGACTGGCTGTCGGCGCGATGGGCGATGACTTTGCTAATGTGGATGAGGCGGACGCAGGTGCCAAAGCGGGGGCTGTGTATCTTTTCAGTTTCACCGATACCGACGGCGCGATTTCAAATTTTGAAACCGAGGCTGTGATTGGAAAAGGTTATTCTGGTGGTAAAAACTTTTCTGTCGATACATTGCTGGGAGATGTTAGATTGCCGGGAGATGATGATAATGCCGGCAGCGATCAGTTTGGCACATCGCTCGCGCTCAGCGATGACGCGACGCTTTTGGCGATAGGGGCTAGTGGGGTGATGGAGCGACTATTGGTGGCGTTCATGATCCTAATGCGACGAGAGGCACTGGGGCGGTTTATTTGTTCAAATTCAGTGACCAATCGTTTTCAAATGCAAGTTTGGAAGGGATTATTGGCAAAAACTATGAAGACGCCGATAGCCCTCTTTCCCAAAGCTTAAATGTTTCATCGCTTGCAAAGCATGATGCATTTGGCAGGAGCCTGACATTGAACGGGGCGGGAAATCGATTGGCCGTCGGAGCTCACACTGCCGAGGCTGCGGATGGCACGCAGACTAGCAGCGGTGCCGTATTTCTTTTTAGCTTTAGTGATAACGCGTTTTCTGGGGCAGCTTTAGAGGCCACGTTTGGAATAGGATATTCTGGGGGTAAAAATTTTGATGTGAGTGGCCTAGAAGCCGGAGACCGCTTCGGCACAGGCGTTGCCTTGAATACTGCCGGGGATCGCCTGGCGGTTGGGGCCGGTTTTGATGATGGCAGCGATAACTCTATCAGCGAATCGGGTGCAGTATATGCTTTTGCTTTTAGCGATTCAGATTTTAATGGCGCGACGCAAATTGGAACGATTGGGGCAGGGTATTCGGGTGATAATGATATGAATCTTTCCACATTATCTGACGATGACGTTCGAGTTGCTGCAAAGGATCAATTTGGCATGTCGGTGGCGCTCAATGGTGCGGGAGATTACTTGGCGGTTGGGGCTAGTTTGAATGACGGTGCGGAAAATACCTCCGCAAATTCGGGCGCGGTTTATTTGTTTCATTATGATGCGACCTCTCTACCTGATGATGCGGGTGCATTTGCTCAGCAGCCCTCGGATACGGTTATATTCGCTTCATCAGCGATATCAGATCTCATCACCGCGGGCACAGATGTGACCTTACAAGCTTCAAATGATATCACGGTGTCAAGCGCTCTCAGCGTTCCCGATGGAGAGTCACGAGGTCGGCTGACGCTGCAGGCAGGGCGCAGTATTTTGTTGAACGCAAATATGATCACCGGAAATGGTGATCTTACGCTGGTCGCGAATGACAGGCTTGCAAATGGCGTTCAGGATGCGCATCGCGATGCGGGCAGTGCCGAGATTTCAATGGCCGATGGCGTGAGTATCGAGGCAGGCACAGGATCTGTCTCTATTACGCTTGAAGATGGCGCTGGAAAATCAAATTCAGCAAGCGGTAATATAAGTTTACGAACCATCTCAGCGGCTACAATTTCGGCCGTCAATCTTGGGCTCACTGAGGGGAGTGGAATCGTTTTAAACTCCGGCGCGCTGACCGCATCCGGCAGCGGCGATGCGATCGTTTTATCCGGACAATCTTTTCAAAATGAGGCTGGCGCCGCAGCCTTATCAGCAAATTCTGGCCGATGGCTCGTCTGGTCGGCAAACGAAGATCCGTTTGATCTTTCAACGGGGGATACCCGCGACGGTCTTTTATATGGTTTCAAGCAATATAATGCGATCTATGGCACCACGAGCGTGGAGGGGTCTAAAAATGGGTTTCTTTATACCCTAGCACCGACCCTCAGTTCATCCCTCATCGATAGCGCGTCTAAAACATATGATGGATTAAGCAACATCACCACGCTGACCGAGGCAAATTATGGAGCCATCACGGGGGCGGTTGATGGCGATACTGTAACCTTGAGCAAACCCACCACGGGTGAACTGGCTTCACAGAATGTAGGCGAAAATATAAATGTTTCGCTCACGCGTGCAAAAGGCAGTTGGAGCAATAATGACGTCGAAGTGTATGGCTATCAGATAGCTGAATCCTCAGGGTCTATCGCCTCGATCACGGCGAAAGCGCTGAGCGTTACGGGTGTGAGACCACCGTCGTTTGTATATTCTAAAGATTCTAGCTTCGGTCTAGAAGGCAATCCTAGAATTGCTCCTTATGAAAAAGATAATGTTAGCCTTGCAGGGACTGCTGTAGGTTACGTTTTGACGGCTGACGTTGCGCGGGATGTTCCAGTAACGATCGCTGGGCTTACCCTGATTGGATCTGATCGAAAAAACTATAGATTGCTCTTTCCCTCTGGTTTTGCTGTAGATGTTGTGCAGCAAACATATGGAAATACCGTTGGCTTGAGCGATCAGGAAACCAATTTAAATAACGCATTAGGAAGTATTTTGAGCTTTCTGAACAAACCCGCAATCTTATCGGGCAGCATCATCCAGGAAAACACATTAATTGCTGAAGGCAATCCCAGTGCTTTGGCCTTTTCAAGTCAAGATTCCGATGGGTTTTCATTGAAAAATCCTAAGAGTTTGCGGTTTGATGCGGATATCAAGCTGAAAATCGTGTTGAAAAGCATTGGGGGCAAGGCAAAAGACTTAAATACTTTGTACGACTCATATGATAAAAACGTGGAGGTTGATGAATTAGAAAAACTTGACCTTGTACCATCGAACAATCCAGGCTGTCGGGCTGGGCGTCAATTGTCGGCGTCTGTCTGCCTTATAGAGGGATAATTTTTGGCCGGTCAGCATTTAAATAAATTTATTAATTATATAATTTTACTCGAAAATATTTAATATAAACATAAAAAAACTCTGTCAGGTCATCGTGCTTAAATCACAGTTTGCTGTCTTTTTGCCTTTGATTTTTATAAGCGCTCTCTTTTGGGTTTTCTCAAGTATTTATGGGCTGACAGAAACAATTGATACAGGGGGCGCTTTGAAAAATAGCTTTAAACCGCCTGCGAAAAACCTAACGTCAAAAAACACATTGCCAATGTTTGAAGCGCCGCCGGTAGAACGGTTTAATCCCCAAGAGGCTGGCGCAAAGGTTTTTATACGTAATATAAAATTTTTAAATAACACAATTTTTACGCGCAGGGAGATTTTAACCGTAATTGGCGGAGTGCCTTCTCGGTCGTTTTCCCTTACGGAACTTTTCAAACTTGCTGATAAAATTTCACGCCATTACCGCAATCAGGGTTATTTCCTTGCGCGTGCTATCATTCCTAATCAAAAAATTAAGAATAATACTGTTTCTATCGTAATTTTAGAGGGCCAATACGGCAAAATTTACAGTGAAGGGGATGCCGCGTATGGGCCACAAGTGATGGCATATCTAAATGATTTAAAAACTGATGCTGTTATTCGTTCGGATCCATTAATCAGAAAAATTGGTGTAATTTCTCAATTACCAGGATTTGAGACAGAGTACACATTGTCTCCAGGCGCAAAAATCGGTCAGAGCGATTTGCGTGTAAAGATTGAACCGACCTCTCATGCTTTTGGCAGTTTAAACTTAGCGAATGATGGAAGTCGATTTTTTGGAAAAAACCGTGGTCGTGTTGACATTACGCTTATACCAGAAGTGATTTTTGGTGACCAAATTAATATGACGTTGATGAAGACGAGTGAAACTTTTTATTTGGGCCGTATCGGCTATGCGCGCCCCATTGGGCATGACGGTGGGCGCGTCAAAGTGGAAATGTCAAGAAGCACATATGATTTATCTGGTCAGTTTGATCCGCTAGAAGGGCATACAACCGGATATTTAGCTGAGGTTTCTTATCCACTCCTGATAGGAAATAAAAAAGAAACAGATGCGGTTTTGAGAGTTCAGAGAGATTAAATAGTCGAGATGTTGGCCGGCGCAAAGTTTGAAAAGCGTGTGAAAGAAAATCGAATTTGGAATAAGTTTTGAGCAAAAGCAATCACTCTTAACAGCCTCGCGACGCTTTGGACAAATAACGGTTGCTACTACAAATGTGAGTTCCGATAGAGCTGGTGCTGCGCAAGGTCGGGCTGTAATTTTATCTGGAAATATTGAACAGCATCAAAGGATCGCGCGTTCATCCGTTTTGAAAAGCAGGCTGGTTTTTCAAGCCGCAAGTCGCCAAAATTTAAATTCTCTGGAAGGTTTTTCTTTAGGGGGCGCGCATGGCATTCGCGCTTATCCGGTGGGAGAGGCAAGCGGCAGTAACGGTTTTTTGGGTCAGTTTGAACTTTATGGATCTTTAAATGCGGCCTCTGCGGCGTATCTATTTCTTGATTATGGGCAAGTGACTGAAAATGCGGGTGAAAACACGCGCCGACTCGCCGGTGTCGGGCTTGGAGTGCAATTTTCAAACAAACGTTTGAGTTTAGATTTAAGCTTGGCCCAACGTCTAAGTATGGCAGCCTCCTCGGTGGATCCTTCTAACCGTGATCCACAGTTTTGGACTTCCGTAAACATAAATTTTTAATAAAGGTGATTTGAAAATGTCTTACATTCGACGCAGTTTTATTTTTTCGGTTTTGTCATGTTGTTTTTGGATAAGTGTGTTCGGGCTTAGCCCGGCTTCTGTTGCTTCGCAAGAACCCGAAGGAGAGGTGAATGATATCTCTATAACGCGCACACAGCATGATTTTTGGGAAAGTATTTGCACGCTTGAGCAGGAAATTGAAACTTGCATATTACAACAAACCTTACGTGAAAATACTGGAGAAAAACGGCCCTTTTCAATGATTACAATTGCGTTGAAAAAGGAACAAATGATCTTTGAGGTGCTGCTTACGCTTCAAATAGATCTGGCATTTGGCTTAGAGATGTCATCGGAAAATATTGATCCAAAAACCTACCGTTTTGTCACCTGTGTTTCTCAGGGGTGTTTGGTCTCTTTCGAGTTGGATGAACCACTTATTGAGAGCATGAAGAAAAACCGTGAGTTTTCTTTGCGGTTTAGAATGCTAAATGCCGAAGAAGCAATCTTGGCAAAGGTAAGTCTCAAAGGGTTTTCACGGGCAATAGCAAAACTTAACCCGATAAAGTCATGAGCCGGAAGCAGAGCTTGAATTGCTGCTTCCGATTAACGATAACAGGGCTATAAATAAAAAACTGCCTGTTAATTTCGAGGCGGGGCCTAAATTTGACGTTGCATTTTCCAAATTTGTTTTACCATTTTGCGTCGATGGCACCGTTTGTGCGCTTGCGGCAGTGGCGCAAAAAAGTGCGATTAATGTGATCGTTATGACTTTATTCATCGAATTTTCTTTTTAGTAAAACTTCAGCATGTTTAATCATTAACAGATTTATTTTAGTTTTCCATCTAAATTGACGGTGTTTGCCATTTGGCCCCCGTATTAGATGGCGGACAGAACATAACAATTGTCAGAATTTAAAATAAGTTTGTTACCTCGATAACGAATATTTGCCTCAATAAATTCATACAAAAAATGTATGAATGGCAAAATAAAAGCGAATTGTTTTTGCCTAGCGGCTTTAGTATCCCCTTTTGCAAAGGCGTTGGGGGATATGTGTCTTACGAAAGTTCAATCAAATCGGGCGCGCCCTGCGTCATTGACGCAACTCATGCGCGCTTTCTGGCCAAAAAGCGGCTTCCCAAACTTATTTTTGACTTTATTGATGGAGCGGCGGGGCGCGAAATTGGCAAGGCACGCAATGAACAGGCATTTGGTGATATTCAACTGCAATCACGTGTTTTACGCCAGGTTGACCCCAGAAACCTAACCACAAAATTTATCGATCAATCGTTTCAGCTGCCCTTTGGAATCGCGCCGATGGGAATGTGTAATCTTTCGCATCCCAAGGCGGACCAAATAATGGGGCAAGTTGCGAAAACTGCGCAGATTCCGGTGGGATTGTCATCTGCAGCGTCAAGCCGCCTTGAGGATATGCGCAAATGGGCCGGTACTTATGCATGGTTTCAGCTTTATGTAACACCGCCGCTCGATCATACGCTTTCTTTGGTGCGAAGGGCCCAAAATGCCGGATATTCAACCTTGGTATTCACGGTGGATGTTCCTCAAGTGAGCCGGCGTTTGCGCGATGTTGCGAATGGGTTTAAAATGCCCTTTCGGATGAGGTCAAAACAATTTTTTGATTTCGCAACCCATCCAAGGTGGAGCCTCGCAACTTTGGCAAACGGCGTGCCCAAACCCCTGAACTTTCCGGATAATGGGGATGGTTTTGATCGAGATGCAAGCCGCGCTTTAGCGGATTGGGAATTTTTGAAACGATTGCGTGAATTGTGGCCGGGCAAGCTGGTGGTCAAAGGAATTACCTCGGTGCCCGACGCGTTGCAGGTGCAAGAGTGCGGCGCAGATGCGATTTATATTTCCACGCATGGGGGGCGCCAGTTGGACAGCGCGCCGGCGTCAATTGCAGTGTTACCATTGATCCGGCAAGCGCTTGGTCCGGATTATCCGTTGCTTATTGATAGCGGCGTTCGCAATGGCGAAGATATCGTGAAGGCCTTGGTTTGTGGCGCCAATATGGTGATGTTGGGCCGTCCGGTGCTTTACGCGTTGGCGGCTGATGGTGCGCGGGGGCTGGACGCGTTGTTCAGCGGTTTGGCCTATGATGTTTCTGCTGCGATGGCACAATTGGGTGCGCGTAACATATCCGATTTGACGCCTGCGATGATCGTAAAAAATAATCATGCCCTGCTAGATTAGGTGGGTTTTATGGGTAAGAAGGTGAAGATCCTGTGAACGAAAAGAGCAAAAAGATAAAACTGCGTGGTGGCGAGATACTCGCCCGTGCACTCAAAGAAAAAGGTGCTGAGCATGTGTTTACGCTTGCTGGTGGCTTTTGTAACCCTGCGCTCGAAGGGTTTATGAAATGTCAAATGCCTGTGATCAACTGCCCCCATGAACAGGTTGCTGGACATTTGGCTGATGGTCATACGCGTATCACGCGCAAACCGGCTGTCTGCTTGGTTGGTCCGGAAGGTTTCGCAAATGCGGTGCCGGCCATGTTGGAGGCTGGCGGCGAACGAGCGCCGGTGATATTTGTGACTGGGTCTTCGACGCTGAAGCGCCAAGGTGCAGGCGGATTTAAAGAAATTGATGATGTCGCCATCGCGGCCCCATTGGTGAAATATTCGGTTCAAATTACCGATGGTGAGCGGATCAGCGAATTTGTCGATCGGGCCTGGACAGCGGCAACCACTGGTTATCCAGGGCCTGTGCATATCAGCTTGCCGGTTGATTTAATGTTTGCGAGTTTTCCAGCGGATGCAGGTCGTCATGAGCGCCCATTTGACCGTAGCGACAGGCCTTTGCCAAAAGCTTGGCCAGAACCAGCGGTGATGGCAGATGTGATAAACCTGCTTAATATGGCAAAGCGGCCTGTTATCATCGCAGGGCACGGGGTGTGGTGGTCACACGCGGAAAAAAACCTTGAAGACGCGTCGAAAGCTTTGAAAATTCCTGTATTCAACGTTCCCTATCATCAGAAACTACTGGGTGAGGAATGTGAAACCTATATGGGGTTGGCAGATTTTCACCAATATCACCCCTCTAAAGAGGCGTTGCAGGACGCGGATATAATATTGATGATTGGAGGGCGACTCGACAATCAAATGAATTTCGGAAATCCGCCTTTTATCAAAGCGGAAACGCATTTGATCTGTGTCAATGGCAGCCACGAAGAACTGAATTACAATCGCGCGGCAGATCGGTTGATACTCAGCGACCCCGCTGCATTTTTGGATCTTTTGTCAGGTGTGAAAGTTAATTTTGCCCCTTGGCTTGAGCTGCAGCAAGCGCGCCGCGCCAAATGGGTTGATGAATGGTACGCGCATTTGGATACAGAAAATACACTCGATCAAGCGCAGGGGCGCAAAATGCACCCGCTGCAATTGTCATTGGATGTGCAAAGCCAGTTACAGGATCAGGATTGGTTGGTTTTTGACGGCGGCAACACGCATTTCTGGTCGGAAATTGCTGTTAATATGGCTGGGTGGCGTGGTCAAAAACTTGGCGGTATTTTGCACCCTGGAAATTATAGCTTGCTGGGCGTAGGGGTAAGCTTTGCCCTATCAGCAAAAGCGGCGCATCCGGAACGTAATGTCGTGTTAATTTCGGGGGATGGCGCCTTTTTGTCGGGTGGCTTATCCATCGAAGCGGCGTTTCAGGAAAAGCTGCCGATCACCGTTGTAATAGATAATAATGGCGGATTGGATTGTATCAGCCAGCAGCAAGAGCGTTTATTTGCGAACGGTTCCCATTTTGCCACCGATTTTCGCGATATTCCGTTTCACACCCTTTTTGAAGGTATGGGGGGATATGGAGAATTGGTCGAGGATCGTGCCGCTTTGGGCCCTGCTTTGGCGCGGGCGATGGCCAGCGGAAAGACCGCTTGCCTCAACGTGAAATGTCGTGGTGTTATTAGCCCGATCGTAGCAGCCACCTCCGATAAACGTGATAAGGCATCGATTGAATAATGGCCGTTTTAACATCTCACACGCTGAACGGATTTGATGGCACACATGCTGGGTTTATTCCTGTCCGCCTGATCAATCTGACCAATCAAAATTGTTTATTTGACACTCAGATGGATGCTGGCGGGCGGCTTAAAGAAACCTTGGATGCGCGACTTTTGAGCCCCGAGGCGCGCTATGAACTGGTCTTTGAAACCAAAGATTACTGGCAAAACCAAGATCTCATTCGCGCAAGGCTGCACATTATGGATGAAATCATCTTTCGTTTTTCGATGCCTGATCGGGAAGGCCATTACCACATTCCGATCATTATCAACCCGAATTCTTACTCTGTTTGGTGGTCAGGAGATTAACCAATGGCTGATGGCTTAAATATGTCGCGGCGTATTCGTCGCACACCTTATACGGATCGCGTCGAGGCGTTGGGGGTTCGGGGGTTTTCCGTGGTCAACCATATGCTCTTGCCCAAAGCCTTTGAAACCAGTGTTGAAGAAGATTATTGGCATTTGCGCGCCTATGTGCAGCTTTGGGATGTGTCTTGCCAAAGGCAGGTTGAAATATCGGGCCCAGATGCTGGCGCTTTGGTGCAATTGATGACCCCGCGCAACATCAGCAAGGCACAGGTGGGGCAGTGTCTATATGTGCCGATAATTGATGACCAAGCGGGGCTGATAAATGATCCGGTTCTTTTAAAGCTGGCCGAAGATCGGTTTTGGCTGTCAATCGCCGATAGCGATTTACTGCTTTATGCCAAAGGGCTGGCCTTGGGCCGGGGGCTAAATGCCTATATTCATGAGCCTGATGTTTTTCCTTTATCCGTGCAGGGGCCGCAAGCTGAGGCTTTGCTGGCCGAGGTTTTCGGGCCAGATATACGCGATATTGGATTTTTCAAATTTGGGTGGATTGAGGTTGAGGGAACCCAGCAGCTTATCGCCCGATCCGGGTATTCGCGCCAAGGCGGGTTTGAGATTTATATGCAGGGGGCGGCGCATGGCCCCGGTTTATGGGATTTGCTCTGGAGGGCAGGGCAAGCGTATAACATTCGCCCCGGTTGCCCCAATCTGATCGAACGGATTGAGGGCGGCCTTTTTTCATATGGCAATGAGATGACCCTTCAAAACAATCCATTTGAAATAGGGCTGGGTAAATTTTGTGATGTGAGCGGTTCTATTGATTACATCGGCCGGGATGCGGTATGCGCGATCGCTGCGCAAGGCCCTCAGCGGTTGATCCATGCAGTTGAATTTGAAGGTCCCCCCGTGCCAACCTGCGCAATCCCATGGCCTGTGATTTGTGAGGGACAAAAAATTGGTGAAATCACATCGGGGATATATTCGCCGCGTTTAGAAAACAATATAGGTTTGTCTCTTCTCGAGAAAGGCTATTGGCGCGCGGGCTTAAACGTTGAGGTGCGGGTGGAAGATCAACCGCCGCGCGCGGGCTGGATAAGAGATTTGCCGGTTGCTTAACATCGAATTCTGTCTAAGCGCTTGGCAATAATGCCCGCCAATTCTTGCCCGTGACGTGACAATGTACCAGCATTTTGCGCGACAACAGCCAGATGATATTCAAGGTTTTGAACCAGTGGCAGGCTGGTCACACCACCTGTTCCGACAGCAACTCCGGCGGATAAAACGTCAACGATCGCCAGCGCGCCGGTTTCTTTTGCCAATGCCGCGGCCATCGGCATATTGGCCGCCGATAAACGCGAGCGTTGCTTTAGATGGGCGATGGTTGCCGTATCCAGACCGGCTATCTGTTCGGGAAAAATGCCACCAAAAGTAATAAAGGTTTCTGTCTGCGCTAGGTCGTTCAAATTCACCTCAGTTTGAGAACCAGCCAAAGCGTGCTCTTCGGGAACCAAGCAAACATAGGGCAGGGTGGTTTGATACAGGATTTCAACGCCATTATAGGGCGGTTGCCGGCTGATCACGCCCAGATCCAATTGCTGCAATTGAATAGCTTCGATAATGGCAGGTGTGTTACGCAGGTAGATCTGTAATTTAACGTCAGGTCGGGCCTGATATAGGCTGTTTATAGCACTTGGAATTTCTATCGTTGCCAGCGACGGGATGACCCCCAAAGAAAGGGTGCCCCCAGAACTGCTTTCCAGTGTTTTGGCCAAATCATCCAGCCGGTCAAGGCCCATAAACGTGGCCTCTACGCCTTCATAAAATTTTTGTCCCTCTGTCGTTGGTCTGATGCCACGCCCCAATTTGATAAAAAGGGCAAAGCCTATCTGAGCTTCGAGATCTTTGATCAGACGGCTCACCGTGGGTTGCGAAAGATTCAATGACGCTGCCGCACGCGTGATTGAGCCGGAACGCATTGTGGCTCGAAAGGCTTCTAATTGTCGAAAATTCATGACCCACCATTTGTTCCAAGATCGGGTGGAGTTATCTATAGATTATTTTGGGAAAAAGAACAGCAGGCACGTGTTAAAGGCCCCGCAGGCTCATTAGGGTTTGCTCTGCCCTCGTTTCACGCCAGATCCCTTGCTGGTTCAAAAACGTCTAAAGTTCAATTTCACCCAGTTTCCGCTTCAATGCGGGAAGATAGGTTTTGGCATCGGGGCTATGGGGATACACGCCTAGAAGGCTTTCATACGCGTTAATGGCCTTTTGCCATTCCCCCAATTTCATATTTATTAAACCCAAGCCTGATAAGGCTCCAAAATGGCGTGGTTGCCGGATCAAAACTTCATAAATATCGGCTTCAGAGCCTGCGTAATCGCCCTTGATAAAACGTAAAGTGGCACGTTTGTTCCACGCCTCGGTAAAATCAGGATTTATAAAAATTAACCTGCCGAAGAGCACATCTGCATCATCGATACGGCCTTGATTCATCGCAATGATGCCACGTTGCATCAGGCTTCCTTCGGCATTAGAGCTATGCGCGCTGGTCCATTCACTCCAAAGCTTTGAAATTATCGGCTGCGCCTCTTGTTCAGAGGCGCTGAGCGCCAACTGATCTAATAGGTCTTCTGGGTTTGCCAGGCTAAGACTGGCCGTGATAATGAACAGCGTCGCAAACGCACTCCACGGCTTAAAAATATGTCTCCACCACGTCATCATCGCCAAAAGGTAGACTATATTGGCGTTTCGTCAAATTATATAGTTCGGTTTTTAAGCGGCCTCTGTGGCTTTTGCAGATAGCGTTTCTTCAAGGCGTTGGCTGTCCAAGCGTACGGTCTCCAAACGCTTATCAATCGCCGCATTGGCTATATTTGCATCGGCCTGACGCTTTTCAAGCGCGCGCGTCTCTTCAAGCAGAGAGCGTGCGGCGGCGCTTATCTTAACCACGACAGAGCGCTCATCGGCATTTTTGCTTGGCTCAGATTTTACTTTTTCGGTTGAAGCGGGGGTAGGTATTTTTTCCGATTGCTTCGGCGCGTATTGCTGCGCGAGAAATGCATTTAGCCCAACATTATTGACCTCTGACATGTCTATCCTCCTATTCTTAAAGGATAGGTTTGCAATTACCGCGCCAAAAATAATAATTTTGAAAATTCACTCTTAAGACCCTAAGTGCGACTGCTGATATCGGCCATATACGTGAGCCCCTTTTACAGACGCAGCTTTCCTGCAATCAAGAGTGCAAACTTCCGTTCTGGCATTCAATCTAAAGCCTCGCCGGGAAGGACAGCACAGATCGGGCATGACAATATCGCGACATTCATGTGCTACCGCATCATTCACCACGCCAGCGTCCAATCTCACCGTCAGCTGTTCGGGCCTAGCGCGCTCAATTCGACGGATGGGTGGTAGAGCGGAACGGCTGCTGGAAATCGCCCCAGCGGTGATAGATCCAAACTGCATAGCCAATACCAAACAGGCAAAGCGAAAACCTTTCAGATGGCAGAGGGGGCGGGGCTTGTTGATGTTTGTTGCGCGAACTTATTATTAAGATTGCAGGGCTTACTTATAAAGCAGTGGGGTGCCTGCAGTGCCCTTAGGGGTATATTTATACTTGGCGTTGACAGAAAATCTTTTTGGATACGCAACTCATAAGTCAAACTTCAAAAACAACCTGCCAAAGCTATTGAAAGGGGTTTAGAGTTTCGTTGAACAAATTATATCGCAATGAAAATTCTAGTTCTAACGTTTTGCGAGGGCACTTTCGCGCCAAACAATTAACAAACCTCCAAGAATGATGAGTGCTGCGCCTGGGAATAATGTATTCCAAGGTGTTTCGTCGAAAAATGCCCATCCAAATAAAAAAGCGATAGGAATTCCAAAATAACTGAATGGCGCCAAATTGCTTTGTTCTGTCATTCGGTAACTGGTCACCAATAAAAGAACTGCAGATCCGCCAAACCCTCCCATAAGGACTAACCAGAGAACCTCTTTAAAAGAAGTAAACATAGTAAATCCACCAATGAACAAGGTTATAATCGTAGCGCAAGCGGTTGAAATGACTGAAGAGTACAGATTTACCAAAGCGCTAGGTACCTCATCATCAAATAATTTAGCCGTGATTGTCAGCAGCGCATAGAATGCCGCTGCGGCTAAGGGTAAGATTGAGAAAAATGAGAACGCATCACTGCCAGGTTGCAATATAAAAACAACACCAACAAACCCGACGAGAACCGCCCCCCAGCGCATCCAACCTACGCGTTCTCCTAAAATTGGTATTGCAAACGCAGTTGTAAAAAGCGCTCCGGCATAGGTAATTGTAGACGCGGTTGCAAATGCCATCAGGCCGAGTGACATGTAAAAACAAAGCTGAGCTAGCGTGGCAATAACGCCCCTAAAAAGAGCTAGTTTCCATTGCCTAATTTTAAAAATCTGGCCTGCTTGGCGCCAAGCTCTAGACGAATAAAGTACTAAAAAAGCTGGAATTAATCCGAATAGATTTCTCCAGGTCGAAAGCTCGGCAGCAGAAAATTTTGAAGAAAGCAGTTTTATTATCAAACCCATTGCATCGAACAATGCCAATGCAAGTAAGCTTAATATGATAGCGAGGCCGGTTCGATTAAGAGGTCGCATGTTGAATAGTCAAACCTTATTTAGGGGAACCGACACGGCATTCATTTTAAGAATAGGTTAAAGCGGATTCAAAATCATATATTTATAGTTTAGAATTGTGGCGAAGGAGACCCATGCCCAATAAGGCAAAAACAGGTATCCAGCTTTTCGATCAACTGAGAAGCTAACAGCACTATACGCTCCAATTACCGCCCAAAGAACCACAATGAGAGCGAGAGCGCCGGGTAAATCAAATGCGCCAAAGAACACAGGTGTCCAAAGCGTATTCAAACACATTTGTAAGCTCCATAAACCTAAGACAACGCCTTTTAGCTTATGAGGGTCTGCATAAACCACGCGATAGGCGCTTGTTGCAATAAACAGATATAAGACAGTCCAAACCGGGCCAAAAAGCCATGCAGGCGGCGCTACATCAGGCGCAATCCAATCGTTAGCATTCAAATTACCTGCAAACCAAATAGCGCCCGAAGCTGCCACAATCGTGCAAGCGTATAATGAAAGCCAAACCGCTATTTTCAGTTTCAATTACGGCCCCTAACTTTAAAAAAAACGCTTTTTAAGCATGAAAGTAGTGTTCTGACGAAGATAATATCTAGCGACAGAACGCTTTTGCATAGCAGCACACTTAATTGGTGAGCATTTTTTCTAAAGCACTTCTAAGCTCATATTCTTCATTGCAAGGAAGCCAGCATATCTTTTCTAATTTTGCTAAATTTCCCTGAGCCTTTTCAATATCGCCAAGTTGAATAAATAACTCGCCTTGATATTCCAGCGCGCCAATATGTTTGGGGTCAATCGTCAATGCAGTATTATAATAGCTGGCAGCTGCTGCCAAATCGCCAGATTTTCGAGCGGTAAACCCTAAAAGGTTTTGACGCTCTGCCTCGTCTGTTTGAGGCGAGAGGTTTTTCAGTTCGGCATGTGCTTCAGCAAATTTTTCTAGCCTGATCAGAGCATTGATCTTGGAAAAGCGGTTTGTTTCTGCACTTGATGCTCCATATCGATCAGAGCTGGAAGACGAGTTGCTAGAACTGCCCGCCGCAAAGGTAAAGGTGCCAATCAAGCATGCACCTAGAAATAACACAAATGCCTTTTTCATGATGTGCGTTCCTCTGTTATCGAGCTGTCTTTTTTATTTTTGCAGCCATATGCTATAATTGTGAGGGCAGCTGTTCCGATTAAAGCTCCCGTCAATACGAGGTTTGTTGCCAAGATCTTTTTTGCCAAAAACATGAATTCTTTCCTTACTGTTTTATGCCGCATCTTGATCAGCGGTGGCTTGAGCCGCGTTAACGAAAGTGGCAACTGGCGCAGATAGGAGAGGACAGATGCTTTTTTTTAATTGATGTATAAGATACGATGAAAAATAAGATTTAGATCAATTTTGTATCCGCACAGTTAGGCAGAAAAACCTTGTCATCGATTTAAATGTCTTGTCAGTTTGCTTCGCGCGCAAGCGAAATTATTGAAAATCACATGATGGGGTTGGGCATTATGTAAGACCGATTGGCCAATCTTTTAAGTTGTCTTAGCGTTCCGGCAAGCCAAGTGCAAACATTACAACCAAAGCTAATATGAGTAACGCAGAGAAGGGGCTTTTCGTCGAAAACGAGCCCGCTTACGAGAGAAATGTAGTGGCACCCCACCCACCCACGTTCTTATATTTTGAAATCAAAAGATAGCAGACTGATCTTAAAAAAAACAAAGCGTTTAAGCGTGACAACTCTTTGCCAAATACATATTCAACGCCTTTAGTACGGGTGATCAACAGTTTTTCTATACCCTTTGAGGCAAACATGAAGACCATGACTGCCCCTTAGCTACATTAAGGCTTGTTTGGGGCCGTCAAGCAGGCGGCTTTATCCTTTGCCACTCCATAAACCGTGAAATTCGTATGCGACAGCGGCGGTATCTCCATTTACCCAAGCATCATGGCTTGGTTCAATTGAATAAGCACTTCCTGCATTATAGGTCATTTCTGACCCGTCATCATGCCTGCATGTCATTGAACCTTCGACAATAACGCTGACATGTTTTGCTTGGCAGCTTTCTGTACCGACCACAGGTTTGATGTCTGCAAACCATTTTCAGCCAGGTTTTGCGAAAATTTTCATCACTCTTTGACCACCAACATTCACAATTTCAACTTTTGCATTGTTAGGTGTCATCACTTCGTCAGCTTCTGTGGAAAAATCTTTACATTCCAAACTGCCCCTTATTGCTCTGCTTGTTTGTTAAATAAAAAGCTTAATCATGCTTTAAACACTCACATCCTCGAATTGATTTGTCATTAAAATATGAAAGTTTCGTTGGATAACTTGTTGATAATGTTTGTTTTACTTGTGTTACAATATATTATTAAAGCGTACATATTAATACGTTTTTTATTAAGAATTGAAATGCCCAGATAGGATCGCTCTACTCTGATGTGATCGGGCAGACGAGGACAACCGCCATAGCACCGCCATATAAGCAACGAAGAACTATGTGAACAACGGTTAAAAGCAAAATTTTATGTGCCGAAACACGGAATTGAATTTTTTTGAACATAAAATCTTTGAAGTGATCTCTGTGCATTTATTGTCATTCTCTCTTGGTCTGCTAAGGTCTTTTTTTGAAAAGGGAACCTTGTGTCAGATAAACCTAAAATCAGCATGGCTGAAATGTTGAAAAATAAGCAGCAGTCTTTGGCAAAAAATAAATTCAAAAGCGAAGAGGCCAATAGGTCGTCTTCAAAGCGCAAAGGCCAATTGGGGGCCGGCAAAGGTAAAACTGGTGCTAAGCAAAGATAATCAGTTCAATAGCTTCTGTGTGCAGCGCAACAGATAGAACTGCGCCAGAAATTGATATCTTGGTCGAGTTGATTCACACGGCACTGACCGACAAAACCAATGTTTTCAAAACAGGAATTTGAAAATTGTTTTCCAATAATCGGCGTGGATGACGATATCAAAGTTTTCTTAAAACTCTGCTAAAAGACCAGTGGCGAGTGTTGAAATGCGATATCGTAGCATTGAGAAAAAGCAAGACAGATCAGCTTTAAAAACCATCAAACTGCGGCGCGTTTCATGCTTATAAAGCATACATAAGATTGCGATATAAGCTGATATTTGGGATAATAGAAAACTTGCTTATATGTGCGCTTTAACGTTCTTGGCAACTTTTAAGTCGTAAAGTATTGAATGATTGTCTATTTTTATTCTTTTTTGAACGATTGGCATTGCGGTTCATGCCTCTGCGAAGAAACTGGGTTTAGTTAAAAAGCCTACCATTCTGCCTTCTTGCTAGAGCTCCTTACTATGCATGAAAATAGAAAACCGCTTTTCTTGGACGGTTGGCAAAGTGCACATTTTTTTGGGCTAGGTTACTGTTCAAATATTACTTCCACTTGATTGCTGATGTTATCGAGACAAGAGTCGATTAAAATTTTATAAGGGATAAAGTCGCCATTTATCAGGCGATAACGCACTGACGAACTTTGATCGCCGTGTCCCGCCCACTTTGCATGGGTGCCAATTTCTTTCATAACTTGCCCATTATTCGATAAGTTGACTCCAAGGACATCTTTGAATGTCGCTTTCACCAAGAGAACTTCTGCTTTAATTGATTTTTTATTGCATGAATTTATTTTTTCCAAATATCGCAGGTCAGGGATTATGATTGTTGGATTTTCCAGTTTGGCTTGACCTGCCTTTCTTTCAGCGTTTGTAAAACGATATAAAAATCCTGATGACTGGTATGCATAGAAAAGTTCAGAGTACAAAAAAAATTCTGGTTTTCCCTTCGCGTGATCAAATATGCCAACAGTTCCAAATCCAAACTCTTCAATACGAGATTTGTAATAGGCTAAGATGCAAATTTGATCGCTGGCGCAAGTGTTTCTGCGCTTAACCCATTCACGCTGGCTGTCCACTGTTGGGTTTTCTGTATCACTTATGGGTTGTCGATCAGTTTTCCACCACACACCGATAAGGTTATCCAAGGCAGATAACTGCGGATTATCACAAATTACGATCTCAGTCTCATTAAGTGCATTATTGCAGTCAAAGCTGGCAGCCACACTTACATGCGCGCATACTGCAATAAAAGAAACACTTAATACCAACAACCTGATCATGTTCAACATTTTGGTCACCACAATCTTATTTACAAGGCGCGTGCTGGCTGATCTTTGGACCCATTATTGCCGGCCGTGCATCAGTAAAAGTTACGTTACTTAAATCTATCAGCAACATAAGCCGATCAATTTACCTAGCGGAAAAAAAGGATATCATGTCAGTTCCAGATGCGTGTCAGCTCCATTTTAGCTGGGCTTGTTTGCCAAACACAGCTCTGATTTTCAAGGTATTCCCACTTGAAATCAAACGGGTGGAAAGTCGCGTAACGGTCCGTAGGGGCGATAAAAGGCTTCAAATCTGTTATCTAACAATTTGCTCTAGAATATTATGGTTCAAGAGAGAGGCCTAAAAGATCTTACGTGCGATTACGACATAAATGTTAAGTTATATTGGGTTCTACTGGTATTTTGAGGCTTACTTTTTTGTTTCCCATAGCGACAGACGTTCTGAAACGTCGGACGTTAGAGTTTTCAAAAAAGAGGCGTTTTGTTAAATCTTCAAAGTCAAACATACTTTTTGCGACGCAGATTAAACAAAAATCAGCTTCACCGGTTACGTAATAACATTGTTGAACCAAGGGCTCATCTTGGGCACGGCGAATAAATGCATCTATTTGATCAATGCGTTCCCGCTCCAGCTCAACCAATACGATGAAGGTCATTGGCAGACCAACTTTTACCGGATCTACAATCGCGACGTCCCCAAGGATGAGTTTTCTGGTTCTCAAAGACTTTAGACGCCTTTGAACCGATGCCACGGATAAGCCAGTTTCATAAGCCAGAACATCTAAGCCAAGTTTTGCATCTTTTTGCAGTAAATTTAAAATAATCGCATCAGCGCTCGTGATATTTTCCTTCATAAAAGTCCTCTTATTTGATAAACTTTGTCGTAATTTTGTGCATTGTCGCAATTAATCTATCATAAAATTGAGTTTTACTTGCTCTGCATGTTAACAAACTATGCACGATGTTTTATTTTTGGTACAAGTCAAATTGTATTATCAGATGGGGAAAGCAATGACACGATTCTTTAAACTAGCGACGGTCCTTTTGGCATCAGTATTTACGGTGTCTTCTGTTCAGGCAGAAACATTGACGGAACGATTGGCAAATGGAGATAAATTAAGGCTTGGGTTCGGAACAGCGGTGCCTTGGGCCTACGCGGGTGACAATGGCGAAGCTTTGGGTTTTGTGAACGCGATAGCTTTGACCGTATTGGAAGAAATGGGTATAGACGAGCATGAAACGAAAGTTTTTGAATGGTCTGGTCTGATCCCTGGGATAAATGCAAACCGCTCGGACATGATCACAGGCGGCATGTATATTTTAAAAAGTAGATGCGAAAACATAAACTTCTCAGATCCTATTGGTGTTTTCGGTGATGCAATGTTGGTCCCCAAAGGAAACCCAAAGAATATCAACAACTATCAAGATGTCATCGACACGGGTGCCAAGCTGGTTACAGGCACGGGCTTCAACACGGTTGAAGCGGCAAAGAAATATGGCGTGCCAGACAGCCAAATGCTTTTGGTTGAAGGCGAAGTGGGCATTTTAGCTGCAATGAAAGCCGGCCGAGCAGATGTTGCGGTGCAAACGTTTTTTGGCGCGAAAGAGCATGAAGAAAAAACCGGTGGCCAATTTGAAGTGACTGACCCTAAACTTATGCCGAAAGAAACTTTAAATGTCGTTGGAATTGGCTTTAGAAAATCTGATGAGGAATTCAGACAAGCGTTCAACGCCGCTTTGGCGAAGGTATTGGCAAATCCTGACACTATGCTGGAACGTGCAGGTCAATATGGGTACGATCGCGCGCAATTGCCACCGGCCTCTATGACAACCGAATGGGCTTGTTCAACCAAATAAACCCTTTTTTACGTAAAAATCAGACGGCCTGTTTTGGGCCGTCTGCTTTAAGATCATTAAGGCTGAACATTGAATTATTTACAGTTCTTGTCCGAACACGGCGGCACCCTGTTATTTGGAACAGTCACGACCGTGAAAGTGTTCGCATGTTCCTTTTTTCTTTTTCTTATTATCTCCATGATTTTTGGATTGATGCGCCTGTCGAAAAATGCAGCCATTCAGGGAATAGCAACTGTCTATATTGAGTTTTTCAGGGGAACTTCTTTGTTGGTCCAATTGTTTTGGGCCTATTATGTCTTACCCTTCTTTGGCGTGTCTTTAGAGGCATTTTCTGCCGGTGTGCTTGCGCTGGGGCTCAATTTTGGGGCGTATGGTGCAGAAGTGGTCCGAGCCGGAATACTGGCTGTGCCTCAAGGCCAATGGGAGGCAGCGCATGCGCTTAACTTTACACCTGCGAAACGCATGAGCAGGATAATTATTCCGCAGATTTTTCCCATAATTCTGCCACCCATTTCGAATTTAACCGTGGAATTGTTGAAGGCAACGGCGCTTGTTGCTTTGGTTACCGTTGTTGATTTAACTTTTGAAGCCCGACAAATTAATTCTATCACATGGCTGTCAGCTCAAAGCTTTGGAACAGCCTTGCTGATCTATTATATCATGGCGCGGTTTGCACTTGTTCCGTTCTTGCGGTGGCTAGAAGTTGTAGCCGCAAGAAAAGTTGGACAGGGAGATCATTGAACAATGGAAATTGGGTTCAGATGGGATTTTGCCTACGAAATTTTGCCAACGCTTATCCGTGCAACGGGCAACACCATTCTTGCAGCTGGTATTGGATATTTGATTGCGGTCCTCGTGGGTTTGGTTTTTCTTTTGGGGCAAAAAACATCATCTAAAATACTGAATATGATCACCAGAGAGATTGTCGAGTTTATTCGCTCGACGCCGCTTTTGATACAATTGTTTTTCGTTTATTTTGTGTTGCCTCAATTCGGAATTACGCTGTCGGCTTGGGTCTGCGGGATGCTCACCATTGGCTTACATTTTGGAACGTATCTCTGCGAGGTTTACCGGGGGGCTTTAGAAGCCGTTCCCAAAGCTCAATGGGAAGCTTGCCGAGCGTTAAATTTCTCTAATGTCTATGCCTATAGAAGAATTATACTGCCGCAAGCATTCCCAATCGCTATTCCTGGGATGGGGAATTATCTCGTGGGTATTTTTAAAGATACACCCTTGCTGTCAACCATTGGGGTGGCCGAGCTGTTTCACGCCGCCACTGCCGTTGGAGGTTATAATTATAGATATTTAGAGCCCTATACGATGGTTGGATTGATCTTTTTGACCTTATCAATTCCAGCCGCAATGTGGGTGCGACGGCTTGAGAAGCGCGTGAACAAAGCTCAAGGCAAAACGACTCGGTAGTAATAGAAAAGTTGAGACATGGCAGAAAAAGATGATTGTATCGTTAAGTTTGATCAGGTGACAAAAAGGTATGGTGACCTTGTTGTCCTCGATAAACTGAACTTAGAGATTAAAAAAAATGAAATGATATCAATCATTGGTCCGTCTGGCTCAGGGAAAACAACCGTGCTCAGAGTGCTGATGACGTTAGAGAAAATCGATGGTGGTGTAATTCATTTTGATGGCGCGCCGCTTACCCATATGGCTTCTAACGGCTCGATAATTGAAGCGGATGAAAAGCATCTTAGGCAACGTCGCTCCAAAATCGGGATGGTCTTTCAACAGTTTAATTTGTTCCCGCATATGACGGCGCTACAAAATTGTATCGAAGCGCCAATGCAAGTCCTTGGCATGAATAAAGAGGCTGCCGAAGAACGGGCGCTTGAATTACTCGAATTGGTCGGCTTGAGCAGTAAGAAAGACCAGCACCCAAGCCGTTTATCCGGCGGTCAACAGCAAAGGGTGGCGATAGCACGGGCGCTTGCGATGCGTCCAAAGCTCATGCTTTTGGATGAAATCACATCTGCTCTGGATCCAGAAGTGGTGGGAGAGGTTTTGAATGTTATCCGGTCGCTGAATAAGGAATATGATCTGACAATGATCATGGTCACGCATCAAATGGGTTTTGCCAGAGAAATATCGGATCGCGTTTGTTTTTTCACGGAAGGAAAGATTTTGGAACAGGGCCCCCCAAAAGAGCTATTGGACAATCCTAAAAATGAAAGAACGAAACAGTTTCTTCACGCCGTTTTGGATGCCAATTAAGGGGGAGAGCCTGTTGCGGGCGCGGTGTTGAATTTTAGGTTTGAAGCTAAGAAAGATGGGACTGTTAATGCTTAAATAAGGGCAGAAAAACATTGCGGTTGATAAAGTCTTATCTATGTAAAGTTGTTTTGCAGATGAACATAAGCTTTACAACGCGGCGTAATTTCTGAACCACTAGAAGGAAAAAAAATGTCCATATTATACATCACCGGCGCCGGCGTCAGTGCGGAAAGTGGCATTCCAACCTTCAGAGGCAAAGATGGTTTTTGGACAATCGGGAGCGTGAATTATACACCTCAAGAAATGGCCACTCGTGCCATGTATTTGACCCATCCAGATGAATTCCTTCTATGGTACTTCCGGCGTTTTGCCTCCTATCGGCATATTCAGCCGAATAATGTGCATGATTGGTTGGCTGGCAAGAAACTTATCACCCAAAACATTGATGGATTAGACGGGAAGGCGGGCAATGCTGATTATATTCCGATCCATGGTCGGTTGGATAAGGTAACGGTGTTGCATGCTCAAGGCGATGAGGTAGATCTGATTGATGCGCCTTGGGAAAAGGTTGTCGCAACCTGTTCTAACCTTGAAAACGATGCCGAGGTTAAAGCCGCGTTATTAGAGGCCTTTAAAATTTCCAAAACCACCCTGGCCCCAGCAGTAGAGCATTCTTTGAAGCCTTTCGTACTATTATTCGATGAATATTATACAGAGCTGTACCGCATGTCTCTGGCGGAAAGCTGGATGCGTGAGGCGGAGCATTTTGTTTTTATGGGAACTTCATTCAGCGTGAATATTACCAATATCGCGCTCCGCTATGCGTTGGCCTCTGGCGCCAAAATTGAAGTGGTTGATCCTGAACCCGTTGATCTTGGATTAAAGGGCATCACGTATCACCAAATGACGGCCCAAACTTATGTTTCAAGGGAATAATTCGTTTAAAGAAGCCAGCGTAAAAATCGCTATCCCATTTTGCAGTGTCATATGTGACAGAAAGGACTTTGCATGTCTTGCCTTGTTAAAACCGATTTTAAAGGCACTATCGCTTGGTTAGGGCGGGTTTCTACGCCAGAAAATAATATCAGGTCTGAATCCCTTACAAGCGCTGAAGCCAGCTTTGAGGGTATCATTGGGGAAGCGCATTCTGGCGCAACGCGCCCATCTTGCGTGCGCGTGACGATGCTTTACCCAAAAGGTACCGAAATACGAAATACGCGTCAGCTCTCAATCTTGTCCGCAGAGGAAAATGCCGAAATTGCAGCGCGTATTGGCGTAACGCAGCTTGATCCAAGCTGGCTTGGGGCATCGATCGTTATCGCCGGGCTCCCTGATTTCACGCATATTCCACCCGGTTCACGGCTGCAAACGCAAGCCGGCACCACCTTTACTGTTGACTTAGAAAACGCGCCTTGCAATTGGCCGGCCAAAGAAATTGAAACTGATCGCCCAGGTCATGGCAAAGCGTTTAAAAGCGCAGCCAAAGGGCGGCGGGGGATCACCGCTTGGGTCGAACGACCGGGCATGCTTTCAATCGGTGACACGGTGAGTTTATTTGTTCCGACACAACGCAATTGGCAGCCAAACTAACAGTAATTTAAAAGCGAAAATATTCTATAGATCGCTGATTAACGATCTTGAAAATCAAACAATTATAGAAATATTTTCTACCCGCCTTGTTCGGTATTTTACGTCCTGTGAGGCGCGTTGAAAGACTTTGGACGAGGCATTGGTTTCGGCGGCCGGATGTCCATCTTTTTGAAATGTGCCGCGTATGAACTTGATGTTTTTTGGTTTTATCGAAGTTCAGTTTGGGTAGGTAAATAGCGTTTTCTCAGAAAGTTAAGGATATGGCCGAAATTTAAATCCATGTTATAAAGGGTCTCAATCAAGCAAAGCTGGGCCAGATGGCCTTTTCGAGTGTCTTTTAACGTAAGAAGCTGGATGCCAGTTTTTTTGGCTAGAGACAGGATCTTTACATTTTTATTTTATATTTCGAAAGTTATTCTAGGGAGACCAAGTGTTTTTGAGAGGTGATATGGTTTATTCCGTTTTGAAAAAAAGGTCATGAGAAATAGCTTGTTTAACGGTGAACCTGAGGAATAAGTATATTCACCTCCATCTATTCCACGGTGATGAAATGAATGGTGTATGTGCGGTTAAATCTTTTTTGCATTTCGGTCTTTCGATACTATCTTGAGTTGTGTTTTCTTGCCTGCGGATTTAACTAAATCCGCATCAATGGTTAAATCAGTTAGACCATCGTTTAATGTATATCCCGCTGATTTATCGTCTATGTTTTTCCACTCCAAACTATCATTCACGTAGGGATATTTGAATTCTAAATTGATCTTTCTTTTATGCATGTCAACTCGATGAACTGCGGCTCTAGACAGAATTCCATCAAGAAATTTTCTTCGTTCTTTTAGATCAGTTAAGTCACGTAAACTATGAATTTTATTTGAAAATTGACCAACCCAATCAACCCATCTTACCTTCTCATCTAAGTCATGAACTTTTCGTTCTTCTTCCGATATTTTGACCTCAATAGTGTGAATCTTTAATTCCACCTGTTGAATTGTTTCCAGATGATTATCTTCTTCATCTTCCTTCAATAATGAAAGTAATTGCTGTTCTTTAGTAAGTCTGGATTTGTTTCTACCAATACTCTTCCTAAGAGTTTCAATCAGTAATTTTTGTTCATCCATTGAGGATGTATCGGATGTAATTTGCTTCTTAACTTCATCTTTGAACAGATTTGAATTTTCCATAACATCCAAAACGGTTTGCCAAATGATATCATCCGTTTGTTTTAGAGGCAGGTTGCCCAACTTACACACGATCTTTTTCTGTGTATTCTTTTTTCGATAGTTCTCGTGAGCAGATTTACAGAAGTAAAATTCTCTCTTTAATTTGTGATTAATCCGTCCCCACATTTTAGATCCACATTCACCACAAATTAGTAGTTCACGAAGCAGGTAAAAGTTTGTGTCTACGTCTCTCTTTACCCTCATCGACTCTCTTTTGAGGCGTTCGTTCCTAACTCGCTCTATGAGTTTCATCGGAAGAATTTGCGGAGATTTACATACGATTATTTCACCAGATTTTCTGTCTGTGTATTTGTAGGTTCCTGCATAGATATCACAGTTATTTTCTGCGCCTAAAATGACATCAATACTTCTATCATTCCAAAGAATGTTTCCTCTTCGTGTTTTGACTTTATTTTTAACGAGTTCCATGCCGATCTGGGAGCAAGGTAGTCCGTCTGCATACATTTGATATATTTTCTCTAGCCATTTAACCTCCACCTCATTCGGAACAAGTTGCTTATCTTGTATCGAATAACCAAAATTTGGTGGTCCGCCTTTCCAGATTTTACCTTCTCTCAGAGCTCTTAATTTTCCTTGCCTAGTTCGTTCACTTCTTAAACTATTCTCGTAAGCAGTAATCTCTGTAATTACTCCGAAGAGAAGTCTGTCCATTGCATTATCGAAATCGATAATTCCATTCGGTGTGTACAAAATAACTTTTTTTCTCATTAAGAGGACCTTAATTGTGGTCCATGCAATCTCGTTTCTGGACAGTCTGTCCTGATTATAGACAAATAAGTGCTTAATTTCTCCATTCTCAATTCTCGCTAGTAATCTTCTAAGTACATTTCTCTCCATAGGGTCTTCACTAGATGAAGAATGAACACCTTCATTATGTACTTCGAAGGAAAACCCACGTTCGGAAGCGCATTTTTCTCCCAATTCCCTTTGATGCTCTAACGAGCTACCAAGTTCTTGGACTGCAGTGGAAACTCTAGAATATATGTGCAGCGTCTGTTGCATAAATCACCTAAACAAAAAATTCTGCCACTTTTGACTGAAGTATGTTTGGTCAAAATGAAATATCAAGCAATAGATAAACGTCACTAGTCAAATAACTGTAACAGTGATTTTGACACCCTCTAGTCCACGAAGAACGCATCGAAGGACTGCCCTCGTGTACTTCCTGCGATGTAGTATTCGACTTCGTCATATCGCACATGAGTGATGACTCCGTATCCCTGTCGAAAATGTTCACCGACCACGACCAACTTTGAAGGATCAAACGGTTCATCAAGTTCAATCATTACCGAGAACTGTCCTTTCTCTTGCGACTCTATCACTACTGCAGGTGTTTCAAACTCAGGATGGTTGATAACGTCGGTAGAACTGTGTTCGAGGGATCCAAGCTGTTCGTCCATCAGTTCTGTTTCGGTGTTCAAGTCTGTAACCCATAGGTTTGTGCGTTCCTCGTACCACGCACCCCATAAACGACGTAGATCATCCATCTCTGAGTAATCACGCAACTTAGCGTTAGCAGGTACGTCTTTCTGGTGTGTGTCGGGATAGATTAAGGCGTCTAGTAGTTCTTCATTGGATCGTTTAGACCAATACTTGATTTGATCTTGGGTCAAAGAACCCGCAATCAATTCTGCACCATATGGTCCTACATTGATCTGATATTGATAATTAGGCATTAGCGTCTCCTTTGTTCAAAGTGGTTCATCTTCCGCATTAATGTGTCGGCGAAGTGACGTTTAAGTTGGATTGATTAGGTTTGTTCCCTGCGGGAACACACGACCAGAGGTCGTGTAGATTAGGTTTCTGGGTTAATTCTTATTAGGCATAGGAATAAGATGCGCTGGGGAATGACCTCAGCGATGATGAGAAGTTCTTTACTACAGACGCCGTAAGGAACTGTGGGTTTGTATTATTTATTCGTTGATCCCAACGATGAGTAATCTTGAGAGGTTGGGATCAACTTCCTTTGATGCATAAAGAACTGCTGCATCGTTATTACGTACACGTTCAATGTGAAGTGGTAGTTTGGGGATCAATTCTTCATTCCCAAAGTGATACCGATCTTTTGTAAATTTGATACCATCGTTTTTTGGGTGACTAGACCAGTTTTTTCTACCAAATTTCATCCAAGGAAAATGTAGATCCGACCATATATCGAGAGGTTGAGAACTAGGTGCATGAAGCAAAAAATGATAGTGTAACTGATGATGATTACCTTGATAATCTCCTTCCCTAAAACCAACTGCCCAAAACTTATTTGAGTGTGGAAACTTGGGGAAATACCTCGTTTTGAGGTATTTTTTATTCATATCAAAGGTTATCTTACGCAACCTTTGTTCAACGTCCGCTTCCGTGGGAGGTCTTGATGGGTTTGGTTCAATGGTAATGAAGTAATTGAACTCAAAGCCCTTTAACCAAGTTTGAAGTTCATTCTTATTTCGAAGGTAGTTTTGATTTGTCACGTGCCTTTACCCCGCATTAGATTACAGTTTTTGCTTTTTGGCGTATTTGATGAAATATGAAACACCGATCACCTACCTTCGATGAAACTGCAGTTAATGATCTGCTGTTTCAAACTTGGTTTTGTTCAATACCAAATTCATAATTTTATTTATGGCGAACATGCTGTCCCATTGAGACTGATTTGGAATATGTTTTGCGAATTGCATCAGTTTTTTGCATATATTCCTCTTCGATATATGCATCGTCGTTTCCACTCGCTCTGTCAGTGAATATTTTTAGAAGTAAACAACCTTCACGGATAGTTAGAGAACGGTTTTCTAAAGACGGGTCCCAGTCTTCATCGCTGTCAAAATGCGTGCACTTCCCTCCCTTCATGTAAATATTAGAGGGAATAGAAAAATTTTGCCCGTACTTTACTTCGCTAATGATTGCAAAATAGTCTTGGGAGGCTGCGGGATCTTTACGAGTGACTTCGACATATCTACCTTCTGGGTCTTCCATATGGAATGATGTAGACCCAGATAACCACCTGACAACTTTGTTATTGTGAACCCAGATACGTGTTTGCCACCATATTTTCTTGTCAAATAGGCAACATTATGATGGCAATATCTTGCAAGCATGTTTCCAGTAAACCCAGAAGTTCTGTGATCATCAACTCTGATAATTTTTTGAACACGTGCTGCGTTCAATAACTTTAATAATGATGGTGAAGTTATAAGATTCATCGTTATTCCTCTCTAACTTACACTTATATTATGTCTGAAATATTGGGTTTGTTTCGTTTGTGATTAGTTGAAATTTTCACTACGTTATAAGTCACTTTTGATCCTTTCATTTAACGTCTCGTTACTTAGTAAATATAGCATTTCGAGCGCCTATTCGCACACGCCACAAGGTCGTGCTAGAAAGAGACATGAGTAATAAAATCTACTTTGATAATAAGGTGTCTTACGATTGGATAAGATACAAAGATGGGTATTGGATTCCCCATCGTAAGAGAGTGTATCTATACTGGTTTAAGTATCTTCAACAGGCAGAATTATCTTCAAGTCACACAGTCGATTGGACGAAATATGATGGTTGGGGAGATGCTAGTGCAGTCCTCGGAACGAAGTTCGATGATTGGTGGGATGACAACTGGAAAGAGTTGTTCGGGACTAAAGATCGAAGAGCAACACCAAGGTATCCGATATCAACCAAACAACCAAAAACTGAGGCACTCAGATTATCGCTACTTTGCTGGGAAAGAAGAAATGCCCCAGTTTGGGGAAAGAGAGGAAATGCACTCTCCATTGCAAAACAAGTTTATGAATATGAATTAGGTATCAGTGGAGAAAAGAAACCAAGATACACAGATGAAAATTGGGATGCATCTTTTATGAACCCAGATACTGTCTTCGTGGGCAACGATGGAAAAAAGTATTTGTTAGATGAAGACGGACTGAAGATCGCATTTGATGATAGTAATAATCAACGTTTACAATCCATCGTTGGCAGATATCTAAAAAATGCGAAACGTTATCTTGCTAACGTATCTTCGGGGACTTTTCCGTGACTACCTGACTACAAACTTTTCAAAGCACAAAATGAAGATCGAAGTAGATAAAATCACTCACCACCCACTGAATCAACAAATCTATAATTTGTCGGCAATTGATGACTTGGTCTCATCGATCAATGAAAAAGGATTGCTCCAAAATATCGTCATCAACCAAAATTTTCAGGTGATATCAGGCAACCGTCGGTTTGCTGCGATCAAGAAACTGGGATGGACGACAGTCGAAGTAGACCAAATAGAAACGGATCATGATGATGAATTGGAATTGCTGATCCATTTCAACAAACAAAGACTGAAAACGTATAAAGAGATCATCAATGAAATAACGTTTCTGTACCCAAAGTATTCAGTGGGGCAGGGCAAACGAACAGACCTCACTTCTGTTCCAGAGAACAAAAGTTCAGCACGTGGTAGACTGGCAAACCATTTGGGAATGTCGGAGAGTCAAATTGCAAAGCTCATGTATATCCAGAAGCATGATCCATCGTTCATCGAGTTGATTGACTCAGGTCAAATGACAGTTGCGCAGTCCTATCAGTCTGTATCTCGTTGGAAAAACCAAAATGATGCAGTGAAACTCAAAAGTACAACTCAACTACCTGTCAGTGATGGTTTTACTTTCTACAACAAGTCATCGCATCAGATGGATGAAGTCGATGACGGATCAATTAATTTAATTTTTACTTCACCTCCGTATTGGAACAAAAGAACTTATGATGATGAAATTGGTGGATTAGGGAATGAGGAGACCCCACGAGAATTCGTAGACAATTTGCTTGAACACTTTGTCGATGCGAAACGAGTTTTGAAACCCTCAGGGTCGTTTTTTCTGGTTTTGGGAGATACCTACCTAAATAAGGATCTCCAGAACATACCGCATCGTGTTTCAATTGGACTTCAGGACGCTGGGTGGATCCTGCGAAATACAATTGTCTGGAAGAAAACAAACCCAAAACCAGTCAGTTCGAAAGATAGCTTGTCTCCCTCATATGAGTTTATTTTTCATTTTGTGAAATCCACGACTTACAAGTATCGAACTTTGCTTACTCCGTACTCTGAAAGTGCTGCAAAGGCGCAGGGAAGGGTTCCTCGTCACCGTGAGTTGGATATCGAAAAGATGTTTCAGAAAATCTATCCCTATGTGCCGGCAGAAGGGAAACATCTACAAGACTACTGGGATGCAGATATTGTTCAAACTGCGGTTGCCAAGAATTCATCGATTGAGAACGGAGTCGAGCATCCCGCACCGTTCCCCTCTGAAATTGTTCACCTTCCAGTACTGATGACAACTGATGAAGGAGATACCGTACTTGATCCATTTATGGGATCGGGGACTACAGGTCATGTCGCAAATCTCCATAACCGATTATTCGTCGGGTACGATGTGAAGCAATATGCCTGATCAGTAAACAAAGTGATTACGAATGAGATAAGGAGCAGTTTCAAATTGATGACTTTTTCTCTGCGGAAGTAGAAAAATTTAACAATAACGGTCGATATGTAAGTAAAGAGTTTTATTTGGGCAATGTAGTTTTGTTGCTGGGAAAATTTGGTTTCCTTGAAATTTTATGTTTGAAATGTGAACCTCGCTATCGAGAGTCGTATAATCAATAATTCACACTGGGATCATGTACATGTTAGACATTTCAATGTTCACACTTATAACAGTTGGTCTCACTGGATTACTCGTTGTTGTTCTCCTGCTGCGTAAACCAAGTGCTAATAACACTGAATTGAAGTCAGAAATTTCCGAACTGAAGGAACTTCGAGATCGCAAAGACGTAGATCTTAGAGAGGCATGGAAAAATGCCGATAAATTTGAGGCTCTCGCAGGTGAACGCAAGGAAGAAATTGATAGATTAAATGGTGATTTATCCAAACTTAGGCAGAAGTTGGAAGATGAGGCAGAAGAGCAGCAACGTTTGTCTAATACAATCTCTAGAATGCAAGCTGAAATGAAGTCGGAACGAGAATCGTCAATTGAAAAAATAGATTTACTGACCAAACTGAGGGAAGAAATGGAGGCGAGATTCAAAGAACTAGCCTCTGAAGCCCTTAAGTTGCAGGGAGATCAGTTTTCCAAAGCGAATATTGAAAAATTACAGGCAACTCTGACTCCGTTAAAAGAGCATGTTGGTCACTTTGAAAAAGAACTCAAAGCAGTTCACAAGGCGACCATCGAGGATCGTGCTGCACTCAAAGCTGAAATTAATTTGTTAAGTCAGCGATCCGAGTCTATCTCACAAGAAGCTGTCGCTCTTACCCGAGCCTTAAAATCAGATCAGCAGAAACAAGGTGCCTGGGGTGAGATGATATTGGAAAGCATTCTAGAGCGTTCTGGGTTACGTGAAGGAATTGAATACGAAACCCAAGCGCATCGAACTGGTGGTGAAGGAGAAAGATTGCGTCCAGATGTTGTCGTTAACATACCAGGGGGCAAAACCCTTGTCATTGATAGCAAAGTATCCTTGGTTGCCTATAGTGATGCTGTAAATGCAGAGACGGAAGAACAAGCACTAACTGCTCGTAAACGGCACATTTCCTCTCTACGAGGTCACATAAAAGGATTGTCTGCGAAAGACTATCAAAATGCAGAAAATTCTTCGGTTGATTACGTCATTCTATTTGTCCCGATTGAAGGGGCACTTTCCGAGGCGCTTCGAGAGGACGGAACACTCACAGAATATGCATTGGAGCAAAACATCACCATAGCAACTCCTACCACTCTCATGATGGCATTAAAAACAGTTGCAAATGTTTGGAATGTTGAGCGAAGGAACCAGAATGCTGAGGTGATAGCGGAACGTGCCGGGAGACTTTATGATAAAGTTGTGGGTTTCGTTGACAACATGGAAAATGTCGGGAAGCGTTTGGAACAAGCCCAAGATGCATATCAGGGGGCATTCAGCCAACTTTCTCGTGGCAGGGGCAACGTACTTTCACAAGTAGAAACGTTGAAATCACTCGGTGCAAAAACAACTAAGGCGATTGGTGTAGATTTTGATGATTTGAATGATCGAGATTCGAAACAATTAGAGTAATTTGATCCCACGATTTAGATTAATCACCACTCTTTACGAAAGTTACTTCAAAAGATTTACAAGCTCTTTGCTCTTGTATGCGGTTCGCTAAATTAAATGCATCATTCATCTCAAATCTTTGAAATACGTCCAAACCTCTATCGAGTAGAATTTTCCAACCGTTGTTCATAGTGATATGGCGAGCGTGGATTGTGTTTGAACCATCGAACTCCCAAGTAATTTTGATACCCGCACCCTCTGAGTTTTGTTGAACCTGCTCGAGGTATTGAACCTGCTGTTCCATTCTTGTTTCATCTGGTGATGTCACAATGTGAAGTGATATGTCGTCTTCAGGTGCCTTAAACTTCACGAGTGTTTCAATAAACTCCATTAGATTACGGATTTGATGGAAGACCCTTAGATACGGATCCGTGAGATTGATTTCAGTTGCTCCTTTTAGGTAGGCACCGAATAGGTTATCAAAACTGATCCCCTTTTGATTTTCTACAACAATTATTTGTCCAACTTGTGGTTCTGTTTCCGAGACGTTCTTCGATCGAACTGGTGTGTTATCTTGTTTCGTCAAAAGATCATCATCTGATTGAGATGGATCTGAGGGAAAATGACCTTCGTCTAATATGTCTTCATCATCCTCATCCTTGAATGATTTATGATAGTAGCCAGGAAACTGAACTTCTTCGAGTGTCTGGACTGTTGTTTTGATGCCGCCTTTATTTGTGTATGAAAATTCAACGGTGGGATAAGTTGCATCAATACGTTTCAATTGGTCTTTGACCCTTTTGCGGCATTCAATAGCAAGCTTGAGAAGTTCTTCTACGTCTTCCTCGTTCTCTCCACCGGCCGGAAAGAGGAGCTTCATCAAACCCGACATAGTCTTATTTATTGCGTCCCTGTCACGAGTTGAAATGCTGTCAGAGAGCGAGAAGAAGGCCTGGTGACGGTTAGACAGATCGTCTGAACGTAGATGTCGCAGGATTTCGGCCAAGTAGTCCACAATAAAACCGTATCCGTTTGTGAACATTTCACCTCGAATTACATCAACTTCCCAACCTGGCAGGTATGCATGGATTCTATCAATGAACGCAGAGTCATGGAACTGTGGGGGTAGAGCTTCGAAGAGATCGCTATTCTTTAGCATGTAAGGAACGTTGTGGTCTGTATTACCCACAAAGGAAAAACTTGCTTCAGCACCCATAGTTTGAACACCACGAGAGAAGGTTTTATTCGCCATGTAGTTTTTCATTATATCCACAAGCGCACGATTGGCAGTCTTATCTCTGCCTGCAAACTCATCGAATGCAACTACATCCCAAAATCCAACAAGGCCTATGCGTCCATTGCTATTGTTAACAAAGAGTTTTGGGACCGAAACTTCTCCACCTGAAATAAGCTGCCCATGCGGTGAAAACTCAGAATAGATGTGAGACTTTCCTGTTCCTTTCGGACCGAGTTCTATAATATTGTAATTACGCTCAACATAAGGAATAAGTCGCATCAGTTGGAGAAGCTTGCTGCGGCGTCCAAAAGCTTCTGGATTGAACCCTATTGTTTGCATCAAAACATCAATCCACTCTTCTAAAGTGAATTCTTCTCTGGCAGTGACAAACGCATAGAAGTCATAGTTAGCGATCTGAATTGGTTTGAGTGTTTCTAGAATCCAAGGCGACACACGACTATCTTCTGAAAACTCATACTGAACGTCAGCAATGCACCAAATTCCTGTTACAAGCAGCTTTGGGTTTTGCTTGACTGTAATGCTATCAACGGCAACTTTCTTGATACCAAGGTTCTCAAATACAGCTTCATAAGCATCTGTTTTTTCGTTCAAAACAACACTTATGCGGTCTATGACTTTATAGCGTCCACGCTCTTTTATGTCAGACTGAATCTTGTTTGCTTCGTTGCGATGAACATAGTGTTTCCGCAAGATATCTTTGACTGTTTCGATGCCGCTTTCAATCGAAGTCTCATCATCTGTCGCACAGTATTGTCCCAGAAGGTATTCAAGCACGTATGTTGGGACAATTGCGTTTCCCTTGACCTTTTTTACCAAGTCTTTACGCACAACCAGACCTGGGAATTGAGCATTAATTTTATCATCTAGGGCTGTCATAACTTGCTCCCTTAAAAGTCAAAATCGTTCGAGAACGACCGTTTTATTGTGTATCGAGTGCTTTTGTATTCTTTGAAATGGCTTGTGCCTGCATGTTGTTCATCAAGACGCATAACAACTTCTTTGTTGTTGTAAGCATCAGCCGACTTACTCAGGAGTAGCTGTGCTTTTTGTTCACGGTCTCGTGGATTGCTCGATGTCAAATCAAACATTAGCTCGTGTGTGTCTGACAGCAGCGTTCCATCGAGTGCGTATATGCCAAGCCGAAGTCTTCTAGGCTGTATTTTCTCCGTGATTGCTTCTTCTTGATAAAAGCGAACGCTAAGTTGGCCTGTTGTAATTGTTTTAGTAGCACCAGTCAGAATGGTTACATCAACCAGTGCGGTGTCATTCTGACGCCCCTTGTTGATGCGCAGAACGGGGATGACCACTTCTTGAAGGCTGGCTCCCCCGTGGACATATTTTGCCCCAGACCCCTTTCGGCGCAGCCTGTTGATGGACTTCGGAATAAGGACTTCGATATCGCCATCTAGTCCAAGGTTTGAGGCGGTGAATTTCTTGAAACTGGAATGCTCAACAAGTCCTCGACCAAGGATGAAGCGCCTGTCTTCAAAGAGGATTTCGAAGCCTTCCGGTTTAGCACTTAGATAGTCGCTCTCCTGCAGGTCACGGTTCTGGTAGTTAAACCCATGGTCTGCCGTCACGAAAATATGGCCGGCATTGGCTGAAGTGAGCTTGCGCACAAGGGTGACCAGTTCCTCTAGTGTATCTTCGACCGCTTCAAAGACCTGCTCCTCCGTCTTTGCTGAATCCCCCCTGGCATCGATCATATTGTGATAGATGTAGAGAACATCATGGTCTCGGATGATTTCCTTGGCATCCTGAGACTTCAGTTCCAGAAAATCGGCAGCTTGCCATGCAACCGTTCTGTCCCCTTGCGGGTTGCTTGCCAGAACCTTCTTGCGGTTTTTCAATCCGGCAGTGGGGTTCCCGTTGATGGATACGACCGCCTTCTCAGCATCAGAAATAGCAAGCTGTTCATGAGGTAGGAGCGATGCCATGCCAAGCTGTGTATAGCTTGGTAGGCTGGCTAGAATGGGTTCGATATGGGCATCGAACCGGTCCTGCTCACGGATACGGCGCAGCAGCTCTTCTCCAACCTCGTAACGCATAGCATCCGAGATCACGACAACCGCTTTGGTGTCCTTATCCCGCAGATTCCGGACAAAACGACTGTAGAAATCTTTCTGGGATGGCACTGCGCCACTTTTCCAGTTGGTTGTGCGGTCCACATGGCTTTGCCAGGCATCGTTCACCCGAAGGAGGTAATCGTTCTCATAGCGGTTCTCGACCACTTCTGCGATGTCACCAAGAAGGGTTGGCTGGTTCGACTTTCGAAGATGATGGATGAACTTGCGGTAGATCTGATCAATCTTGAACCAGGTCTTTGAATAGCGGGAGATGGCATCATCAAAGCCGTCCATCCCAAGGCTGACCTGCGCAATCTCGCTCAAGAATTCTGAAGCGTAGTAGAGGGCCTCATAGACGTGCCGATAGGTGTCATACCAATGATGCTTGCGCCGGGTTCTCACCCAGTTCTCCACATCAGCACGCTTGAGATGTTGGCCGGCCAGCTCATTCGCCATGGAGCGTAGAATGAACCTGTCGATTTGTTCGAAGTGGTCAACGTCAATAATTTTTCGGAAATCAACCTCTGCCAAGGAAGTCTTGATGTCGAGTGCCTCTTCGAACTCCTTGGAAAGGGTCTCAAAGGTCTCAGAGTTGTTCTTGTCGTTCTTCCAACGCCGGAAGAGAACCTGAGCTTCACTGTTGAGCTTGGCGTTACCACCAAGTGCCATCAGGAAGCATGATTTGAAAAGTTCGAGTGCAAAATCACTGACCGAGGGATTGTCGGTCTGGTAGCCATAGCGGCGCTCAAGTTGATCCCACAGGAAGTCTTCAAGATTGCACCGCTTCAGAAGGCGCTGGATCTCATCTTGATGGGTGGCACGTTCCTCAAAGAGAGACCCGATGACGCCTTCAATGTCCTGATTTGACCCGGTGCAAATTATTAGCATTTTGAACCGCAGGGTCATGCGGTCATCTTCGGGCCGCAGGATGGCCTTAAGGTCTTCTGTCCGCTTTTTCGAGCGGAAGAATTCTTCATGGGTGGCAAGCGTATCCGCAAAGCCAAGATCCAGCCCAAGGTCAGCAAGGAGGATCTGTGTTTGATCCGCACGGAACACCCCATGCGCAAGCTGCAAATCGAGCAACCAGTTATCGGTCAGCTTCTCCGGTTCCGGTCCATTTTTGTAGATTAGGAACTTCTGTTGGGGTTCCTGACGCATGACACGATACTTGACCGAGAATTCATCATTCTGAACCTCGATTTTAGTCACATCGGGCAAAGACACCTCATCAAACGCCTCCCTCAGCTCTTGCTTAGCGTCATACCAAAATACGATCCGATGACGGTCAAACTGTGCCTCTAGGCCCCGTGAGATATGTTCTTCAGTCATAACTCACCTCAAATACCGATAGTTTTCAGAGCGGAGCCAAACTTTGGATAATTCACCTTCACACCATCATCAAGGTCGATTTCGATACGCTGGCTGGCAAGAGGGAAGATGACCTCTCGTTCCCATGCGTCTAGCTCCTCGATGGTGTTGTTTATCTTTTGGATCTCCTTGATGGCTTTTGTCTTCTCACCTTGTGATGCGTTCGAGCTGATTTCGATCCGCTCATAGGTCGACTTCTGGGCGTTCAGCTTCACCTTAAACTCACGCACATAGCGGTCCAGCAGCACGGAAACTGTGTCACGGTTATATCGGTGCATGTAGATTAGAGCGTTGAAGCTGGCTTTGGGACTGGAGAACATCCAGTAGATGGGTCGTTTCTTGTAACGTTGAACATGGTCCTTGTAGAAATCCTTGGTGAAGTATTTCCGGATATCTTTACCAAGTGCCTTCTCAATAAAGCGCAGGTTTTCCTGAAACTTTTCTTCCCCGAAGGTGACCCGCAGGAACTTGCGGAACCGTTCTGTGATGTCATCAGGGAACCAATCCCCATCTAGCATGGGGATCACGTTATCCTCATCAGGTTCAAACGTGGGTTCAGGCACCTGGGCCAGATAGTCCGCAAGCGTCTCACCCTGGTTGGCAAGCACAAGGCCAGGCTTATCGAGGCTATAGCGCCCGAACATGCAGCCCACGGCGTAGGATAAGAATTCTGCCACCGTGTCAGACATAAGGCGCTCTTCACGCTCTTCATCCGTCATGTTGCCCCCGTAGCGATAATGGGGGTTACAGGTCAGCGTGATTTCATCGATCGGCACCTCTGGTGTCAGTTCGTCCTGCAACCCGTAAGCATCGATAAAGATCTTATTGTTCTCTTCTTCCAACCGCTGCATCTCATCGGTCATAGACTGCCAATGTGAGCGCAGTTCGGCGTAGGTCTCTGCTATGTTTGCGCCACGGTGGTCAGACGACAGCAGAGGAAGCGTTGTGAAATCCCACGAGGTTTCGTAGGCATCCCAGTCGAATTTGGAAAGTATTTTCAGTTTGGAGGAGCTGCGAGCAACATTTTCTCTATGATCTATGATTGGCACAGACGATATATTTCCAACGGTGTAGTTCAGAGTTGGAGCCAAAAGAGACATGATTCCCCTAGAAGCTTTTGAGTTTAATAATCCAGCTGCAAAATCTAAATTGATTTTGGTCGAAAAAAGACAAAGCCCGCCAGTATCAAAAGCAAACCCCTCACCAAATCTTCTGAAACTGGGTGAACCCGAGGAAATTTTTGTCCACGTTATGCCATCTTGAAAATAGAATTTTTCGCCTCTCACAAATGAACCAGAGTAGTTCTTAATTGCAGATCCATTGCCTTCCCAATTTACGACGTATTCGTTATTTCCATACCATTTTCGAAAACCACCGCCTTTGTTATATGCGAACCATTTTTTTCCGCTTCTATTGGCGTGTTGTGTGTCTTTCTTCAAGTTGTAGAAATCACCCGAGGAAACTTCAGTCCATATTTTGAGAAACCTGTTGACGTCTCCTGTGGTAGTTCCTTCGACAACGTTTGTTACGTCTGAAAGGCTTGGAAGTTTTTCAAAAATCGCAAGTTGCGATTTGCTTATCCAATATGAAAATGGACTCCCAGGGATTTTCTCAAAATCATTTGCAGAGGCCCGATAGAACCATCCACAGTTAGGGTTCTGGATGGCTTCCAAAGTCTTTGGATCTTGATTTTTTGCACCACGGAAATCTGACAGGCGCACATAACCACCCCTAAAATCAGGACGGTGTTTGTTTTCAATGGTAAAGGTGCAGATAGGCACCGTTGCCCCATCAAAACCAGAATATTCAAGCTGGATTAGGCTGGTGATCGTCTTCTGTTCGAGAAGAAAGATGCGCAACTTCTCGTAAGACGAAATAAACATCCAAACGAAGGGTGTCATGAAGCCAAGTTGACCGCCTTTCACAGCAAGATAGGTGTTCCGAACCATGAAGGCTGAGAATACGTCAGTCTTAACGTCTTTGTATTCGTTCTTGAGAAAGTCACCTAGCTGGCCATTCAGCCCCTTGCCGCCCATGTAAGGCGGGTTAGCCACCACAACATGATACTTGGAAGAGAGTGCCTCGGACATCCAAAGGACGGTTAGCAACCGTTCCCGAAGCTTGGCACGGAACATGTCACTTCCAAGATCCTGTGCTTCGACCACCCGCAGGTATTCCTGTGGGTCTTTCAGTTTCGGGATAATGAGAGAACCAAAGTTCTTGGCGTTTTCAAACTGGGTCAGAGTTGCTCGCAAATCTGCCGTGAACAGGTTGCGTCCAACCATGCTTTCGATGTCTTGCAGCTCTGATGGCTCGAAGCTGACATTCTGCAACACGCAGATATCGGGCTTCACCTCCATCCGCAGGAAACGGCGGCGCCCCAGCTTTTCAGCTGCCTTCATGGCAAGAGCAAATGAGGCTAGCGAACCTGCACGTTCATCAATTTCGATGCCCGTCAGGTTATGCTGAAGAATGAATTCCGGAATATCCTTGGGGTCAAAACCTTCCTCTTCATAGATAGCATGCAGAAGGTCGAAAGCGTAAGTCAACATATGCCCTGATCCACAGGCAGGGTCGCAAATCTTCAGCTCTTGTGGGGTCGTGATTCGGATAAAGTCGGTCTCAGGTTCCTCTGGCTTGATGTAATAGTCCATCTGTTCCGCCAGCTTAGATTGCGGGCGGTTCAACATCCAAAGGCGACCCAGCGAATTCTCAACGAGGTAGCGCACAATCCAATGCGGGGTGAACAGTTGGGTTGCTGCCGGAATATTTTCTGGCGTGATCTTCTGGTTCTTCTTCAGGCCAGCGAACACATCGTCTTTCTTCTCGGAGATGTAGAACTGGTAGAGCCAGCCGATAACCTCAACATCCTTGCAGACCTCTTCTGTCATCACCTCCCGCAGGCTGGTCAGGATAGAGGTCGCAGACAGAAGGTCTTCGGGCATCAAGAGTTCGGTGAAGTCGAGGATCTTCTCGAACATGTAGGGCATGGATTTATGCCAGTAGTTACATGCCGAAACCACAAAATGACGGTAGGCTTCGTTTTCAGGGTCGTTGCTTGCAGAACGCCCATCGAGAAGAGCAGAGACCACGCCCTTCGTGTTTTCTGACACAAGGTCTTCGTTAAATATTCCAGCGGTTGCTTCCGAGAGGATTTCTGGACGGGTTTGCCCTTCGGCCGGTGCGATGACACGCACACGGTTGTAGCCGTTCATGTCCATGTATTGCAGGGCTGTGAAGCGGTTGAACCAGGTATAGGCGACCTGTTCGATGACCTGCGCCTTGCCCAACTCACGGATCTTATTTTCCAGATCACGCACAGCGGCAGGACGCTCACGCCGTGCGGCACTATCCTCTGCCAAGACCAGTTCTAGTTTTGTCTTCACTCGTCCCATCAGAACACGGCGAGCTTCTTGAGCGAACTTTTTGAGCTTGTTCGTGTCCATTATACAGTGATCCTCTTACCATCTTTAATTTGTTGAACGAGCGCCTCACGCAGTGCCTTGAGATAGGCATCCACATCTTCTTCCGTGTCCAAAACGGGTTTGGATGTCGTGACCGATACGCTTTTGGCTGAAACGAATGAAGGTTCTGGCGGTGGAGTAGGCTCACCACCACCTGATGGCGGAGTGGATATTGGAGGCGTTAGTCTACTTAGAACGCCCGGATATTGGTCTGATGCAAACCGATCCACAGCAACTTGAATTAGAGCGATTATGCGCTGGTTCTGGATCTCTTGTCGAATGGTCTCAAACGCCTGATCCGCCTGTGCCTGATGCGAGCCATCTGCCGTCTGATACTCAGAAAGCTGATGCATATTGGTCTGAAGGGTTTCCAGCTTCTCGTTCGCAGTTGCCCGTGCTTCAATCAGACCTTGGTCAATCTGCAATCTCAGATCATGCAACAGACCCTTGGCTTCCTGCATGCGGTTGCCTTTGAAGCATCCCTCATCAATCAGGATAGCTTTCAAACCCTTGGCTTTATCAGCCCCTGCATGGCTAAAATTATTCTGGTTCTCGTTCAGGAATTGGTTTGCCTGCTCATAGATCTGACGCTGAGGGCCTTCCATGAAGGTGAAAATAGGGTCGAGAACATCATCCTTCTGGTCGAGGAGATCATCTGCCATTTTCGGCAGTTCTCCGATGAACCAATCCACATCCTTCTTGGCATACCCTTCCAGAGCCATCTGGATCGAAGGAATCTGGTCCAAGAAGGGGAACGTGCTTGAGAGCTGATGCAGGGTGGAAATCTTGGTTGCCAGCTTCTCGAATTCAGCGGAAGTTTCCTTGCTGATCCCACGAGCATCGCTGGCCGCTGGCTGATGGGTGAAGAACTCCGTATAAAACTCTCTCAGATCCTTGATCTTGGAGGCTGAGTATTCGACCTGGGGTTCCAGGACGATGTTCTGATGGTCACGATTGCTCTTGAACGCCTTAATCAGGCTGTCGTTTTCAAGGATGGTGCCATCAGACCGTGGTTCTAGCTTGCCCGCACCGCAGAGGGCAGAGGTATTGGCAAGCACTGCATAGCTCGGCCAACCAAATGGTTTGCGTTCGAACTTCTCTTCGATGTTTTTTAGTGTTACTCGCAGGCTCTGACGGGCCTGGCTCTGGACGTAGTTGAAGATCTGCTGTTGCGCCTCTGTGAGGGGGGCAGCCTCACCACCCATGATGCCATCCTTGGCATCGGTATGGTATTTTGCGATGTCGATCTCGGAATAGGTGATGTTCCGCAACATTTGAAGGTTGCTATAAACTTTATCGACCAAGAGCTGGAATCCACGCTCAATCCGAGCCTTGGCATTAGCCTCACGAAGCTCAAGTTCATCGCCTCGCATCAGAAGCTTTGCTTCTCCTAGCATTGCATCGATCCGGGTCTTTAGAACCTTGTAGCGTTCTGAGTTCTGAGTGCCTTTTTCCTGAAGGATGCGGGCTTTTACCTCTTCACTGCTCGAACGCTGGTTTTGACGGACGTATTTTTCTGTCTTTTTGAAAAGCAGCAAGTCCGACATGAAACGTGAATTCTGAGGAAGCGCAACTAATAGTTCATCGCTGTTCATTGATGATAATGAGAGGGAAGACAGGTTTTCTGCATGTTCGTGAAACGGTGTCACAATATTAATGGCAAGTTCATAGTCTCGCCCCTGCAACTCATCATCGATTTTGCAGGCAAAGATGTAATCCGTCTTGGTCAGGTTGTGGCGGATCTTGGTGGACCCGATAACTTGCTGGAAGATGATGCCGTTGATTTCCTTTGAAATCTCGGTGCGGTCCACTTCCGTATTCTTAATTTCCTCTTCGATGTCTTTTTCTTCATCGGTCAGGAAGTCATAAACATCCCCATTCCTCTGGATGTAGGTCTCGCTCTCCAGCCGGTTCAGGGCTTCTTCAACCTTCTTGCGAAGTGCTGTCAGATCCTGATGGAAATGTTCGAGCATCAACACGCTGAGATTATGGAGCGTGGGCTTGAACTGGCGGTAATATTTGACGAGGAACAGTGCCTTGAGGACTCTGACGGCGAATTCATCGTCAAGATTACCTTCCGCCACCTGTATTGAGGTCTGAACAGAGCCCTTCAATGCGGTTCGAATACCCTCGAACATGCGGTCGAAGGTTGCCAGCTGTCCCACTTCAAGGTCAGCAATGCCGATAGCCACCTCACGGAAAACACCCAACATGGAGCGCTCACCGACAGAGCTATGACGTCCTTCAAAGACGTTATGCTCTGAGAGACCTTTGATACATTGACGAAACAGCTCGTATTGATAGGGCACAAAGGGATAGCTTGCGATGAAGTGTTCTTTGTCTCTAAAGTTTTTTAGGGTGACCGAGCCATCAGAGAAATTGAACAAGGTGCCAAAGTTGCTGTTTTCACTATCGTAGAGCTGACCAAGTGTTCCCTCGGCTTCAAGCTTCTTTTTGAGAAGGCGCTTCTGGATGACCTCAGCAACGTTTTGGCTAGTCAGTGGCATGCGTGTGCCAAATCGAGCCATAATCTTTGAGAAGTCGTTTGCCTGACGGGCATTGATATCGCCGACTACCTTGTCGAGCGCCTCTTGAGCGGTCACAACGAGCCAGGCTTGCCCGTTGCAGATAGTGTTGAGACTTTCAGCAATCGTCTGCAGGTTCGTCATCAGTTTGACATTGTCAGCGATATACTGACCTACCTCATCAACGAAAAAGGTCAGGCGGAAGCCTTTTTCCTGCTTGTCGATGTAGCGTTTGACCTGCTGGGCAAAGCTCTCAATCGAGACATTATAGGTCTTGGCATATTGGTCGAGGATGTTTTGGCTGGCGACATCACTCTGACCCGTGGCCGCTGCAAAGGCTTTTGCAATCGCATCCGCTTCAAAGTTTGCTTGCTCCCGTCCTTCTTCCCACGAAATATTCCCGAATGAATGCTTCTGGAATTCTTCCTTGAAGCTTTCAAATTGACCTCGTTCATCAAGGTCCCGCTCCAGTTTGGCGATGTAGCCTTCACGATAGTAGCCGCAGTTCTCATCAAAGACGGATTGGAACACGGCCAGCAGGGCATCAATCTGATCTTTACTGATGATGGTAGCTTTCTGGTCGATGTTGAAAAGTATGCTTTTCGAAGGAATGTGGACCGCCCGATCCAGATCGCCTTTCAAAATGGCATCATGGGCGCATTTTTCGCTGAAGATATCAGCTGCGAGCTTCCCTTCAACCTCATGGTTCTCGAGAACAAGAGATAGCATTTTCAGGAGGTGTGATTTGCCCGATCCAAAGAAGCCCGAGATCCATACGCCATTAATATGCGAATAATTATTATATTCTTGCAGGAACCTGCTGAGGTTCTTCTCGACTTCGTTCGTGACTACGTATTCTTCCAGCTCCATCAGCAAGCTGGCTTCATCATCTGCTTTAATAACCCCATCAATGGGCCGATCTACAGGTTTAACAAATAGGGACTTTAATTGCATGGTCATGCGGCAGCTTTCATCGTGAGAATGTTGTAGGCACGGTAATACTTATCATCTTGGAGTTTTCCGAACAGATCAAGAGAAGCGCCAGTTGCAAGTTGATGTTGATAACTTCCTGGAAAGAACATGAGTGTAGGCTGTTCTTTGGCAGCACTTTGCAAATTATTCAGAACGTTATGGGATCGAATAAATGGAAAAACCTCTCCAATACCAGACAGGAATATCACGTCAAATTCTTTGTTCTGCGCCCGCTCAGAAATTGCGGGAACTAAATGTCTTTCGGGGTCTAGGACACCTTGAAGTGTTTCCTTGATTTTCGACTTTGGCATACTGCTCTCAGATTGAAGAATGCGACCTAGAAGCTTGCGCCCATCGAGAAGTTCGAGCGTCAGATCATATAGGTTTATCTCAAGAATGCGGACCGATTTCTGCTCTAAACGCTTTACGAGTTGCCCACGTAGAACTTCCATCTCTACTGAGTCTTCTGGTCGATACGGACATATGAAAAATGGCACCTCATTGTTGAGGCCTTGCTTCTCTATGAAACGTTTACTTGAGATAACGGCCTCGAGATGCTCCAGAATCTCTCGAGATTGAGGACCTCGCAGTTCAGCGCAAGCGGTATTTATCGTCATAGGGATCCTCCCGGAACAAAAAGAGGCAAGTCACGGTTAACTTTTGCGTTGATGTCCTTTAGCGACTGAGAGGCGATACTCGCAACGATGCGATTATCATCCGCTAGAATGCCTGCTTCACGCAGCATGCGGAAAAGGATCTGCCGGAGTTTTTTGCGGGTGGCTTCGGTTAATGCTTCCAGTTCAGGATGGAACTGGGCTTGCTCTTCATAGAAGAAATCAAAGTCCGCATAACCAAGTTCGAGTTTGTAGCAGGCGAAGTTTTCCACAACAATCTGGGTCGTAAAGTCTCCAATGAACTGATAGGTGCGGCAGCTTGCCAACCAGCACAAGATCGATCGGTCGAAGTGGTCTGCCGTGGCAAAAAAATCTAGCTCTTGAGATGATAATGACTTCAAACGAGTGCAGATTTCTCTCACGGCTCGCTTGGTTGAGCTAGATGAAGTGAACTGTAATAAATTCTTTTTTACTGCATCCTCAATGACATCATCCCAAATCTTGAGAGAAGAATATGTTTCTATGAGGCTTCCGCTTTCACTGACATATAGGCCTCCAGTGCCAAACGAGAGGCGATATTCCTCAAGTTTTTCAGTATTTGTTTTTTTTGTCGGCGAAACGTGTATGTTCTGGATCATTCTCATTATGTTACATTTGAATTTGTAATACAAAGATCAATGATTGAAATCTCTGCATCGAGATACGGTTTGGGTCATTACCATAAATAGCTACATCAACTGGTCGATTGAGTCTATGAGATGCGATCAAGTTTCATAACACCCATCGAAGTTGAAATTTAAATTAGACTTATGTTCTGCAGAACATAAGTTGCAACACTTTTGATGTGATGGTTGAAATGCGTTTCATCCAAGTAAATTTCTAGGGAGTGATCTAAGACGATCTCATCTGAAATTCTAAGATATCTTTCCAACCAGAAGCCTCCAATGCAGTTCCATTGGGCAAACCAAGTTTTCTGTCCAATCGTCGAAATGTTGCAAAACTGATAGTTCTTGTTTTGTGAAGTTCCTCAACCACCAATTGGATTATCTCATCATAGGTTTGCATACTCATATTTAATAGTTCCATTTGGATTTTGGATAATCTTGACCCACAAGTATAAAGTTACACCAGTCTACTGGTGGGCAGTCAGCGATATCGATAAACAGACGCAACACCAATTCCTAAATGGTTTGCGATTTCTTGAGGTTTAAGTCCCTTTGCAATCAGTGTTCTGATTTCCTCTGTTTTTCTTTTTGCAGTAGGAATACGACCTTTGAATTTGCCTTCCCGCTTTGCCTTTTCGATGCCGATCTTTTGTCTCTCTAATAAAATTTCTCTTTCGAATTGGTAAACAGCACCCAACATAGAAAGTAGGAGTTTTCCTGTAGGTGTTGAGGTATCCAAATTCATATCGAGAATTTGAAATGAAACTCCTTTCTTCTCCAGCTTCTCTACATGTTTCCATAGATCAGATATGGATCGTGCAAACCGACTAAGTGTGGTGACAATTAACGTATCACCTTCTCTAGCGAATTCGATTGCTTTATCAAATTCGGGACGAGTTGATGACACACTGGATATCTCTTCAGAGAAAATCTTTTCACATCCACTGTTAGTTAGTTTCTCAACTTGATCTTCCAAAGAATATTTTTGGTTATTGGTTGAAGTACGGGCGTAACCAATTCTCAATTGGTGTCTCCTTTATCAATAAGTCTGAATGATTGTGATAGAATTTGAGTTATCAGTTGAAGTAACTCTAGTGATAGATAATCGAACCTTTAGACGCTCTATCATATGACATTAGTCTATTGATATTGCTCAATATTAGCAAGTTATGTCAGAGAATATTTTATAAAAGTTAAGGTAAAGAAACGTCCGTAACCATCATGTGTATGACGCCACTCGTGTGTACAGATGCACCCAACTAAAGTTCACTTGTGGAATTCGCAAAAGATCCTTGTGATCTTCCATGTTGTCTCAGACTGCCTTGCTTTTCTTTTGCGTAGATAATTTCTTGCAGCCCACACGTGTTTCGCAAACCACAATTTATTCCGTGAGGTTGGAATATTCCTATCATTCATGATTTTTGCAATGTCTTTGTCCAAATATCCCCGATTGTGTAAATCCATAATCAATTCATGGATTTCTTTGCGTCTTCCAAAAATCCCCCAGATCGACAGTGCATTAGTAAGTATTTCTACATCAATATGCAGAATAAACCTTGGATTTAAGGCACCGCACATACACCTTTCATTCCACTGTAACCGACTTGGCCAAATTGCGGGGTTGGTCAACATCCGTCCCCATCGCCACGGCAGTGTAATAGGCCAATAATTGCGCGGGAATGGCGTATAAAATAGGCGTGAGAGCTTCATGGCATGGCGGCATGGGAACTTGATGCCAAAGCGCTTCTTCAGCCGCTTCAAGCCCTGAAGGCTCAGAAAAAAGGGCTATTTTGCCTTTGCGCGCCATCACTTCTTGCATATTGGATATGGTTTTTTCGAACAATGCATCTTTAGGGGCAAACACAATTACAGGCACGGCGCTATCCACCAATGCAATCGGTCCGTGCTTCAATTCACCCGCAGCATAGGCTTCGGCATGTATGTAGCTGATTTCTTTTAGCTTTAGCGCACCTTCAAGCGCCAGTGGGTACATTAAACCCCTCCCAAGAAATAAAATATCTTGGGTTTTCGCCAGATCATTGGCAACTATTTGGTAGGCTTCGCGCTGATCAAGCGCGCGGTTAATTAAGGCCGGCAGATCCAAAATTGCCTGTGATAAGGTTTCGTGTGCGCGCGCGCTCATAGCGCCGCGCGCCTCGGCTGCTTTCATTGCGATTGCGAGCAGAACCGTTAATTGGCAGGTGAAGGCTTTTGTTGATGCAACACCGATTTCAATTCCGGCGTAAATGGGTAAATTGACGCCACTTTCGCGGGCGATTGAGCTTTCCGCAACATTGGTTACCGACCAAATTTCGGCGGCTTTTCCCGCGCAATAGCGCAGGGCGGCCAGAGTATCTGCGGTTTCACCAGATTGGCTGACGAAGATTGCCAAAGTGTTTGGGGTAATGGGCGGCTCGCGATATCGAAATTCTGATGCAATATCGACTTCAGCGGGCATATCTGCCAATTGTTCCAGCCAGTATTTTGCCGTCAGGCAGGCGTAATAGCCGGTGCCGCATGCGATCAGCAAAACTCTATCAAATCGACTGAAATCAATATCTTTAAGCTGCGTTTCTTGTACCTTCTCCGGAGAGAAATATTGAGTGATTGCGGTTTTTATAACGCTGGGTTGCTCAAAAACCTCTTTTTCCATGAAATGGGTGTAACCATCCTTGTCATAGCGGCTGCTATCGCCGCGAATGGTCCGCTTTTCGCGTTGAACGGGTTGGCCGTCTTGGTCACGGATCTCCACGCTTTGCCGCGTTAAAATGGCAAAATCGCCTTCTTCAAGATAGCTGAGTTGATTGGTTAGGGGCGTTAAGGCGATTGCGTCCGACCCAACAAACATCTCCCCCTTGCCATATCCGATCGCCAGGGGCGAGCCTTTGCGTGCTGCGATCATCAAGTCATCATGCCCGGCGAATAAAAAACAAACCGCAAATGCGCCATCCAACTTTTTCAACGTGCTGCGCGCCGCGTCGGTCGGGCTTTGCCCCTTGGCAATAAAATGCCCCGTAAGCATCGCAATGGTTTCGGTGTCAGTATCGGTTTCAGCGTGGATATTGTGCTCGGATAATTCACGCCGCAATTCACGGAAATTCTCAATAATTCCGTTGTGGACTACGCTTACAGCGCCAAATTGATGCGGATGGGCGTTTGATAGCGTGGGCTTTCCATGGGTGGCCCATCTTGTATGCCCGATGCCAGCGCGGCCTCGCAACGGTTCGCGCACCAGCACATCGCTTAATTCAACCAATTTCCCAACGGCCCGTCTGCGGTCCAACTTGCCATGTTCAATCGTGGCAACCCCGGCGCTGTCATAGCCGCGATATTCAAGCCGCTTTAACGACTCGACCAGTATAGGGGCAACTTCATTTTTCCCTAAAACTCCAACAATTCCACACATCAGCTTTTTCCAGTTTCGTTTTGCTGTTTCCGTTTGGCCAAAAGTTTACGAAGTTTTCGCGCCAGTCCCGGCTTGTTGATTTGCTCGGCGCGCGCGAGGGCCAGCGCATCTTCGGGAACATTTTTGGTGATGACGGCGCCGCTTGCTGTCATTGCTCCATCGCCTATGTCAACCGGTGCAACCAGCATGGTATTTGAACCGATAAAAACGTTCTGGCCAATTTGTGTATGATGTTTCATCACTCCATCATAATTGCAGGTGATCGTTCCGGCGCCAATATTGCTGTCTGAGCCGATATCCGCATCGCCAATATAGCTTAGATGGTTGACCTTCGCGCCTTCGCCAATTTGGGCATTTTTTATTTCAACAAAATTTCCAATTTTGGCAGCATTTGCAACTTCAGCCCCGGGGCGCAAGCGGGCATAAGGGCCAATCACCGCCTCTCGCGACACATGGCAGCCCTCCAAATGGCTAAAAGCGCGGATTTTTGCGCCGGTTTCAACCGTTACACCAGCGCCGAAAACCACGTTTTGTTCAATAAGAGCGTCGCGGCCAATCACCGTATCAAAGCTTAAAAACACCGTTTCAGGCGCCAATAGGCTAACGCCTGTATCCATTAAAGCCGCGCGCGCATTGTTTTGAAAGACCTGCTCAGCTTGCGCGAGGTCACGGCGAGAGTTTACCCCAAGCGTTTCTGCGTCGGGGCATGTCACCACGCCCGCAGATTTTCCAGCAGCGCGCGCCAAAGCAATGCAATCAGTGAGGTAAAGCTCACCGGCATTGTTGGAGGTTTCGACCTGCTCGATCAGCTGGAAGATTAGTTGAGCTGGGCCGGCCAAAACGCCACTGTTACAAAGCTTAATATCTTTTTGTGCCGCGTTTGCCTCTTTATATTCAACGATTTCAAGCAAATCTGTTCCGGATGTGACCAAACGGCCGTAACGGCCGGGATCATTAGCTTGGAACCCTAAGACAACAAGATCGCTCTTTTGCCGTGCTTGCGCCAGCTTTCCTAGCGTTTCCGGCCTAATAAAAGGTGTGTCGCCATAAAGAATGATCAGATCACCTTCAAAGCCGCTTAAAATTTCGCGGCTTTGTGCAACAGCATGCGCGGTGCCCAATTGCGCGCTTTGCGTCACAATTTGGCTATCTGGGGCATAAGTTCTGGCCGTTTTTGTCACATCTTCGCTGCCGTGACCTGCCACGATGATCAAATGTTCGGGATCAATTGTTTGCGCTGTTTTCATGCAATGCACGAGTAGTGGCGCGCCCGCGACCTCGTGCAAAACCTTTGGCATCTCTGATTTCATCCGAGTGCCTTTGCCTGCTGCTAAAATCACAATGGCGGTTTGCATAAAATTTCAACCCATTACTAAAACTGCAAAGCTCTTTTATCGAGTGGGTCACAAAGCGCAAGCCCGCGCTGCACAAGTTTCATTGCACAATGTTACGGGTCGTGGCAATTACACGCCGAACAATCGATCGGCAGGGGCAATGCAGACAGTTATTTTTGATTTAGACGGGACTTTGGCAGATACCAGCGGCGATTTATTGGCGGCCGCAAATTTTTGTTTTGAACAGATGGGTCATCCCGAGCTTTTGACGTGGCCTGAGGATGCGGCGACCGCCTTGCGGGGCGGGCGGGCGATGTTGACGCTTGGGCTGACCCGATTGGGGAAATTTGACCAAGCTGTGATTGATGAGTTTTATCCGGTTCTTTTGCAAGCGTATGGTGCCTCAATTGACCGCTTCACAACGTTTTATCCTGGTGCTCTTCAAGCGGTTCAGGATTTGAAGTCTGCAGGGTGTAAAGTTGGAATTTGTACAAATAAGCCCTTCGATCTTGCCGAAGATCTGATGATCCGCATGGGGCAGCGTGCGTTGTTTGACTCGCTTATTGGCGCAGACAGTTTGCCCGTGCGAAAGCCTGATCCATCGCCGTTTTTTGAAGCGGTTCGTCAGGCCGGTGGCCGGCCCGAAAAGGCGTTTATGATCGGTGATACGCTCACCGACCATTCTACCGCAAAGGCTGCAAATGTACCCAGCATTTTGGTTGATTTTCATCCCAAAGGTTCAGCGCTTTCGCAAGAAATCCATGCGCTGAGGCCTGAAGCGGTGATAAAGTCTTTTGAAGAGCTGCCGCCCTTGATTGCACGCTTAGCGACGCGGTGATCATGCTGAGGGCCATAGGCTTATATAAGGGTGATAATCTGATCTTAGCGCAACCGGGGGGCTTGCGCTCTTGACCTTCGCTTTTGAAGAGGCAACAACATAATATGACAGAAATTTTCACGGGTGAATTTACCCAGCAGGAACCCATCCCGGAAGCGGCAATAGAAGCTGCCGTTGCCGTGATGCGCAGCGGTCGATTGCATCGTTATAATGTTGCAGAGGGCGAGCAAGGTCATGTGGCTTTGCTTGAACAGGAATTTGCAGCCAGCGTAGAGGCGTCGTTTTGCTTGGCGGTTGCCTCCGGCGGATATGCGTTGGCGACGGCGCTGCGCGCGTTGAATGTGCAGCCGGGTGATAGGGTTTTAACTAATGCGTTTACGCTTGCGCCAGTTCCCGGCTCTATTGCCTCTGTTGGCGCGATACCGGTTTATGTTGGGGTGACCGAAGATCTAGTGATCGACTTAGAGGATTTACAGGCAAAGATCGCTCAAGCGGATGTGCTTATGCTTAGCCACATGCGTGGGCATATTTGCGATATGGATCATTTGATGAAGATCTGTGACCAAGCGGGTGTCCGGGTTATTGAGGATTGTGCGCATACGATGGGTGCAAAATGGCGTGAAACTTGGTCTGGGCGTCATGGGTTGGTGGGGTGTTATTCCACGCAAACCTACAAACATATAAATTCGGGCGAAGGGGGCTTTTTGGTCACTGATGATGCGGATGTGATGGCCAAAGCGGTTATCTTGTCGGGTTCTTATATGCTTTATGATCGCCATATTGCCGCACCGGCGGCCAGCCATTATGCTGACATCCGGTATCACACGCCCAATGTTTCGGGTCGGATGGATCATTTGCGCGCCGCAATTTTGCGTCCACAATTGGCCAATCTACAGGCGCAGGCGCGGGCGTGGAACATGCGCTATCAAGCCGTTGAGGAATCGCTCGCGCATACGCCGGGATTGAAGCTTATTTCGCGCCCAAAAGAAGAAGGCTATGTTGGGTCATCCATTCAGTTTTTATTACTAGATTGGACACCTGACAGGGTTGAAAACCTGCTGGCGCGCTGTGCGTCAAGAGGGGTTGAGCTGAAGTGGTTTGGCGGGAAAGAGCCAACTGGTTTCACATCACGCTATGACAGTTGGCGCTATGCCCCATCATCTGCAATGCCAAAAAGCGACCGTGTTTTGGCTGGGGTGATTGATATGCGCTTACCCCTTACTTTCAGCCTTGAAGATTGCGCGGTGATTGGGCGCATTATTCGCGCTGAAGTGGGCGCGCTCTACCAACTTGCAGATAGCGCGGCCCAAACCGCAATATAAGCAGATTGCGTTTAATTTATCGGCGCCAACAGCTCTGGTTCAGTGACAAGCGCGCGAACTCCATGAGAGTGACTTTCATTGAAAATATTCCCATTGGCAGCCCAATCATGCAGAGATGCGATATTTAACTTTGCGCAATTTGGGCGAACGCTCCAGGTGACTTGATAGGGCGAGCATTTTTTTGCTGTGTATTTTGGGCCGGTGGTAGAACCTGCAAAAACGATAGGCGTTCCAGTATGGGTCGGCAGGGCCTTCGCTTGATGGCGCGCATCAATCACCGTATTGTCATAGACCATGGTTTGAAAATTGAGGGCATAGGGGTCGTTGACCAATAAAAAAACTTGCGCCTCAACCCTTAGTTGGGGGTTCGCACAAGCGGCGCTGAGGCAAGAGCCCAATCCTTGACCTGGCTGAACGGCGCAAGAGGAATATACCCAATGCACTTCAATCGTATCACCCGGGGCGACGCCTTGAAAAGCGCCACTTCCATGCGTTGGATCTGTGAGTTCTTCTTGAGATAGTCCTGCAGTGTCATTGCAGCGATATCCGTCAGTTTGTTCATTATTAGCGGAAATTGAGAATCCAGGGCCTTTATGCTCAGCGAAAGTGTGGGTGTGTATGTTGCATAAGTTCATATCGCGATAGCTCGGTGCGAGATTAAAGCTGCTGGTATTGGTGCCAAATTTCTGAGAGATATCACGGGGTGTTTGAGGGCCCGAGCCAAGGCAAATGTGATCGGCGGCGGTGAATGCGGGACTAAGCGTAAACAAAAGCCATGCAACAATCGAAACCTGTTTCATAATAAATTCCTTATTTAAGTAACAAATGATAAAATCCGAAATGTTTTGGTCTATAAAATCTCAATTAAATATAAAAATGGCTTTTTTGGGGCCAAATCCCTAACCAGGACGTTTTTGAGCACCGGAAGAGGCTCTCAACGACATAATTCTCGCATATAGATAAAATTCACGTGCAAATTGTCGTGAAAGATTCACACCGTTTTAACGGTTAAATTTACTTTTCTTCGTATTTAAAGCGAGGGTCTGCTTGGGGGTTTTTTTGCGCTTTTAGGGCTGCGATTGCAGGTGTAAAACTATTGACTATTGATCCAAAGTATTCCATTTAATGAACAAGTGTTCAATAAATGGATTGCGATATGTTTTTAGCCTCTATGCGGTTTGATCTTGGCGAAGATGTGCAGGCGCTGCAGGATGCCGTGCATCGATTTTCTCAAGATCGTATCCGCCCCATGGCCGGCGAAATTGACCGGTCAAACCAATTTCCTGATGCGCTTTGGCAAGAGCTTGGGCAGATGGGATTGCTCGGCATTACCATTTCGGGCGCGCATGGTGGCGCTGAGATGGGCTATTTAGCGCATACTGTGGCGATTGAAGAAATTGCCCGCGCCAGCGCGAGCGTGGCGTTGTCCTATGGCGCGCATTCAAACCTATGCGTAAACCAAATCAGTTTAAACGGCACTGAAGAGCAAAAACAAAAATATCTTCCCAAGCTGGTGTCGGGGCACCATATTGGGGCCTTGGCGATGTCAGAACCTGCAGCGGGGTCTGATGTGGTTTCAATGCAGTTATGCGCGGAAAAACGAAACGGTTACTATCGGTTAAATGGCAGCAAATATTGGATTACCAATGGGCCTGACGCGGATACATTGGTTGTTTATGCCAAAACCGATCCGGAAGCGGGATCAAAAGGTATTACCGCCTTTTTGATCGAAAAAACGATGTCAGGCTTTTCGACCTCATCGCATTTTGACAAGTTAGGTATGCGCGGGTCCAACACGGCGGAACTTATTTTTGAAGATGTTGAAGTGCCGTTTGAAAACGTTTTAGGGGAAGAGGGCAGAGGGGCTAAGGTTCTTATGTCTGGTTTGGATTACGAGCGGGTTGTCTTATCGGGAATTGGTACTGGGATTATGGCCGCCTGTCTGGATGAGGTGATGCCCTATTTGGTTGACCGTAAACAATTTGGCCAAAGTATCGGAGATTTTCAACTGATGCAGGGCAAAATTGCTGATATGTATACGGCGATGAATTCAGCCCGCGCCTATGTTTATGAGGCGGCAAAAGCCTGCGATCGGGGCGAAATTACGCGTCAGGATGCCGCCGGTTGCGTACTTTATGCATCCGAGCAAGCGATGAAAATAGCCCACCAAGCCGTGCAGGCGATGGGCGGGGCAGGGTTTCTGGCTGACGCACCGGTTGCGCGCCTTTTTCGAGATGCAAAATTGATGGAAATTGGTGCCGGTACGTCTGAAATTCGGCGTATGTTGATCGGTCGAGAGCTGATGTCAGCGATGCGCTGATGGGGAAGAGGCGGATCATAATGGCTGATATAAAGGCGGGCGTCAGGTGACGCTGCGAAACTTGCATCCCGCCTGGTTTGTTCTGGGCGTATTTTGCCTGCTCTTACTTTTTTTGGCGTTGCGTTTGGGGGTGAAAGCTGCCGTTTTGGATGAGACAGCAACCATCACCTTTTATGCAACGCACTATATCATCGCCTCAACCAAAGAGGGGCATAGCGGGTCTGAGAGCGATTGCTATGCAACGCCGCATCATTTGCTTTGGGTGCGCCTTGAGGTGATTTGCCAGCCAGGCGCCGCAGCACCTTATCGCTTTCTGATCGCGCCTTGGGGGCAATTGATCGGCACATCGCGCGCGCCTCTTGGCTCTGATGATTTGCAGGCAGCGTTTATCGGAGGTCAAAATGCGTCTTTTCTCTAAAATAAAAACGGCATCAGAAGATTTCATGAGTAATCAATCTGCGCATCTGGAAAGCTTAGACTTGGTTCGATCGGCGGCCGAGCTTGCAGCGGCAGGCGGCGGCGAAAAGGCCCGGCAGCGTCATTTGGACCGTGGCAAAATGCTGCCGCGCGCACGGGTGGCTAATTTGTTGGATTATGGAAGCTCGTTTTTGGAAATTGGCGCGACCGCGGCGCATGGCCTGTATAATGGCGATGCGCCATCGGCTGGGCTGGTTGCGGGCATTGGTCAGGTGCACGGTTTGGACTGTATGATCATTTGCAATGATGCCACGGTTAAAGGGGGAACCTATTACCCGATGAGCGTCAAAAAGCATTTGCGCGCGCAGGAGATCGCAGAAGAATGTCATTTGCCCTGCCTGTATTTGGTGGATAGTGGCGGTGCCAACTTGCCCAATCAAGATGAGGTTTTCCCCGATCGAGACCATTTTGGGCGGATTTTTTATAATCAAGCCAGAATGTCGGCAAAAGGCATCGCGCAAATTGCCGTGGTGATGGGCTCTTGCACAGCGGGTGGTGCCTATGTTCCGGCGATGTCTGATATCACAATTATCGTGCGCGGCGCGGGAACGATTTTCTTAGCTGGTCCCCCCTTGGTCAAGGCTGCAACGGGAGAAATTGTAAGCGCCGAAGATCTTGGCGGCGCGGATGTGCATACACGCTTATCCGGGGTGGCTGACTATTTGGCTGAGGATGATGATCACGCGCTGGCTTTGGCGCGCCAAGCTGTGGCCAATCTCAATCGTCCAAAATTGGATCTGCCAAATTTGCAACCTGCCGAGGATCCCCAATATGATCCAAACGAAATCTTGGGCGTTGTGCCGCGAGATTTGCGCAGTCAATATGATATTCGCGAGGTGTTGGCGCGTCTGGTTGATGGTTCACGGTTTGATGAGTTTAAAGCCCGTTTCGGTACAACTTTGGTAACAGGCTTTGCGCATGTGATGGGGTGCCCTGTCGGAATTGTCGCCAATAACGGGGTCTTGCTGAGCGAAGCGGCGCAAAAAGGCGCGCATTTCATTGAACTTTGCAGCCAACGAAAAATACCATTGGTGTTTTTACAAAATATCACAGGCTTCATGGTGGGGCAGCGCTACGAGAATGAAGGTATAGCCCGCCATGGTGCAAAAATGGTGACAGCGGTTGCCACCACGGCAGTGCCTAAAGTGACGGTTCTGATCGGGGGAAGTTTTGGGGCGGGGAATTATGGCATGTCGGGGCGTGCCTATCAGCCGCGTTTTTTATGGACTTGGCCCAATAGCCGAATTTCGGTGATGGGCGGCGCGCAAGCCGCGCAAGTTTTGGCCACGTTGAAGCGTGATAATATTGAGCGCGCGGGCGGCGTTTGGTCTGCAGAGGACGAAGCGGCCTTTCAAAAACCCACTTTGGATATGTTTGAAGAGCAATCGCATCCGCTTTACGCCTCGGCGCGACTTTGGGATGACGGGATCATCGATCCGCGAAAAACCCGTGAGACGCTTTATTGCTCATTGCGGGCCGCCTTAAACGCGCCCATAGAGGAGACCCGCTTTGGCCTATTCAGAATGTAACATAAGCGCAGGCGCAGCGCGTGTGATCAAATTTATATTTGGTCAGTTTGGCATAAAACCGCACATTGGCATGAAATCGCACATAAGAGGCTTGCATGTTTGAGGGTATTTTAATCGCGAATCGTGGTGAAATTGCCTTGCGCGTGATGCGTAGCGCGCAGCGAATGGGGGTGCGTTGCATCGCGGTGTATTCCGACGCGGATCAAAATGCACAACATGTTTTGCAGGCCGATCACGCGGTTCATATTGGTGGCGCATTGCCAGCGCAAAGCTATCTTTGCAGTGATAAAATAATTGCCGCCGCTTTAAGCTCTGGGGCGCAGGCTATTCATCCTGGTTATGGGTTTTTATCCGAAAACCCTGAGTTTGTTGAGGCGGTAGAGGCTGCGGGTTTGGTTTTTATTGGGCCCTCGGCCAGCGCCATTCGAGCCATGGGGTTAAAAGACTCGGCGAAGGCCCTTATGGCGAAGGCAGGAGTGCCCGTGGTGCCTGGGTTTTCGGGCCATCAAGATCTCGCGCGTTTGCTTAAAGAGGCTGAAAAAATTGGATTTCCGGTTTTGATTAAGGCGGTTGCGGGCGGCGGTGGGAAAGGTATGCGTGTGGTCGATACGGCTGATGCCTTTGCAGCAGCGCTATCCGAGGCGCGTTCTGAGGCGGTAAATGCCTTTGGCAATGGCGATGTTTTACTTGAAAAATTCATTTCGCAACCGCGTCATATTGAAGTGCAGGTCTTTGGTGACGGGACGGATGTTCTGCATTTATTTGAACGAGATTGCTCTTTACAGCGGCGCCATCAAAAAGTTGTCGAGGAAGCGCCGGCACCCGGGATGACCAAGCAGATGCGCGCGGTGATGGGCAAGGCTGCAGTTGCAGCGGCCAAGGCTATAGAATATCGCGGAGCAGGCACGGTTGAGTTCATTGTTGATGGATCTGATGGGCTGCGTGAAGATCGCTTTTGGTTCATGGAAATGAACACCCGTTTGCAAGTTGAGCATCCTGTGACCGAAGCCATTACCGGCGTGGATCTCGTGGAGTGGCAGTTAAACGTGGCCGCGGGCGGTAAATTGCCAATGCAGCAAAAAGATTTAAAGATCACTGGCCATGCGATCGAAGCGCGGCTTTACGCCGAAGATCCCCAGCAAGATTTTTTGCCAATGGCGGGACAGTTGACGCATTTGGCCTTTCCCAGCGCGTGCCGCATCGATTCTGGGATAATTGCCAATGATATGATAAGCGCATTTTACGACCCGATGTTGGCGAAAGTTATCGTGTTTGGTCAAAATCGGCGCGCGGCGATCGATAAAATGGGTCAGAGCTTGGCCGCGATTGAGATTGCCGGTATTAAGACAAATCTGGGTTTTCTCGCTGCGTTAACCCAAATTAGCGATTTCACATCCTGCCGGCTCGATACAGGTTTGATTTCTAGAAATTCATCCGTGCTGACTGCGCCGGTCAAGTTGACGGCACGCGCCCTATTGGCGGGCGTGGTCTGTGCTGTTGGGAACCAGGCCACCAAGTCGCGTTTAAGCGGGTTTTGTCTTTGGAAAGGCGCGTCACAAAGGGTGCAAGTAATCTTTGAGGGGCAACAGATCGTATTGCCGGTACAGCTGATTGAAAACCAAATTATTTTAAAATGGCAGGGTGCAGATTATCCCGCGGTTTACAGCGATGCGGGGTGGCAATTTGAGGGGGAGGCTTTGCCGGCGGCTCACCGGGCGGGGCGCGATATCACAGTGTTTGATCAGGGCGGTATAGCGCTGAAGCTAATTGACCCTTTAAGCCGCGCGGAAGTGGCTGCTGTTGGCACAACACAGATCGAGGCTCCGATGCCCGGGCTTGTAATTGCAGTATCTGTGAGCGCGGGGCAGGAGGTGGAAGAGGGCCAGCCTTTGATCACGTTAGAGGCAATGAAGATGCAGCAAGTGCTCTCTGCCCCTTTTTCTGCCAGGGTTGATGAGATTGCTGTTCAAGAGGGCGCTTATGTTGAGGCGCAAGCACTGCTTATTCAGCTAAAAAATGATCAAAATTAAATTTTTTATGGTTTGAAACGAGATTTTTTTGATCGAATTTTCCGAATTTTAGAGGTTTGCGATCAATATGGTTAGGTTGCGCTATTCTGGGCGGTGAATTCTTCTCTTGGCATGTTGACCCCGAGTTCCCAGAGGGGTAAACCCTCGCCAAGCCAACTGGGCGTTGGGTTTGCCACCGTAACGCCAAAATATGGAGCCGTCTGTGGATGACTTGCTAAGGGAATACCTCCCGATACTTGTATTTATGGCCATCGCTATTGGCCTTGGCTTATTGCTTATTTTGGCCGCAGTAGTGGTGGCTGTTCGAAATCCAGATCCCGAAAAAGTCTCTGCCTATGAGTGCGGCTTTAATGCCTTTGACGATGCGCGAATGAAGTTCGATGTCCGATTCTATTTGGTTTCAATCCTCTTCATTATTTTTGATTTGGAAATTGCCTTTTTATTCCCTTGGGCGGTGGCCTTTAAGGATATAAGCATGGTCGGATTTTGGTCTATGATGGTGTTTTTGGGCGTTTTAACGATTGGCTTTGCCTATGAGTGGAAAAAAGGGGCTCTGGAATGGGAGTGATGGCGGGCGTAAACGCGGCGGGTGTGGATAAAGAAGTTGCCACGCAAGAGCTGAACCGAGAGCTTCAAGATAAAGGCTTTTTGCTGACCTCGACAGAAGATATTATCAATTGGGCGCGTACAGGCAGCTTACATTGGATGACGTTTGGATTGGCGTGTTGCGCCGTTGAAATGATGCATACCTCGATGCCTCGCTACGATCTTGAGCGTTTTGGAACAGCACCCCGCGCCAGCCCGCGCCAGTCGGATTTGATGATTGTGGCGGGTACTTTAACCAATAAAATGGCGCCTGCGTTACGCAAAGTTTATGATCAGATGCCCGAACCGCGTTACGTGATTTCCATGGGCTCATGCGCCAATGGTGGCGGCTATTATCATTACAGCTATTCCGTGGTGCGTGGATGCGATCGCATTGTGCCGGTTGATATTTATGTCCCCGGTTGCCCACCAACAGCTGAAGCGTTGCTGTATGGGATCATGGCTTTGCAACGTAAAATCCGTCGCACGGGAACGATTGTAAGATGACCCAGTCAAATGTTTCTGCTTTGAAGGAGTTAGGCGCTCAATTGGCCGATAAGCGTAAGGATTGCGTTTTAAGCTGGGAGATTGCGTTTGATGAGCTCACAATCTGTGTCGCTCCGTCTAATTTGCATAATTTCGTGAGTTTTTTGAAGACGGATGCGAATTGTCAGTTTTCGATCTTGGTAGATATTACCGCAGTCGATTATCCAGAGCGCAGCGATCGTTTTGACGTCGTCTATCATTTTCTATCGATGTATCAAAACAAACGGGTTCGCCTGCGGGTGTCAATCCGCGAAGATGAAATGTTACCATCGATCTGTGATGTCCATCCTTCAGCGAATTGGTTTGAACGCGAAGTATTTGATATGTTTGGTATTTTATTTACTGGTCATCCTGATTTGAGGCGTTTACTGACAGATTATGGGTTTCGCGGGCACCCGCTGCGCAAAGACTTTCCGACAACCGGATATACCGAGGTGCGCTATGACGAAGCGCAAAAGCGTGTGGTGTATGAGCCTGTGAGTCTTGTGCAAGAATACCGGCAATTTGACTTTATGTCGCCATGGGAAGGGGCTGAATACGTGCTTCCTGGTGATGAAAAAGAGGCTGCGAAATGATGGATGGCTCCAACGAATTTAACGATGCGCTGACGGGCGAACAGAAAATTCGAAATTTCAACATAAATTTTGGCCCTCAGCATCCGGCGGCGCATGGTGTGTTGCGGCTGGTCTTGGAGCTTGATGGCGAAATCGTAGAGCGCTGCGATCCGCATATTGGCCTGTTGCATCGTGGCACTGAGAAGTTGATGGAAAGCCGCACTTATTTGCAGAATCTGCCCTATTTTGACCGGCTGGATTATGTCGCCCCGATGAACCAAGAACATGCGTGGTGTTTGGCGATTGAAAAGCTGACCGGCGTCGAGGTGCCACGTCGTGCCTCGCTGATACGGGTTCTTTACAGTGAAATAGGCCGCGTTTTAAATCACTTGTTGAATGTGACAACGCAGGCGATGGATGTGGGCGCCTTGACGCCGCCTCTTTGGGGTTTCGAAGAGCGTGAAAAGCTGATGGTGTTTTATGAACGCGCGTGCGGCGCGCGTTTGCATGCGGCTTATTTCCGTCCCGGAGGGGTGCATCAGGATATCAGCGATGATTTGATCGATGATATAGAGGCTTGGGCCTTGGCGTTTCCAGAAGTGATGGATGACATCGATGGGCTATTAACAGAAAACCGAATTTTCAAGCAGCGCAATGCCGATATTGGTGTGATCAGCGAAGAAGATATTCTGAATTACGGCTTCTCGGGCGTGATGGTGCGTGGATCCGGTTTGGCTTGGGATCTACGGCGCGCACAGCCATATGAGTGCTATGATGAGTTTGAGTTTCAAATCCCGGTTGGAAAGAACGGGGATTGTTATGATCGCTATTTGGTGCGGATGGAAGAAATGCGCCAATCGGTTTCGATTATTCGGCAGGCCATTGCTAAGTTACGTGTCGAAAAAGGCGATGTTTTGGCGCGTGGTAAGCTGACACCGCCAAAGCGCACCGAGATGAAGCAGTCGATGGAAGCGCTTATTCATCATTTTAAACTTTACACAGAGGGTTTTCATGTTCCCGCCGGTGAAGTTTACGCGGCGGTAGAAGCCCCGAAGGGTGAGTTTGGCGTGTATTTGGTGGCGGATGGCAGCAATAAACCGTATCGGGCAAAGTTGCGTGCGCCAGGGTTCTTGCATTTGCAAGCTATGGATTACATCGCGTCCGGGCACCAACTTGCGGATGTGGCTGCAATCATTGGTACGATGGACGTTGTTTTTGGAGAGATTGACCGCTGATGCTGCGCCGCTTACACCCTGATCAACCGGATAGTTTTGAGTTTACGCCTGCAAATAAAGCTTGGGCGGAAGCGCAAATCAGCAAATACCCCGAAGGCCGTCAAGCTTCGGCAATCATCCCGCTTCTTTGGCGCGCGCAAGAACAAGTGGGTTGGTTGCCACGTCCTGCCATCGAAGCCGTAGCGGATATGCTTGGCTTGGCGTATATGCGGGCGTTGGAAGTGGCGACGTTTTACTTTATGTTTCAATTGCAACCAGTTGGATCTGTTGCGCATATTCAAGTCTGTGGAACCACATCCTGTATGATATGTGGCGCGGAAGATCTGATCTCAGTTTGTCGGGAAAAAATCGCATCCGAGGCCCATCAGCTTTCAGCTGACGGGAGGTTCAGCTGGGAAGAGGTCGAGTGTTTGGGCGCTTGTACAAACGCGCCAATGGCCCAGATCGGCAAGGATTATTACGAAAACCTAACGGCAGACGGCTTTGCCGCGATGATCGATGAGATGGCAGAGGGCAAGATACCGCTGCCGGGCCCACAAAACGGGCGTTTTTCTTGCGAACCTTTGGGGGGCGCGACGTCTCTGAAGCAATATGAAGCTAACCGCCAGGCCCATAACGCCAGTGCCGCGCTTGCGGTTGAACTCAACGATACACTCAAGCGCATCGATGGACGCGAAGTGCCGGTGACAACGCCGTGGCTTGGCAAATCAAAGACAAACGCCAAAGGTGCTAAATCCAGTGCAACTGATAGCTCAACAGGCATTGCGCCTAAACAGCCGCGGCTTTTGAAGGTGGCGCGCAAAGCGGGCGCTGATGATTTGGGCCTAATCAAAGGTATTGGTCCAAAGTTAAAGGCGCTTTTAAACGCTGCTGGTATCTTTCACTTTGACCAAATTTCAAAATGGACCGCCGAAAATGTGGCCTGGGCTGACGCGCATTTTCCAGGCTTCAAAGGCTGTGCTAGCCGTGATGCTTGGCCAGAGCAGGCAGATGCACTTGTCGCGCAAAACAAGACGAAAACTCAAACTCGTGGTATAAAGGAATAGCGTTTTTAAGCGCGAGTTCCATTAGAGAGGAGTTTCAATATGTTAGAGCCGATTAAGAATACAAGCTGCCAGCTGGGCTGCTGGGCGATTTCGGGCGCTGCAGCTGTGTTGACCTTCATCATGTGTTTTGGTTTGGGCGAAATAGCCTTTATGGGCGCGGTATTTTTTGCCGCGACCGTTTGCGTCGCCTTGGGTTTGCTGTTGGGGTGGGTCCTTTGCACACCTTTGACCCCGCTCGGCAGCGCGCGCGCTTATCCTTTGGTTGACGCCAGCGCCGTAGATCCGTCGCTTGGCGGCGTTTTCGCTGAGCAATCTGCTGCAACGACTGGGTCTGCCTCGACGCAGCTTCCCGGAGAGATTGAACTTGCCGCGCGTAAATCTGAATGGGCTTATGCACCGGCCGCAACCGCAGCAGATGCTACCGCCCCGGGTGCGTTGGCGCAGCCGCGCAACGGGCAAGCCGACGATTTGAAAAAAATAAAAGGCGTTGGGCCAAAGTTGGAAACGATTTTGAATACGCTTGGCGTGTTTCATTTCGATCAAATCATGGCTTGGGGGCCAGATGATATCGCTTGGATGGATGAAAACTTGAACGGATTTAAGGGGCGCGTCAGCCGCGATGATTGGGTGGCGCAGGCGAAAGCCTTAACGCCCTAGAAATGGCAATTAAAGGATGCGGCGGGGCTCGCGTTCGAAGGGAAGATGATGGCGCAGGGCGCAGGGCAACATGAAAACAGACAGGGCCGTTTGGTGGCTCTGGTTATCGCGGGCGCGATGCTGCTTTGGATTGTTGTGCAATGGCTTGGTCCCAAGTTGGGTCTTGCTGGGCGGTTTGCAATATTGATAGATCTCGCTGTTTTGGCAGCGTTTATTTGGGCTATGGTGGTGTCTCTGCGCATGTGGCGGCACCGCCAGAAACAAGGGAAATGAGGCGCGTATGCTAACGGATAAAGACCGGATATTTACTAATATCTACGGCATGCATGATCGTTCGCTCGCGGGTGCGCGTGCGCGCGGCCATTGGGATGGTACGGCGGCTATTATCAAAAAGGGTCGCGACTGGGTCGTTGATACGATGAAAGCATCCGGTTTGCGTGGCCGCGGTGGTGCTGGGTTTCCGACGGGGCTTAAATGGTCCTTTATGCCCAAGGAAAGCGATGGGCGTCCGGCTTATCTCGTTGTTAACGCAGATGAATCAGAGCCGGGAACGTGCAAAGACCGCGAAATCATGCGCCATGATCCGCATACATTAATCGAGGGTTGCTTGATTGCCAGTTTCGCGATGAATGCCAATGCGTGTTACATTTACATTCGCGGCGAATATATTCGCGAGCGCGAAGCATTGCAGGCGGCGATCGATGAAGCCTATGATGCTGGCTTGCTTGGTAAGAATGCAGCCAAATCGGGCTGGGATTTTGATCTTTACCTGCATCATGGGGCGGGCGCGTATATTTGCGGTGAAGAAACAGCCTTATTGGAAAGCCTTGAGGGCAAAAAAGGAATGCCGCGGATGAAGCCGCCATTTCCTGCAGGTGCCGGGCTTTACGGGTGCCCTACAACGGTGAATAACGTGGAATCGATCGCGGTTGTTCCAACCATTTTGCGCCGAGGCCCTGACTGGTTTAGCAGTTTTGGACGGCCCAATAATGCGGGAACAAAACTGTTCGCGATTTCCGGGCACGTGAACAATCCATGCGTTGTTGAAGAGGCGATGTCGATTAGTTTTGAAGAATTGATTGAAAAGCATTGCGGCGGCATTCGTGGCGGTTGGAGCAATTTAAAAGCCGTAATTCCGGGCGGTTCTTCGGTTCCTTGTATCCGCGGTGAGCACATGCGCGATGCGATCATGGATTTTGATTACTTGCGCGAACAGCGCTCGGGTTTAGGAACCGCGGCGGTGATTGTGATGGATCAATCAACCGATATTATTAAAGCGATCTGGCGTCTTTCTAAGTTTTATAAGCATGAAAGTTGCGGGCAATGTACGCCGTGCCGTGAGGGTACCGGATGGATGATGCGCGTAATGGACCGTTTGGTAACGGGCGAGGCTGGTGTTGAAGAAATTGACATGCTGTTGGATGTGACCAAACAAGTGGAAGGCCACACGATTTGTGCGCTTGGCGATGCTGCAGCCTGGCCGATTCAGGGCCTTATCCGCAACTTCAGGGACGAAATCGAGGATCGGATCGCGCATAAGCGATCTGGTTCGATCGATGCGGTTGCGGCGGAATAAAACAATGCGTTGCTTGATAGCCATACTGCCAATCATGTTCTGCGTCGCTTGTGGTGAAAGCTACAAAGACAACCAACATGCGTTTGACGGTGTGAAATTTAGTGCATCCTTGAAAGCGGAAAAAAATGCTCCTGAAGCCTTCTCGCTGCGCGTAAAGAAAGCTGCCAAAAGTGTCGTGGGTGCACGCGAAGCCGGGCGTTATGAAGCAACGAAATATTGCGTTGAAAAGTTTGGAACCTCAGATATTGCTTGGATAATGGGCCCTGACAGCCCCGATTTAGAACTTGAAAATGGCAATTTCAACCTGATTGGGAGCTGCGTGATTTTATGAGATCAGCTTTTTCCGATATACGCCAAACTGGTTGCCATTCTTACATTGCCTGCCATGTCACGCTTGGCCACGCGCTGTTTAGCGCATTAAGCGCAGCCGCATCGCAGCCCCATAACGCCAGAAAAGTTGAGATCATGCTATGACCACTATGCGTACCATCGTTATCGACGACAATGAAATTGAAGTAGATAGCGCCATGACATTGATCCAAGCTTGCGAGCAAGCTGGCATCGAAGTGCCGCGCTTTTGTTATCATGAGCGGCTTACGATTGCTGGCAATTGTCGCATGTGTTTGGTCGAAGTTGTCGGGGGTCCGCCTAAACCTGCGGCCTCTTGTGCGATGCAGGTGCGCGATTTGCGCCCCGGCCCAGAAGGGCAACCGCCGGTGATTAAGACCAATTCGCCAATGGTCAAAAAGGCCCGTGAAGGCGTGATGGAGTTTTTATTGATCAATCATCCGCTGGATTGCCCGATTTGTGATCAGGGTGGTGAATGTGATCTTCAGGATCAGGCGATGGCTTATGGCGTTGATTTTTCGCGGTTCCGCGAAGCAAAACGGGCAAGTACCGATTTGGATCTTGGCCCTCTAGTTGAAACGCATATGACGCGGTGTATCAGTTGCACGCGCTGCGTGCGCTTCACAACTGAAGTTGCCGGTATCGCGCAAATGGGTCAAACAGGGCGTGGCGAAGATAGCGAAATAACCAGCTATCTTGGCGAAACGCTAAACAGCAACCTGCAGGGCAATATTATCGATCTCTGCCCTGTCGGGGCCTTGACGTCAAAGCCCTATGCTTTCACCGCGCGCCCTTGGGAGCTTACAAAAACGGAAACCATCGATGTGATGGATGCTTTGGGATCCAATATTCGCGTGGATACGAAAGGCCGTGAAGTGATGCGTATTTTGCCACGCAATCATGACGGCGTGAATGCAGAATGGATTTCAGATAAAACCCGGTTTGTTTGGGATGGGCTGCGCAGGCAAAGGCTTGACCAACCCTATTTGCGTGAAAATGGCAAATTGCGCCCTGCCACTTGGCCAGAGGCTTTGCAGGCGGCTGCGGCAGCGATTTCTGGAAAGAACTTGGTTGGTTTGATCGGGGATCTTGTGCCCGTTGAAGCTGGTTTTGCGCTGAAAAATTTGGTTGAAGGGTTGGGGGGCGCGGTTGAATGCCGCGTTGATGGCGCGAAGCTGCCCGCTTTAAACCGCTCTGGCTATGTTGGATCTGCGAGTATTGAAGATATTGATGCAGCGGATGAAATTTATTTGATCGGCTGTAACCCCAGGCTGGAAGCGCCGGTTTTGAATGCGCGCATTCGCCAAGCCTGGACGAAAGGCGCGGATGTCAAACTTGTTGGGCAGGCCGTAGACCTCACTTATGACTATGCGCTGATTGGCGCGGATCGAGCCGCGTTGGCCAAATTGTCAAAAACCGCAAAGTCTGCGACGGCGCCGTTGTTTATCATCGGCATGGGCGCTTTGATGGAAGCCGATGGCGCGGCCGTGCTTGGGCACGCGATGGCGCTGGCCGAAGACACTGGCGGTAAACTTATGGTGTTGCACACGGCAGCCAGCCGCGTGGGCATGCTGGATATTGATGCCACCTGCGAGGGCGGCGTTAGCGCAGCGCTTGGCTCGGCTGAGGTTGTTTTCAACCTGGGCGCGGATGAGGTGGAAATTGCCGCTGGTCCAGTGGTGATTTACCAAGGTAGCCATGGCGATCGCGGCGCGCATCGCGCGGATATCATTTTTCCCAGCGCCGCTTACACTGAAGAAAATGGATTATTCGTTAATACCGAAGGGCGGCCGCAATTGGCGGTAAGGGCGGGTTTTGCGCCTGGTGAGGCGAAAGAAAATTGGGCGATTTTGCGGGCGTTATCAGCCGAGCTAGCGGCAACTTTGCCCTTCAATTCGCTGGCTGAATTACGCCAGAGCTTGCTTGAAGCTCACCCGCATCTGGGCCAGGTGGATCAGATTTCGCAAAGCGAATGGGCGCCGCTGAAGGCCGGGAGTTTAGGCAAGGCCACCTTCCGCAGCGCGATTTCAGATTTCTATTTAACCAATCCGATTGCCCGGGCGTCAAAATTGATGGCAGAGCTTTCTGCGGGCGCTGAAGCGCGCGCCCAAGCTCCGGTGGCGGCAGAATGAACCAGTGTTTAGAACAGGTCTGCGCAATGCTGATTACCCCGCGATCTACCACGTTTTCAGCGAAACTAGTTAGGAATACCGATGGCTGATTTTCTCACAACTCCAGGCGGTATTGCGCTGACCATCGTGGCGCAATGTCTCGCGGTTTTGGGCTTTGTAATGGTCAGCCTGCTGTTTCTTGTATATGGAGATAGAAAGATTTGGGCGGCCGTACAAATGCGCCGTGGCCCTAACGTGGTTGGCGTGTTTGGTCTTTTGCAAACGGTTGCGGATGCGCTGAAATACGTTGTGAAAGAAATTGTGGTGCCCGCGGGCGCGGATAAAACGGTTTTTTTCCTTGCGCCGTTGATCTCCTTTGTGTTGGCGATGGTGGCTTGGGCTGTGATCCCGTTCAATGACGGCTGGGTCTTGGCCAATATCAACGTTGCTATTCTATATGTTTTCGCGATCTCCTCGTTAGAGGTTTATGGCGTCATCATGGGGGGCTGGGCCTCGAATTCAAAATATCCGTTTTTAGGCTCATTGCGCTCAGCGGCGCAGATGATTTCTTATGAAGTGTCGATCGGGTTGATTATCATTGGGGTTATTATCTCAACGGGATCCATGAATTTTGGTGATATTGTTGCAGCGCAAGATGGCTCTTATGGGTTCTTCAGCTGGTATTGGTTGCCGCATCTACCCATGGTATTTTTGTTTTTTATCTCTGCATTGGCAGAAACAAATCGCCCGCCTTTTGATCTGCCGGAAGCTGAATCAGAATTGGTGGCTGGCTATCAAGTTGAATATAGCTCGACGCCATTCCTGTTGTTTATGGCAGGCGAATATATTGCGATTTTCCTGATGTGCGCGCTGACCTCATTATTATTTTTCGGGGGCTGGTTGTCACCAATCCCAGGAATTCCTGATGGTGTTTTATGGATGGTCGGCAAAATGGCATTCTTCTTCTTCATGTTCGCCATGGTGAAGGCGATTACGCCGCGCTATCGCTATGATCAATTGATGCGGATCGGCTGGAAAGTCTTTTTGCCGATGTCGTTAGCCTGGGTTGTTATCGTAGCGTTTTTTGCAAAATTTGAGCTTTTTGGCGGCGCTTATGCCCGCTGGATGATAGGGGGTTAAGATGAGCCAGATAGATTATACACGCGCCGCGAAGTATTTTTTGCTTGCCGATGTGTTTACCGGCTTGAAGCTTGGCCTGAAATATTTCTTTAAGCCAAAGGCAACGCTGAACTATCCTCACGAAAAGGGGCCTTTATCGCCACGGTTTCGTGGAGAGCACGCGTTGCGCCGTTATCCCAATGGCGAAGAACGTTGCATCGCTTGTAAACTTTGCGAAGCGGTCTGTCCCGCCCAAGCAATCACTATTGATGCAGAACCGCGCGATGATGGCAGCCGACGCACCACCCGCTACGACATCGATATGACCAAGTGCATTTATTGCGGCTTTTGCCAAGAGGCATGCCCAGTTGATGCAATCGTAGAAGGGCCAAATTTTGAGTTTGCCACCGAAACCCGCGAAGAGCTTTTTTATAATAAAGATAAATTGCTTGAAAACGGCGATCGTTGGGAAGCCGAAATTGCCCGCAATCTTGAATTGGACGCGCCGTACCGATGATGGATAGTTTGAGTGGGCCTAATCTGAGCGTTGCAAAGCGAAGAGATCTGAATGCGCTTGAATGCACAGCAGTTTATGACGCTGTGTTGGATGCGTCACTGACAAAAAAGGATATTTCCGGATGAGCGTGGTTGGATTTGCATTCTATTTGTTTGCGTTATGCACGGTTACAGGCGGGTTGTTTACTGTGGTTAGCCGAAACCCAGTGCATTCTGTGTTATGGCTTATCTTAACATTTTTATCATCTGCTGGATTGTTCGTGTTGCTTGGCGCCGAGTTTGTGGCGATGCTTTTGGTCATTGTTTACGTTGGCGCTGTTGCGGTTTTGTTTCTTTTTGTCGTGATGATGTTAGATGTTGATTTTGCAGAATTAAAGGCGGAGATGGCGCAATACTTGCCGCTTGGCTTGTTAATCGGTCTGGTTTTGTTGATGCAGCTGTCGATGGCGCTTGGCGTGTGGAGCGTTGCTGACACGGCTGAGGCGGCGCGGGCGGCCGTGACCCCAGCAGAAACGCATAACACTGCGGCGCTTGGCTTGCTGATTTATGATCAGTATTTCTTGCTCTTCCAATTGGCGGGTCTGATCCTGTTGGTGGCGATGATCGGGGCGATTGTTTTGACCTTGCGCCACCGCAAGGATGTAAAGCGGCAGGATGTTTTGGCACAAATGTATCGCGATCCAGCTTTGGCGATGGAATTGAAAGACGTAAAACCGGGGCAGGGGCTTTAAGCCAGTGTCGCCTAAGAGTACAGGAACCGAGGGAATTTTATGATTGGTTTAGAACATTATCTAACAGTGGCGGCCTCGCTTTTTGTGATAGGTATTTTTGGTTTGTTTTTAAATCGAAAAAACGTGATTATTTTGTTGATGTCGATCGAGCTGATGCTGCTTGCTGTGAACATCAATCTGGTCGCCTTTTCGAGTTTTTTGGGCGATTTGGTCGGACAGGTTTTTACGCTTTTTGTGTTGACGGTCGCCGCCGCAGAGGCTGCGATTGGCCTGGCCATTTTGGTCAGTTTCTTCCGCAATCGCGGCACCATTGCCGTTGAAGACGTCAACGTGATGCAAGGATAGTCGAAAATGGTAAAGCTCATTCTTTTTGCGCCCTTAATTGGAGCCTTGATTGGCGGGTTCGGCTGGAAAATGATCGGCGAAACCGCCGCTCAATACGTAACGACGGGTCTGTTGTTTTTGGCTTGCGCTCTCAGCTGGATTGTCTTTTTGGGGTTTGATGGTGAAACGCAAATCATCCAAATATTTCGCTTTATCGAAAGCGGAAGCTTAAGCACAGATTGGGCGATCCGGCTGGATCGCTTGACGGCGATTATGTTGATCGTCGTTACCTCTGTGTCGGCTTTGGTGCATCTTTACAGCTTTGGATATATGGATCACGATCCGCAATGGAATGAGGGTGAAAGCTATAAACCCAGATTCTTTGCCTATTTATCTTTCTTCACATTCGCGATGCTGGCGCTTGTCACATCTGACAATCTTATTCAGATGTTTTTTGGTTGGGAAGGTGTTGGTGTAGCCTCTTATCTTTTGATTGGGTTTTATTATCGTAAACCAACGGCCAATGCTGCGGCAATCAAAGCGTTTGTGGTGAACCGGGTTGGGGATTTTGGCTTTGCATTGGGCATTTTTGGCCTGTTTTATTTGACCGATAGCGTGTCTTTCACCGAGGTGTTTGCCGCTGCGCCAAACCTAGCCGAGACGCAAATTCATTTTTTATGGCGGGATTGGAACGCCGCCAATTTGCTAGCGTTCTTGCTGTTTATCGGTGCAATGGGCAAATCGGCCCAGCTGTTTTTGCACACATGGCTTCCGGATGCGATGGAGGGGCCAACCCCGGTTTCTGCGCTTATTCACGCGGCCACAATGGTTACAGCGGGTGTGTTTTTGGTGTGCCGGATGTCGCCTTTGATGGAATATGCTCCTGAAGCGATGGCAGTTGTAACCTTTCTTGGCGCTTCAACAGCCTTTTTTGCCGCCACTGTTGGTCTGGTACAAAACGATATCAAGCGTGTCATCGCCTATTCAACCTGTTCGCAGCTTGGCTACATGTTCGTCGCGGCGGGCGTGGGTGTATATTCGGTCGCTATGTTTCACCTGTTCACGCATGCGTTTTTTAAAGCCATGCTGTTTTTGGGGGCGGGATCTGTGATCCACGCGATGCATCATGAACAAGATATGCGCAAATATGGCGGTTTGCGTAAAAAAATTCCCTATACATTCGCGGCTATGCTGATTGGAACTTTGGCCATTACCGGTGTTGGTATCCCTCTGACGCATATTGGTTTTGCCGGATTTTTATCGAAGGATGCTGTGATTGAAAGTGCTTGGGCAGGAACCTCGGGCGGCTATGCGTTTTGGATGCTGGTTTTCGCCGCTATGCTGACATCTTTTTACAGCTGGCGTTTGATTTTTCTAACCTTTTACGGTGAGGCGCGCGGTGATCACCATACGCATGAGCACGCGCATGAAAGCCCCAAAGTCATGTTGATACCCTTGGGTGTTCTCGCGCTTGGCGCGGTGTTCAGCGGCATGGTGTGGTATAGCAGCTTCTTTGGCGATCATGCCTCTGTGAATAGGTTTTTTGGAATTCCCGATCACCACGTGTCTGAGAAAGACCATGGGCATGATGCGAGCCATGACAAGGCCGATGAGGCGCATGCTGACAAAGCCGATACGCAGGCGAGCGGATCGCAGGCGCATGCGGAAAAATCCGATGGGCATGCGTTACAGACGCAAGCACCAATAGGCGCGATTTATATAAGCGCTGATAATCACGTCATGGATGAGGCGCATCATGCCCCGGTCTGGGTGAAAATCAGCCCGTTTATCGCGATGCTTATTGGCTTTATAACGGCGCTTTGGTTTTACATTTGGGATCCGGCGATGCCCGCGCGCGTCGCGGCAAACCAGCGGCCTCTTTACCTGTTCTTGCTCAACAAATGGTATTTTGATGAAATCTACGACGTGCTTTTTGTAAAACCAGCCAAAGCGCTTGGGCGGTTGCTCTGGAAACGGGGCGATGGCAAAATTATTGATGGCACGCTCAATGGTATCGCGCTTGGGTTTGTTCCGATGGTGACGCGTTTGGCGGGTCGGGCGCAGTCAGGGTATATCTTCACCTATGCCTTCGCCATGGTGATCGGAATTGTGGTGCTTGTCACTTGGATGAGCTTTACCGGAGGAGGAAACTGATATGGATACTTTGCTATTGTCCATTGTAACCTTTGTGCCGGCTATGGCGGCTTTGATCCTTTTGGTTGTTGCGCGCGGCGAAGATGCCGCGGCCGGTTTGGTTGCCAAGCGCTTCGCGTTGGTCGCAACAACCGCAACATTTATCATTTCGCTGTTCATTTTATGGCAGTTTGATCCGTCTGATACGAGCTTTCAAATGGTGGAAGAGGCCGATTGGCTTTTGGGTTTGAAGTATAAGCTGGGTGTGGATGGGATCAGCATTCTATTTGTCATGCTAACAACATTCATGATGCCCTTGGTGATTGCCGCATCCTGGGGTGTGAACACGCGCGTCAAAGAATATATGATCGCGTTTTTGCTGTTAGAAACGTTGATGCTGGGCGTGTTTATGGCGCTTGATCTGGTGCTGTTTTACCTGTTTTTTGAAGCTGGCTTGATCCCGATGTTTCTCATCATTGGGATCTGGGGCGGAAAAGAGCGGATCTATGCCTCGTTTAAGTTTTTCCTCTACACGTTTTTAGGATCTGTTTTGATGTTGGTTGCCATGGTGGCGATGTTTGCCGAAGCCGGTACAACAGATATTCCAACTTTGATGATCCATGAGTTCGATTTTGCGGATATGAAGATATTGGGCCTTCATATCGTGGGTGGAATGCAAACCTTGCTGTTTTTAGCGTTTTTTGCCAGCTTCGCGGTGAAAATGCCGATGTGGCCTGTGCACACTTGGTTGCCCGATGCGCATGTGCAGGCACCCACGGCGGGCTCTGTTGTATTGGCGGCTATCCTTTTGAAAATGGGGGGATATGGGTTCTTGCGCTTTAGCTTGCCGATGTTTCCCGTCGGCTCAGACGTGATGGCGCCGGTTGTGCTGTGGATGTCGGCGATCGCTATTTTTTATACGTCTTTGGTGGCGCTGATGCAGGAGGATATGAAAAAGCTTATCGCTTATTCTTCCGTTGCGCATATGGGGTATGTTACGATGGGGATCTTTGCGGCAAATCAGCAAGGGATCGACGGCGCTATTTTTCAAATGCTGAGCCATGGCTTCATATCAGGAGCGCTGTTTCTCTGCGTTGGCGTTATTTACGACCGTATGCACACACGCGAGATTGACGCCTATGGCGGTTTGGTTAACCGTATGCCCGCCTATGCGCTTATTTTCATGCTTTTCACAATGGCCAATGTTGGCCTTCCGGGCACGTCGGGTTTTGTGGGTGAATTCTTAACGCTTGTCGGCATATTCCAGGTCAATACCTGGGTGGCATTGGTTGCAACGGCCGGGGTAATTCTATCCGCCTCCTACGCGCTTTGGCTATATCGCCGCGTGGTTATGGGGGATCTGATCAAAGAGAGCCTGCGCACAATATCTGACATGAGCCGGCGCGAGCGGGCGATCTTTGCACCATTGGTGGTGATGACCTTATTGCTGGGTGTGTATCCGGCATTGATATTGGATCTCATCGGCCCCTCTGTTGAGGCCTTGGTGCTTAATTATGAAATGGCTTTGGGGACCGCTGAGACCAGCACCCAATTGGCCGCATCGCATTAACAGGAGCACGGTCAATGATCCAAGCTGATCTGAACATAATTCTGCCGGAGGTTTTTCTATCGGTTTTTGCGATGCTTGCTTTGGTGGGCACTGTCTATACCAGTAAAGACCGCTTGGGCCCACTTTTGGTCTGGCTCACCGCTGGCATTATGGCTTTGGTTGCATTGGCCATTGCAAGCACTGGCTCCGGCGAAACGCAGGTTGCGTTTGGCGGTATGTTTGTAGATGACGGCTTCGCCCGTTTCGCAAAAGTGACTATTTTGTTCTCAGCGGCAGCGGTGCTGGTGATGAGCGAAGATTACATGTCTCGCAATGGGTTGTTGCGCTTTGAATATCCGCTTTTGGTTGTTTTGGCGGTTGTCGGGATGATGGTGATGGTCTCGGCGGGTGATCTTATGGCGCTTTACATGGGGCTTGAGCTACAATCTTTAGCGCTTTACGTGATCGCCTCGCTGCGCCGCGATAGTTTAAAATCGACTGAGGCCGGCCTGAAATACTTTGTGCTTGGCGCTTTGTCATCTGGGCTTTTGCTTTATGGTGCGTCGCTCTGCTATGGCTATTCGGGCACAACCTTGTTCACGGGCATTGTTGCCGCGACGGCAGAGAGCGACATTTCTGTTGGCTTGTTGCTTGGCTTAGTGATGATCAGCGCTGGTTTGGCGTTCAAAGTTTCCGCCGTGCCGTTTCATATGTGGACACCTGACGTTTATGAAGGTGCTCCTACACCGGTGACGGCGTTTTTTGCTACAGCGCCGAAAGTGGCCGCGATTGGTTTATTTGCGCGCGTGCTGCATGACGCCTTTGGAAATGTTGTCGGAGACTGGCAACAGATCATCGCTGTTTTATCTTTGCTCTCGATGTTTTTGGGTGCGTTTGCAGCGATTGGGCAAACAAACATAAAACGTTTGATGGCCTATTCTTCAATCGCTCATATGGGATATGCGCTTATGGGCTTGGCTGCTGGCACGGCTTTTGGATTGCAAGCCTTGCTCATTTACATGGCCATTTACGTCACGATGAATATTGGAACTTTTGCGTTTATTCTTTCGATGCAAAAAGATGGAAAACCAGTCACGGATATTGCGTCTTTAAACATGTTATCGCGCAGCCAGCCTGGCAAGGCCTTGGCCATGCTTGTGCTGTTGTTTAGCTTGGCCGGCGTTCCCCCTATGGTCGGATTTTTTGGAAAATTATACGTGTTACGCGCCGCTTTTGATGCGGGTTTGGCTTGGCTTGCAATCGCTGGTGTGATCGCGTCTGTGATCGGGGCCTTTTATTATCTGCGGATCGTGTTCTTTATGTATTTTGGCGAGGAACAAGAAATCGGCCTTGATGTTTCAAAATTTCCGGTTACGTCCTCGTTTTTAATGGCCTCTGCAATTAGTATGGTGGTTGGCGTTGCCAACCTGTTTGGTTTGGAAGGCCTGGCAGCTGCAGCGGCCCAGACCCTTGTGCAATAATCTGCCCGAAGGGTATGAGCTTTGGGAATATGAGGAAATCTCTAGCACCAATGCTGAGGCTTTGCGCTGTGCAGGCCAGATAGAAAAACCAACTTGGTTTTTTGCGCATAAGCAAACCGCAGGTCGCGGCCGGGGTGGGAAAGCCTGGGTTGATCCGGTTGGGAACTTTGCAGCAACAGCTTTGCTCTTTCCCCAAGGTGTCATTCAAGATGTCGCCTTGCGCTCTTTTGTGGCGGGCTTGGCGGTGCATGATGCTTTGGTTGAGATCAGTTTTGGCGAAAATGAGTTTTCCTTAAAATGGCCAAATGATGTGTTGTTAAAGGACAAAAAGCTGGCGGGTATTTTGCTGGAAACCAGCATTGACGAACGCGGTCGCCGCGCGCTTGCGATTGGGATTGGGGTGAATTTAAACCAAGCGCCCGTGCAAACAGATTTGCAACTTGGTGCGCTTGAAGCGATCGGCTTGTCCTCTGCGCTGAACCTGAAAATCACACCCTCTAGCTTTTTAAAGATATTGGTGCAGCGCTTTGATGATTGGGAAACGCGGTTTTTAGAACAAGGCTTTGAGCCGATACGCTTGGCATGGCTTGCACGGGCGGCGCGCCTTGGCGAGGTTATTACCGCGCGCGTGGGTGGCGAAGAGATAACCGGACGATTTGACAGGATTGATGATTCAGGGCATTTGCAGTTGCAGACACCATCCGGCGCGCGCTCTATTGCCGCCGCTGAAATCTATTTTAGAGGAACGTAGCTGATGTTACTTGCGGTGGATTGCGGCAATACCAATACGGTTTTTTCAATATGGGATGGCGAAAGCTTTATCGCAACTTGGCGCGCTTCGACAGAAACTCAAAGAACGGCCGATCAATATTTTGTATGGTTATCAACGCTGATGTCGCTGCAGAAAATTGAAACGGACATCACAGAGATGATTATTTCATCGACAGTGCCGCGCGTGGTGTTCAACTTGCGCGTTTTAGCCGATCGCTATTTCAACACCCGGCCATATGTGGTGGGAAAGCCTGATTGCCTATTGCCCGTGAACATTCGCGTTGATCATGGCACCGCGGTGGGGCCGGATCGGTTGGTCAATACTGTTGCGGGATTTGATTTATATGGCGGCGACCTGATCATTGTAGATTTTGGCACAGCCACCACATTTGATGTTGTGGATGGTGACGGGGCTTATATCGGCGGTGCAATTGCACCAGGGGTAAACCTGTCACTTTCGGCGCTCCACCAAGAAGCTGCAGCGCTTCCGCATGTTGATATTGCCAAGCCGCTAGCTGTGATTGGTACGAATACAGTAGCCTGTATGCAATCGGGAGTATTTTGGGGGTATATTGGTTTGGTACGAGAAATCTGCAAACGGATCAAAGCTGAGCATGCGCGCCCCATGCAGGTTATTTCCACCGGTGGTCTTGCGCCATTGTTTCAGGCGGCAGATACGCTATTTGACCATTACGAAGATGATTTAACAATGCATGGCTTACAGGTTATCCATGCCTATAATAAAAACGGATAGGGCTCATGAGCAGTGAGAGATTGATTTACCTTCCCCTCGGGGGAGCCGGTGAAATTGGCATGAATGCCTATGTTTATGGCTATGGGCCAGAAGGGGCTGAACGGCTGATCGTGGTGGATCTTGGCGTCAGCTTTCCCGATATGGATGGCACCCCTGGGGTGGATTTGATTTTGCCCGATATCAGTTGGCTTATCGCGCAGAAGCACCGGATTGAAGCAATTTTTATCACGCATGCGCATGAAGACCATGTTGGTGCTTTGGGCCATTTATGGGGGGATCTTGGTGCTCCGGTCTACGCGCGGCGCTTTACGGCCAATATCGCGCGGCGTAAAATGGCAGAAAGAGGTCATCCTGAGCGTGTTGTCTCTACCACGGAGGCTTGGCCAGAAACTGTTGAAAAGGGCCCCTTTAAGGTCGGGTTCTTGCCGATTTCACATTCTATTCCTGAAAGCAGCGGCTTGGTTATTGATACACCGCAGGGGCGGCTTCTTCATACGGGCGACTTCAAGCTAGATGAAACGCCGCTGGTTGGAGAAGCTTTTGATCCGCAACTTTGGACGGATGTCGCACGCCCCGGCGTGAAAGCGTTGATTTGTGACAGTACAAACGTGTTTTCTGGGCATGAAGGTCGGTCTGAAGCGAGCCTTGGTGCCAATATTGACGCTTTGGTGGACAGCGCTGAGCGAATGGTGGTGGCCACCACATTTGCAAGTAATATCGCGCGGGTAAAAACGCTTGCGCAGGCAGGCATGCGCGCAGGGCGTTCGATTTGTTTGATGGGCCGCGCGATGCGCCGGATGGTAGAAACTGCGCTTGAAACGGGTGTTTTAAATGACTTTCCGACGGTGGTGAGCCCCGAGGATGCACAAAATATTCCCCGTGAAAATCTAATGCTTTTGGTGACAGGAAGCCAAGGCGAGCGCCGCGCCGCCAGCGCGCAGCTTGCACAGGGTAAGTTTCAAGGCATCAGTTTGAAGGAGGGTGATATGTTCTTGTTTTCCTCCAAAACCATTCCTGGAAATGAACGCGGCGTTATCCGCATCATCAACCAGCTCTCTGAAAAAGGCGTGGATGTTGTGGATGATAGCGATGGCCTATATCATGTTTCCGGCCACGCAAACCGCCCGGATTTACAGCGCATGCACCAGATCACGCAGCCTCAAATGGTCATTCCAATGCATGGAGAGCATCGCCATTTGCGCGCGCATAGCAAACTTGCGCAGGATAGCGGTTTGCCTGCTTTGATCTGCGTCAATGGTATGATGCTGGATTTGTCTGGGAATGCCCCAAAAGTGGCTGAGTATATTGAAACGGGCCGTCGGTATTTGGACGGTTCTATTCAAGTGGGCGCGATGGATGGTGTGGTGCGGGATCGTATTCGTTTGGCGTTAAATGGCCATGTGATCGTGAATGTTATTTTGGATGATGAGAATGATATGCTGGGGGAACCTTGGGTGGAAACCCGAGGTCTCAGTGAAATGGGACACGCGGCGGCGCCTTTGGTCGATGTGTTAGAAGAAGATCTTAGTCAGTTCATCGGCAGAGCTGGCGGAAAAACCCGCGGCGATGACGATAAAATGGAACAAGGTTTTAAGCGCGTGGTGCGCCAAACATGCCAGGCCGAGATCGGAAAATCACCAGAGGTGACCGTGATCGTAAGCCGTTTGATGTAGCCTTGATCAATCTGGCAAAAAAGGCGGATGGTTTCCGCCTTGAGCTGCCGTATTACTGGCTGCGCCGATCCTCAAAGCTAAGCGCAATAAAGCTTGGCATGTGATCCCCCAAGCCGATGATCGGTTGGCTTTCATGCTCAGACTCGTTTTTGCGCCGTCTGCGCGGAGCAGTGCTGCGATCAGCGCGAGTTTTGGGCGGGTGCGAGGCGCGTCCGGTATCCGTGCCAGCGCTGCGTTCTGCTATATTTTTATCGCCCATATCATCGCGAGATTGCGCCTTTGAGGCCGATTCAACAGCGGCCGCGGGTTCTGAGGATTTGAGCGGGTTTTCTTGACGCGGTATTTCTTTCTTTATCAAAGCCTCGATCGCATCAAAATTCTTTTGATCGCGCGGGATGCAAAGCATCATTGCCTTACCATCGCGTCCTGCGCGCCCGGTGCGGCCAATGCGATGTACATAATCTTCTGGATGCGACGGCACATCATAATTGAAAACATGACTTACAGAGGGCACATCAAGCCCGCGCGCAGCCACGTCTGAGGCGACGAGAAACCGCAATTTACCTTCTCTAAAGGCTTCGAGCGTTCTTGTGCGCTGAGATTGATCAAGATCTCCGTGAATTGGAGCTGCGTCATAGCCATATTTCAATAGAGATTTTGCACAAATATCCACATCGGTTTTGCGATTGCAGAAAATAATCCCATTCGTGCAAGCGGCGCCTTCAGCATCGATAAGGCCGCGCAAAACCGCGCGCTTTTCACTGCCTTCGCGATCTCTGCGCGAGCCTTTGAACATTACCACGCTTTGCTCAATGGTTTCTGAAGCCGTGGCTTGCCGTGCCACTTCAATCCGCGTGGGCGCCGAAAGAAATGTATTGGTTATACGTTCTATTTCTGACGCCATTGTGGCGCTGAAGAAAAGCGTTTGGCGGGTGAATGGGGTTAGGCCAAAAATACGCTCAATATCGGGAATAAACCCCATATCAAGCATACGGTCGGCTTCATCCACCACCATAACCTGCACGCCTGTCAGCAACAATTTTCCACGTTCGAAGTGATCTAAAAGCCGCCCTGGCGTTGCGATCAACACATCAACGCCCTTGTCGATCAAAAGATCTTGTTCCTTAAAGCTGACGCCGCCGATTAAAAGAGCCTTTGTCAGTTTTAAATGTTTTGTATAGGTGTCAAAATTCTCAGCAACTTGGGCTGCCAATTCGCGCGTAGGACAGAGTACTAGAGAACGCGGCATCCGTGCGCGGGCGCGGCCCCGCGCCAAAAGATGGATCATAGGCAAGGTGAAGCTGGCTGTCTTGCCGGTTCCAGTTTGTGCAATGCCCAAGACATCTTTTCCAGCTAAAGCTGCGGGGATTGCTTGGGCTTGGATGGGCGTGGGCGTTTCATAACCGGCCTCATCGATTGCTTTTAAAATTTTTGGGTTTAAGCTCAGGTCAGAGAATTTTGTCATCTAAATCCGCGTTTGGAAGGCCCTTAGCGTCTATCGCATTTTGGCCGGCTTCGATCGAGTTAACGAAGCCGAAAAGGGCATAATTAAGGCGCGGTGTACTCTTATTATCTTGAATGGTCAATGCTTTCGCTACTTTAGGCAGTTTGGTCTGTAAATTAATAACCTGTTCTGCCATCGTAAGGCCAGCTTGGAACAATTGTTGAGTTTTTTGTAAGGAATACTGAAATCACGCCTTTGGCTATCCTTAAACAAGGGGCAGGTCCTTAAGCACCGCTATTCATTTAAACGCTAAATTTGTGGAACATCACCCCCAAGGTCAAAACAGCTTTTGGCATTGAGCTGTAATCCAACGACCAATAGCGTCACATAGCTGTTCAAAACCAGAACCATGCTTAAACCGAGAATTTACCTAATGATCGCGGATCTTTCGCGTTTTATGTAACAATTATCCAAGCAAATAAGCGCACAGAACTTGCCCCTCAGCCGTTTTATAATTGTTAAATATGCTTGCGCGTTCGGCAGGCTTTCAGCATTTACTGGTAAGCCATTTCGCCACTGATTGGTTCGACAAATCCGAGGCGCCAAGCCTGTTTGATTTTCATCTCGTTGAACGGGCGCTGCACCACTTTGATGAAGACGAAGGGCTGCACCGCGGGCCCTTGAAAAGGCAATTGCAGAATTTAAGCCTATCCCTATTTTGGGCGCTTTTTACAAAGGTGAAACGCGTTTGGCGCGTGAGATAAACCTATTTATAAAACGCAGGTATAGGTTTCCAGAAGCGGCTCTGGTGCGGCGTAGTTTGGTTTCGCTTGATATGATGCGGTGCGAGCGCCATGGGCTAAACCACTTTTGAACCGAGCAAAAACCAAACTCAGAAGCGGCGGCGTTGATTAGACTTTTAAAAAGCGCCAAAAGCCAAAGAATGTGAGGTTGGGGCAGGGTGCTTATGGATCGGGATTAGACCATCATTTCTTTTGTCGATGTCAGCGTGACATCGGGGTAATCACGTTCGACACGATCGATATCCCATTGCAAGCGTGTTAGGTAGACATGATCGCCATCATGGTCAAAGGCCATATGCTGGCGGTTGGCGTTTGAAAATGTATCGACGGCTTCTTTTGCGCCGCCGACCCAGCGCGCTGATGTGAACTGGCTGGTTTCAAATCGCACGGGCAATCCGTATTCCAATTCAATTCGACTGGCCAAAACCTCAAATTGAAGCGCTCCAACTACACCTACAATAAAGCCAGATCCAAGACTGGGCTTAAACACCTTCGCCGCGCCCTCTTCGGCAAATTGCATTAGGGCTTTTTCCAAATGCTTGGCTTTCATGGGATCGCCCGCGCGGCAAGCCTGCAGCAATTCGGGGGCAAAAGAGGGGATGCCTGAAACCCGCAAGGTTTCGCCTTCGGTGAGGGTATCGCCAATGCGCAATTGCCCGTGATTTGGAATACCAATAATATCCCCAGCCCATGCCTCTTCCGCCAATTCACGATCCGAGGCCAGAAATAAAACAGGGTTCGAAATTGCCATGGTTTTTTTACTGCGCACATGGGTCAGTTTCATTCCACGTCGAAAATGCCCAGAAGCCAGCCTAACAAAGGCCACGCGATCGCGATGCTTGGGGTCCATATTGGCTTGAACCTTAAACACAAACCCAGCCACTTTCGTTTCCTCGGGAAGAATTTCGCGGGGCTGTGCTGTTTGTATCTGAGGCTCTGGGCCATAGGCTTTGATGCCTTCCATCAATTCTTTCACGCCGAAGGAATTGATCGCAGAGCCAAACCAAATCGGCGTCATGCTGCCTTGCAAAATGGCCTGTGGATCCAAGGCAGGAAGCAGACCTCGGGCCATTTCAACATCTTCGCGCAGTTTACCTAAAAGGTGTTCTGGCACATGCTGGGCAAGTTTTGGATCCTCTAAGCCGTTAATTTCGATGCTTTCGGCGATATGGTTGCGATCCGCGCGGTCCATCAATTCTAATCGATCATTCAGCATGTCATAGCAGCCTAAGAAATCGCTGCCAGTTCCAATTGGCCAGCTGGCGGGCGTGACATCAATCGCCAGATTTTCCTGTATTTCGTCGATAATATCGAAAATTTCTCTGCTTTCGCGATCCATCTTATTACAGAATGTCAAAATTGGCAGATCGCGCAACCGACACACTTCGAATAATTTCCTAGTTTGGCTTTCAACTCCCTTGGCGCCATCAATTACCATAATCGCCGCATCTACGGCGGTTAAAGTGCGATAGGTGTCTTCAGAAAAGTCGCTGTGACCAGGGGTGTCTACAAGGTTATACCGACACTCTTTATAATCAAAAGACATCGCAGAGGCAGATACTGAGATTCCGCGATCTTTTTCCATCTGCATGTAATCCGAGCGGGTGCGGCGGGATTCGCCCTTAGCGCGCACTTGCCCGGCCATTTGAATCGCGCCCCCGAACAAAAGAAATTTCTCTGTTAGGGTAGTTTTACCTGCATCGGGATGCGAGATAATCGCAAAGGTACGACGGCGCGCAATTTCAGAGGGTAGATCGGGGCGGTTTGAATTTGTATCGAGCATAGGCGCCGTATAGTTTGGGCCTGAATGCTTGGCAAGTATGGGATTCTTTTGGGTGTTTTCTCAGTTGCAATTCAGCCTGGTTCAGCGATAGTCACGCGTTATCATATAGGAGGCAGCTATGGATTTAGGAATTGCGGGAAAATCGGCTTTGGTCTGCGCGTCGAGCAAGGGTTTGGGTTTTGGATGTGCGCAAGCTTTGGCCGAGGCAGGAGTTGATTTGGTTATGAATGCGCGTGGCGCAGAGGCGTTGGAAAATGCCGCTGATGCTATTCGCGCGCGCCATAATGTGAAGGTGCAAACCGTTGCGGCTGATATTACCAGCTTAGAGGGCCGCGATGCGGTGCTGGCCATTGCCCAAACACCTGATATTTTGATAACAAACGCTGGCGGCCCGCCCCCCGGTGTTTGGAGCGATTGGGACCGGGATGATTTTCTGGCCGCGCTTGAGGCCAATATGCTCACTCCGATTGATTTGATGAAACGGCTTTTGCCCTCGATGATGTCGCGTGGCTGGGGCCGAGTTGTCAATATCACATCGCAATCGGTAAAAGCACCTATTGCGGTTTTGGGTTTGTCAAATTCGGCGCGCGCGGGGTTGACCGGATACGTGGCAGGAACAGCCCGACAGGTTGCGCCGCACGGGGTAACAATTAATAACTTGCTGCCCGGCGTGCATGATACGGACCGTATCAGCTCAATGGATCAAGCCGCCTCTCAGGCCCAAAATAAGAGTTTGGATCAGGTTAAGACAGAGCGCGCCAATGCCATTCCTGTTGGGCGATATGGCCTTGCCGAAGAATTTGGAAAAACCTGCGCGTTTATGTGCTCGCAACATGCGGCGTTCATGGTTGGTCAAAACGTCTTGCTGGATGGCGGGGCCGTGAACGCAACCCTGTAGCAAAGCTGTCTGGCAAAAGGCATTTGGTGAAGCGCGCCAAGCGCAGAGAAAAGTTGGGTGGTTTCCGGGCTGCTTGAATTTCGCTGCGTTTCCTGACAAGTCAGGTAGAAGATCGGTTGAACGAGGATGGATTGCGGTGGCCCCTGATATTTTGCCTCGCTTAGAAATTACAGATATAAGCCGCAGCTTTCACGGCCAGCGGGTAGTGGATCAGGTTTCTTTGAGGATCAACCCTGGGCAAGTGACCTGTCTTTTGGGGCCGTCGGGCTGCGGCAAGTCAACCACGCTTCGGATTATCGCAGGCGTTGATCGCCAAGACCAGGGACAGATTTTGATCGATGGTCAGGTGGTGTGCGATGGCGTATCTAGCTTGCCGGCAGAACAGCGCTCAATTGGGTTGATGTTTCAAGATTTTGCGCTGTTTCCGCATCTGTCGGTGGGCGATAATGTTGGTTTTGGCGTGAACGGTGGGCGCGATGTAAAGCGGGCAGCGGCAGAAACTCTGCTGGAAAAAGTGGGCTTGCGTCATCGCATTGATCAATATCCACATGCACTTTCTGGAGGAGAACAGCAAAGGGTTGCCTTGGCGCGCGCCTTGGCGCCAAAACCACGTATCATGTTGATGGATGAACCATTTTCGGGCTTGGATAATAGGCTGCGCGACGGGGTTCGCGATGAGACCCTTGCGATCTTAAAATCCGAAGATACGGCCGTTCTTTTGGTGACACATGAGCCTGAGGAGGCGATGCGGATGGCCGATGAAATCGCGCTAATGCGCGCGGGACGGATCGTTCAATCAGGCGCGCCTTATAACATTTACAATGCGCCTGTAGATCGCGCCGCTGTGGCCGTTTTTTCAGATGCGAATGTTATAAAAAGCCGGGTTACAGGGGCTTTGGCAGAAACGCCATTTGGACAATTTTTTGCCCCGGGTTTGAGCGACGGTACAAAAGTGGATATTGTGGTGCGCCCGCAGCATGTTCGCATTGATTTTGATCGTCAGGGAAAGGGGCCAAACCCAACCCCATCGCAAGGCGTGGCTGCATTGGGGCATGTTATCCGATCGCGCTTCTTGGGCAGTGAAAGCCTGGTTGAGTTTAGAATGGCCTATGATGGATCTGTTTTAAAAGCCTCGATCCCAAGCGTTTTTTTACCCAAGCCCGAGCAACCAATGTGGCTTACAATCCCTAGAGATCGCTGCTTTATCTTTGAAGCAACCCGTTAAAATAGACCTTCTTAGTCTTTTTGCTTTTGCGGTGAATGGGTTTTAAAGCCGTTTGATTTTGAGGGTTTTTTAAAAACTGTGCGATAAACAGGTGCCGGTCGTCACTGCGGCTTTTTTGATGGGATGTGCCTATTCTTTAAAAAATTACCCAATTCAAAAGAAAATATGTCACAAAAATGCAGTTCGCGCTTTAATCGGCTGACTGAAAGCCATAGATAACAAATAAGAGAATGAAGGATCAGGCCTTGGCTTGGTTGTATAAAGGAGAAAATAGAATGCTTAATAATATAGGCCTCCCGGGTTTGTTGCTGATCGCAGTCGTTGTGTTGGTTCTGTTTGGTCGTGGTAAAATCAGCTCTTTGATGGGGGAAGTTGGAAAAGGCATCACTGCGTTTAAAAAGGGCGTGAGTGACAGCAGCAAAGAACTTGAAAAAACGATGAACGAAGACGTCAAAGATATCACTCCGGAAACAGATAAAGACAAGGTCTGATAAATGTTCGATCTGGGTTGGACCGAGCTGCTCCTGATTGGGATTGTGGCGCTTATTGTGGTAGGCCCCAAAGATTTACCAATGCTGTTTCGGAAAGTTGGACAGTTTGTGGGAAAAGCCAAGGGCATGGCGCGTGAATTCAGTCGGGCGATGGATCAGGCCGCAGATGATGCGGGCGTGAAAGATATATCCAAAACGATCAGCGCGGCTACCAATCCAGTAAAATCTGGTATCGATGGTTTGAAAACTGCAGCGCAGGATTTCACCTCAATTGACCCCGATTCCGAAACAGGGAAATTGGCCAAAGAGCGTGCCGATGCAGCTGCGAAAATAAAAAAAGCCGCCGCCGAAAAAGCAGAAGCTCGTCTTGCCAGCGAAGCCGCAGCAGAAGCGGCTGAAATCAAGCCCGAAGACGTGAGCGTTGATGCTAAAACGCAAGAGACTGTTGCAGAGGCAAAAGGCGAAGCATGAGCCCGAGTGATAAAATTGAAGAAAGCACTGCGCCTCTTATCGAGCATTTGACAGAGCTGCGCCAAAGGTTGATCTATTCGGTTCTGGCGTTTTTGGTAGGCATGATCATTTGCTTTACCATCTGGAACCCGATCTTCAACTTTCTAACCCAGCCCTTATGTTCAGCGATGGCACTCAAAGGACATGAGGATTGCGGGTTGATCCTGATCCGGCTTCAGGAAGGTTTTTTTGTCGCTATTTCTATTTCGCTTATGGGCGGATTGGTTTTGTCTTTTCCCTTTATTGGTTATCAATTATGGCGCTTTGTGGCGCCCGGCCTTTATAAATCAGAAAAGGGTGCCTTCTTACCATTTTTAATCGCCTCGCCCTTCATGTTTTTTCTTGGTGCGGCCTTTGCCTATTTCGTTGTAACGCCGCTGGCCTTTGATTTCTTCTTAGGGTTTCAGCAGGCTGGCTCTGTTCTCAGTGAAGAAATGACCGATAGCGCCACCGCGGGTATTGCGTTCCAAGGCTCGGCTCAGGAATATCTGAGCTTAACGATCAAATTTATTTTAGCCTTTGGTGTATGTTTTCAGCTGCCTGTATTGCTTACTTTGATGGGAAAAGCGGGTTTGGTCAGCGCTGAGGGCTTGGGCAGTGTACGCAAATATGCCGTGGTTGCCATTTTAGTTTTGGCCGCGCTGGTTACACCTCCCGATGTGATCACGCAGGCGATTTTATTTGTCGTGGTCTATGGGTTGTACGAAGTGTCTATCTTTCTAGTCCGACGCGTTGAACAAAAGCGTGAAGCCAAGTTTGAGGCAGAGGGCTTGGATGAGGATGAGGCAGATATAGACTTTGATTCGGATCTCGACGATGGACAGGGCTCCGACAAGAATGACTGAGCCCCTTGAACGCATTGCCGCTGCGTTAGAGCGGATGGCGCCAGCGCCGCTAACGGCCCCAGATTTAAAGCAAGCCGATGCTTTTGTTTGGCATGTTGATCCGGATTGCTTGCAGCCGGTTCAAGAGGTTTCGCGCGTTGAGCTGCGCCTTTTGGTGGGTATAAACCGCGCGCGTGATACGCTTATGCAAAACACGTTGCAATTTGCCAAAGGGCATGTGGCAAATAATGCGTTGTTATGGGGCGCGCGCGGTATGGGCAAGTCATCACTGGTAAAGGCAATTCATGGGGATGTGCTTGCCAAGGGTTTTGACGTGAAAATCGTTGAATTGCAGCGCGAAGATTTACCTAGCGTTGCCAGGCTATTGAATATTCTGCGCAGTGCGCAGCATCGGTTCATTTTGTTTTGCGACGATCTGAGCTTTAGCCATGATGATCAGCACTATAAATCTTTGAAAGCCGTGCTTGATGGAGGCATTGAGGGGCGGCCGGAAAACGTATTGTTTTATGCAACCTCAAACCGTCGCCACTTGATGCCGCGCGATATGATTGAAAATGAGCGCTCGCAAGCTATCAACCCTTCAGAAGCGGTGGAAGAAAAAGTATCGCTTTCGGATAGGTTTGGTCTGTGGCTTGGATTTCATCCGTGTACGCAGGATGAGTATCTTGAAATGATTAGCGGTTATTGCAGGGCCTATGAACTGCAGATTGATCCTGATGAATTGCGCGCGCAAGCCATTGAGTGGCAGGCGACCCGGGGCGCGCGCTCTGGCCGGGTTGCGTGGCAGTTTTTTGCTGATTTAGCGGGGCGGTCGGGGTTGAGCCTGCGCCAATAAAGCCAGTTTATTGCAAATAATCTAGCGGGTCCACGCTGTCCAAGCCCTGACGCACTTCGAAATGCAGATAGGTTGGATTGCTGGGGGGGATTTTCCCAATCGCCTGTCCACGCGAGACTTTGGCGCCTTTGGAAACAGATATATTCCCAACATTGGCATAAACGGTCAGCAACTCATTGGCGTGTTTGATAACCACAATAGGAACCTGATCAACATCCGCCGTTATCGCGGCAACGGTGCCTGTTTCCGCCGCTACGATTGTGCTGCCCGCCGGGGCCGAGAGATCAATTCCCTCCGTTTTGCCTTTTACATATTCGCGAATAATTTTGCCGTTTACCGGGTATGTAAGCTTTCCGGTGGTTGCGACGGCCTCTTGCACTGGCGCTTTTTCTTTTAGGGGTGTGACTTGCGAGGCCGTGGCGCTTTCAGCTTTGGGCAGGGGGGTGGATGAACTGGGTGGCACTGGTGTTTGGGATCCCTGTCCCGGCTTTTCGGGCCGCGTTTTGGGGGCTGTGATCGGCACTTCTAGCGTCAGAGGGATCAGCAGATATTGATCTTCTCGTATTGTAAAATTGCTGTCTAATCCGTTCCATTCCGACAGTGATCGAATGGAAACATTATAAAGGCGTGATATGGTGAAGGCTGTTTCACCGCGGCGCACCTTATGGCGGATCGGCTCATCTTTATTTGTTGCGGGTTGTGATGTTGTTGAAGCTTGAGAGGTTTCTACCTTTGCAAGCGCGCTTTGTGTCAAAGCGCTCACGTCAATCTCAGCGCTTTGCGTGGCCGCGTTTTCGGAAAATTTTGGCAATGCCAACACTTCGCCTACGCGCATCGTTTTCTCGCGAGACACACCATTGTAGCTGGCAAGAGAGTTTGGCGTGAGCCCTAAGCGATTTGCGATGGATGTTACAGTATCGCCTTCTCTGGCCACCACCACTTGATAGGTCGGGTATTCGATGATGCCAAGGTCATCCGGCTCTGCTCTTGGTGTCGCCACTCTTTGTGCGGCCGCGCTTGTGTTGTATTGGTTCTGTCTCATATCAAGATCAAAACCTGATGTGTCACATCCAGCCAAAATGATGGCAGATAAGCAAGAAAGAGAAAAAGAAACAGCAGTAGGCCTAAACATTATATTACTCCTAACCCCACACAATGATTACATGACCACAACTATTTTGTAAATTTTTAACATTAGATGAATACTTAATTTTCTTTTGCAATACCTTCCAAGAGCGGTACGAACCTCACTTCCTTTAAGTCATCATATTCAAAACCGGTCTCCGTGCGTTTTACGCGGATTAGGTTTTGAACCGCATCGGATTGTCCAACAGGCAGAACCATGATCCCTCCCACCTTTAACTGCTCCATCAAGGGCCCAGGGGGGTCTTCGGCGGCGGCGGTGACCAATATGCGGTCAAAAGGCGCTTGGTCCTTTAATCCGTGGCTGCCATCGGCACAAAGCGAAATAATATTTTGTAACCCTAAGCGGTCAAAAAGCTTCTTTGCATCCCGAACCAAGGGTTTGTGGCGCTCTGCTGTGTAAACGCGTCGAGCGAGTTGGCTCAAAATGGCTGCTTGGTAGCCTGATCCCGTTCCAAGTTCTAGAACTGTATCGCGCGCACCCACTTGCAGCGCCTGGGTCATTAAACCCACCACTGAGGGTTGTGAAATTGTTTGGCCACAGGCGATGGGCAGCGGGATGTCCTCATAGGCCCGCTCTGCGAACACGCCTGTTACAAAAAGCCCCCGATCAATTTTTTCCATGGCGGTTAAAACGCGGGCATCTGTTACGCCTTGCGAGCGCAATTGAAACAAAAACTGCATAATTGTTTCGGCTTCTTGCATTATTCGATGGCTTTCAAAGCATCTAAGGCTTTGTGATCGGTGAAATCTGCACGCATAGGCGTAATGGAAATGTAATTTTCGAGATTTGCCGCAGCATCGCTTTCCGGTGCGGTTGCAACCTGCTGATCACCGCCTTTGATGAATAAAAAGTTACGGCGGTTTGCTGCCGTATAAGGCTCGGTGCTAAAATTGGAGCCGCGCCGAAAGCCCTGCGTGGCAAGTTTACGCCCTTTGACCCATTCTGCCGGGCAGGGGGGGAAGTTGATATTGTAAAATAACTGATATTCTTGTGATGCTGGAGGGTTGGCGGATAAAATCGCTTGCACAACCTCAGCTCCATAGGCTGCGCTGGCCTCAAACGGATCGTTAATGTTCACGTTGTTGGGACCCAAATATTGCGAAAGCGCAAAAGAGGGTACGCCTTGCAGCGCCCCTTCGATCGCAGCCCCCAAAGTGCCCGAGTAAAGAGCATTTTCAGCAGAGTTATTGCCACGGTTTACCCCAGATAAGATAATATCTGGAGGAGAGCCTTTCAAAATATGGTGCAGGCCTGCCAACACGCAATCGGCCGGGTATCCGTCAATGCTGAAAGAGCGCGGGCCTAGTTGCGAGATCAACACGGAGGAGGACAGGCTGATTGCATGCGCAACGCCGGATCTTTCGGTGCTGGGGGCCACCGTCCACACTTCTCCTGCCGCGCCTGCTAAGGTTTCGGCAATTTTCTGTAGGGTTTTCAGGCCCGGCGCGTTGATGCCATCATCATTGGTAATTAAAATCCGCATATTTCCACCCTATTCTCGCCTTTCACTGCTTAAAGCAGACTGTTCATGCCGGCAAGCCATCCGCGTCATAAGCTTTTAATTTGCCCCCGCGTTTTTTCAAAATGGACAATAATGAACAGGATGCATTTCCCTTTTTGAGGCTGGGGTTTGGACTATTGCCGCCGGGTCATTAAGCTTAAATAAGATTGAGCTCCGTGAGCAGGCGCTTTGCTTCGCTGAGCGGATCGGCCAGACTCTCTCGAGCTTCGCCAGGGTGAAACCGCGCTCGGGTTGCGGTCGGCATTGGATGAGGTGCAACAATATCAACGCGCGGCCCCGACGTTTTTTGTTCTTCGGCCCAACTGCGTGCCAATGTGATTTGCGCTGTTTTGGTCGCCCCATAAGCGCCGTAAAACTTCTTTCCAATATGCGGGTCGTCAAAGAATACGGCGCGCCCCTCTTGCCTCAGAAGCGGCGCAATGAAGGGGATTAAAATGCCGGTGGCGGTTAGGTTCGTAGCAATCGATTTGCTCCAATCTTTGCTGTCAAGCGTTGATGCTGGCCCCAATGGTGCCGCATGCACCGCCGTATGGCACCAAAGATCAACATGTCCCCACCGATCAAAGATCGAGCGGCAGATTTGCGCCAACGCATCTTGGTTTGTGATATCAACCGGGGCAAGAGTGGCTGATCCGCCTGCTGTTTGGATGCGATCATCAAGCGCCTCTAACGCACCTGTTGTACGCGCAACCGCGACAATGTGATGCGTTGCGCTTAAAGTTTCGGCCAGGGCTGCGCCGAGCCCGCGCGATGCGCCGGTGATCAATGCAATTTTTTCCGTCATGGGGCGCTGATGCTCATTTTTATGACCTTCGTCAAGAGGCGGTGAAAGACGCTTTTGCTTTATTGGTTTTGCACGCGCTTTATTCTGCCGCCTTCAAAACAAAGCCTTTTGTAATCATGTCTGAGGGTTCGACAGGGTATTCACCTGAGAAACAGGCGTCGCAATATTGTGGACAGCTGCTGTCGCGCCCTTTGGCTTCGCCGACCGCGCGATAAAGCCCGTTGAGTGAAATGAACTTTAAACTGTCGATTGCCAAATGTTGGCGCATTTCGTCTTCGGTCATCGTGGCCGCCAATAGTTTTTCCCGCTGAGGGGTATCTACTCCGTAAAAGCAGGGCCAAGCTGTGGGGGGGCTGGCGATGCGAAAATGCACTTCTGCAGCACCAGCATCTAGGATCATCTCTTTGATTTTGCGAGAGGTTGTGCCGCGAACAACGGAATCGTCCACCAAAATGATCCGTTTCCCTTTGATCAAAGCGCGGTTCACATTCAGTTTCAAACGTACGCCCATATTGCGGATTTGTTCTGTTGGCTCAATAAACGTGCGCCCCATATATTGATTTCGAATGATCCCCATCGCGTAGGGAATTCCCGATTGCTGCGAGAATCCAATCGCAGCAGGCGTTCCGCTATCGGGCACTGGGCAAACCAAATCTGCGTCTACAGGGCTTTCTTTGGCCAGTTCAACGCCGATTTGCCGGCGCGTCTCATAGACGGAGCGGCCTCCAATAATACTATCGGGGCGCGAGAAATATACATGTTCGAAAATGCAAAATCTTGGGTTTTGCTGCCGAAACGGAAAGTGGCTTTCTACACCTTTATCGGTTATCACCACCATCTCACCGGGGGCGATGTCCCGCACAAAATCGGCTCCAATGATATCCAAGGCGCAGGTTTCAGAGCTTAAGGCCCATCCATCCCCCAACCGACCAAGCACCAGAGGCCTTACGCCCAAAGGATCGCGCACCCCGATCAGTTTCGTGCGCGTCATCGCGACGATGGAAAAAGCGCCCTCAACGCGCCGCAAGGCATCTTCCATGCGTTCGGGAATATTCCGCTGTAAAGAGCGCGCCATCAGATGAATAATACATTCGCTATCCGAGGAGCTTTGAAAAATCGAGCCACGTTCGATCAATTCGCGCCGCAATGAGTCGGCATTGGTGATGTTTCCATTATGCGCAATGGCCGCGCCGCCCATTGCAAATTCGCCAAAAAAAGGTTGAACATCGCGGATCGCAGCGCCTTTTTTGCCCGCGGTTGAATAGCGTACATGGCCAATAGACAACGATCCCGGTAAAGTTTGCATCAAGGATTGCGATGTAAAATTATCTCGCACATAGCCAAACCGACGGGCTGAGTTAAAACCGGCTTCGGGATCATGGGCAACAATTCCTCCGGCCTCTTGCCCCCGATGTTGAAGCGCATGCAAGCCCAAAGCGACAAAATTGGCTGCGTCCTGAACGCCGGTGACGCCAAAGACGCCGCATTCCTCGCGCAGTTTATCATCATCAAATGGGTTCGCTGGCGGCATGGTCTTGGTTTGCAAAATAAGCAGCTCCGATTTAGGCGCAGGATTTACTCAAGCTCTTATCGAGTTTCAGCCAGTCTGTCACGGATGTAATGCGAAAGATCCGTCGTTTTCCCAAGGTTTTTAGCACGCGGCGTAAACCCATCTATTATTTATTCGCAGACCAGAACCAATTGCTCATATTGTAGAGTGATCCACCCCAAAGCGCGCTCTGGATTGCGTTCGGTTATTGCCGTGGCCAAATCACTGAACAATTGGGCTGAGAGGCTTGCTTCGATTATGGCGTAGCTTTCTGTATTGAAAACTGTCCGATAGGCAAAAAATGCGATCGCAATCAAAGCCACTCCACGCAACAGACCAAAGAGCAGCCCCAGCCCGCGATCAAGCCGGCCGATCGCTGTTTTATCTATTGCAGAGGATAAAAGCGGCGTGAACAAAGATAAGACGACCAAAAACACTGCGAAGATGGTTACAAAGGATACAATGATCGACAGCTCGCAACTATCAGCGAGAATTGGCCCGATTGCGGGAATTTCTTTGACCAGGGGCAAAAGTTGCGGTGCAAATATAAACCCTAACACCGCCGCGGCCACCCAACCTGCGATCGCCATTAACTCTCGCAGTAACCCGCGCGAATAGGCCAAAACGGCTGATAAAAGAATAATCGCCAGGATGCCGCCGTCAACAATATTGAATGTGTCCATTTAATCCACTTCCTTATCGCGCGTCATTAACCTGCACCGAATATGTCACCAACAAACGAGGATAGATCCGTAAATTGAGTCAATTCAAGGTATTCTTTACTGAGCCGCTGTTCTGCGGTTGGTATGATGGCTTTGCTGAAACCAAGCTTTTGCGCTTCTTTCAACCTATTTTCTGATTGAGCAACCGGTCTTAATGCTCCGGAGAGGCTAATTTCTCCAAAGACCACCGATTCTGCGGGAAGGCTTACATCTTCGCGCGCCGAAAGAAGCGCGGCGGCAACGGCAAGATCTGCGGCAGGCTCATTGATTTTTAAACCGCCTGCCACATTTAAATAGACGTCCATGCCTGAAAATGGAATGCCACAACGGGCTTCGAGCACCGCCAAGACCATTGCCAAACGGGCATTATCCCATCCGACCACCGAGCGGCGGGCCTGCGCGTGCGGAGTCGGGGCCACGAGGGCCTGAAATTCAACCAAAACCGGGCGCGTGCCTTCCATTCCAGCAAACACCACCGAACCTGGGCTTGGGGTTCCCCGTTCCGAAAGGAATAAGGCCGATGGATTGCTGATTTCTTGCAGGCCCTTGCCGGTCATCTCAAAAACACCGATCTCATCGGCGGCGCCAAACCGGTTCTTGACCGCGCGCAGAATGCGAAATTGATGGCCGCGTTCACCCTCAAAATAAAGCACCGTATCGACCATATGTTCAACCACGCGGGGCCCTGCAATCTGCCCCTCTTTGGTAACATGGCCCACCAATACAACCGAGATGCCGCGCTTTTTTGCGAAATTGGTCAATTCATGCGCTGCGGCGCGCACTTGGCTGACGCTGCCGGGGGCGCTGTCAACGTGATCCGACCAAATCGTTTGAATCGAATCAATAATCACTAATTTGGGTTTTTCACTGTCTAATGTTGTTAGTATATTTCGCAGATTTGTTTCGGCCCCAAGTTGAATAGGGGCTTCTTTCAAGCCTAAGCGCTGCGCCCGCATCCGAACCTGTGCGCTGGCTTCTTCGCCCGAGATGTAGATGGTTTTTAATCCGTTATGTGCAAATTGCGCCGCCGCTTGCAGCAAAAGCGTTGATTTTCCGATACCTGGATCTCCCCCCACCAAAATGGCAGAGGCTGGCACGAGGCCGCCGCCCAAAACGCGGTCAAGCTCGTCAATTCCGCTCTGTGTGCGTGGATTTGGCGCTTCGTCGGTGTCAAGGTTGCTAAGTTGAACAGGGCTCCCTTTTTTCGCCCCTAATGAGGTTTTTGATGGGCCTGAGCTTAAGGCTGTGTCTTCTGAAATTGTATTCCAGGCCTCGCAAGAATCGCAGCGGCCTGACCATTTATTGGTGACGGCGCCGCAATCTGAGCAAGAATAAGATTTGGATTTAGCCATGCGCGTTATGTGCCAATTTTGCGGGCTGATGGCAAGCTTGCATTGCACGATCCAGTGATGTTGCACGCATCGCCATAAACGCCATTTTTTTGCGCAGCCTTCAACGAACCGCTTCGATAGGTCCTGTGGCGCGCCCATGAATGAATTGATCAACAAATGGGTCATTTGACTCAGTCAGGTTTTTGACGGGTCCCGTCCATTGAATTTTACCCAAATGAAGCATTGCAACTTGATCTGCAATCGCGCGAACCGAAGACATATCATGGGTGATGGTCATAGCGGTGACTCCCATTTCGGTGACAATTTCCCGGATCAGGTCATTGATCACGCCGGCCATAATGGGGTCCAAACCGGTGGTTGGTTCATCAAAAAAGATAATTTCGGGATCTGCGGCGATCGCACGGGCCAGCCCAACGCGTTTTTGCATGCCACCGGATAATTCGCTTGGGTATTTATCGGCAACATCCGGTTGCAATCCGACCCGGCGCAGCTTTTCGATTGCGATTTCGCGGGCGTCAGATTTTGATTTTTTCAACGCCCCTTGCGTCAAGCGGAAGGCAATATTTTGCCAAACTGGCAAGCTGTCAAACAAGGCAGCACCTTGAAACAGCATGCCGAAGCGCGATAAAAAATGATCGCGATCAAGCGTTTGCATATCCTTTCCCTCAAGAAAAACTTGACCTTGATCGACGCGCATCAAACCCAATATGCATTTTAATATCACCGATTTGCCAGTGCCTGAGCCTCCTATCACAACCAAGGACGAGCCTTTAGCGATCTTTAAAGACACACCTTGCAAGACCTTATTTGAACCAAAGCTTTTGTGAAGGCGTTCGAGCTGTATCATGCGCTAAAAAACAATTCGGTTAAGATGTAATTGGCCGCCAGTATTAAAACGCTGGCGCTTACCACGGCAGATTTTGTCGCGCGCCCAACACCCTGCGCGCCGCGCCCAGAATTCATACCAAAATAACAGCCCATTATAGCCACGATAAATCCAAATACGGCCCCTTTTACCATCCCGCTAAGAATATCCCAAAGCTGCAAAAAATCGACGGTGTTTTTTATATAGGCTGCGGGGTTAAAATCTAACCGGGTGACGCCAACCACATAACCGCCCATAATACCGATCGCATCGCCAACGCCCACCAAAAGAGGCACTGCCAATGTTGCGGCAAGCACGCGGGGCAGGGTAAGATATTTCATCGGATTTGTTGACAGGGTTACCAACGCGTCGATCTGCTCGGTTACTTTCATTGTGCCAAGTTCCGCGGCGATTGAACTGGCCACGCGTGCCGCAACCATCAAACCGCCCAGCACAGGGCCCAATTCGCGCGCCATACCGATCGCCACGATCGATGGGACCACCGCTTCAGCGCTAAAACGCGCCCCTCCGGCATAGATTTGCAGAGCCAAAGCGCCGCCCGTGAAAAACGCGGTCAAGCCAACGACAGGCAAGGATAACCAGCCTATTTGTATCAGGGCATGTCCAAATTCGCGCAGATAAAACGGCCCCGAAAAGGCTTGGCGCAGCGTGTCGAGGATAAACAGCGTTACGCGACCAGTCGCGGCAAGCATGTTAAGCGTGGCCGAGCCGGTGGCCTGCAAAAAGGTGGTCAGACTTTTCATTCGGTATATCGCCGTTCGTAGCGCCCGCCTAAAGAGGTTAATATCTCATATCCGATCGTACCAGCGCCATCGGCCAGCGTATCAATACCCTGCGCCGCATTTAACAATTGTAAACTTTCCGGCACGTGATCAAGCAGGGTGACGTCGACGCAAATTAAATCCATTGAAATGCGCCCCACGATAGGGCATCCGATATTGTCTGAAAACAGCCGCGTATTTGGGCCCATAGCGCGCAGGATACCATCGGCATATCCGGCAGATATGGTTGCAATTTGCCTTGGGGTTGTCGCGGTCCAAGTGTTTGAGTAGCCCACGGTTTCACCGGCAGTCACGGGGCGTGTTTGGATCACGGGAATATCAATTTGTACAACTGGGTTTGCCTCTAAAAAGGGCGCGCCGCCGTAAAGCCCGATGCCCGGGCGGGTAACTTCGAAGTGATACGCTTCGCCCAACAGAATGCCACCTGTTGCCGACAGCGAACGCGGAATGTTGCAATCGGCAGTCAGCTCACGGAACAGCTGCAACTGATGTGCATTCATAGGGTGGTTAGGATCATCTGCGCAGGCCAAATGCGACATGATCAGTTGTGGCTTTAAGCGCAACGCCAAATCACGCAGCGCTGTCCATTCGGTTGGCTCCATTCCCAGCCGGTTCATACCCGTATCAAGTTGCAATCCAAAAGGATGATCCGGAAGCGATTCAATATGGCGCAGCAATTGATCCACTGAATTAACCATCGGGATCAAATTTGCCTCTTTGATTAAAACGGTATCCTGCGCCATATGGCCAGAAAATACGCTGATACTGGGGCCGCTGCCCAACGCTTTGCGCAGCGCCGCGCCTTCTTCCGCGACGGCCACGAAAAAATGCTGCGCGCCTTCTGCCGCTAAAGCGGTTGCAACGCGCGCGCTGTCAAGCCCATAGCCATCGGCTTTGACAACCGCAGCTGTGATACCCGCGGATTTCGCGTTCAACGCCTGCCAATTGGCCCTTAGAGCGCTTAAATCAATTGTTAAAACGGCTGTGCCCATACGCTTTTCTTCACCGAGCTTTCTAGAACGTCAAGCATAAAGCGCTTTCTGCGCAACTTGTTGGAGAGGGGCGCGTAAAATCGCATTGGTTTAACGCGCTACGATGCAGAGTTCGGCAAGATCATTTTTAGCTTACAGTTTTGGCTATTCGCGTTCACTGTCTTGCTGCCAGGGTTTGACCAAATTGCCAAAACGGGTAAATCTGCCTTCAAAGCTAAGCTCAACGGTTCCAATAGGACCGTGGCGCTGCTTTCCGATAACGATTTCCGCTTTCCCATGCAGCCGCTCCATTTCATCTTGCCACAGAGCCATTTTTTCAAGATCGTGATCGCCGGGTTTTTCGCGCTCTTTGTAATACTCCTCTCGAAACACGAACATCACCACATCGGCATCCTGTTCAATTGACCCCGATTCACGCAAATCTGCCAATTGGGGGCGCTTGTCATCGCGATTTTCCACCTGTCGCGAAAGCTGCGACAGCGCGATAACGGGAATGTCCAATTCTTTGGCAATAGCTTTAAGGCCTTGGGTGATCTCAGACACTTCGTTTACGCGGCTGTCTTTTGCCGAAGCAGGGCGAACCAGTTGCAGATAATCTATAATAAGCACATCCAAACCATGCGTTCGCTTCAACCTGCGCGCACGCGCGGCCAATTGCGAAATTGGCAGGGCCGGGGTATCATCAATGAATAAGGGGCAGCTTTCCAGCGTTTTTGCTGCGTCAACAAACCGCCGAAACTCGGTTTCTGTCATATCACCGCGCCGAATCTGCTCAGAGGGCACTTCGGAGGCCTCGGACAAAATACGGGCAGCCAGCTGCTCAGCGCTCATTTCCAAGCTAAAAAAGCCAACAACACCGCCATTCAGCGTTCCCTCGCTGCCATCTGCCAATTGACCTTTTTGATAGGCTTTGGCGATGTTGAAGGCGACATTCGTGGCAAGCGAGGTTTTGCCCATCGACGGGCGCCCAGCCAGGATCAACAAGTCAGACTTATGAAGCCCGCCTAGCTTTTTATCCATATCAATCAATCCCGTAGAGATGCCAGCTAATCCACCCTCGCGCTTATAGGCATTATTGGCCACATCTACGGCGGCGGTGACGGCTCTTAGAAAGGATTGAAAGCCGCTTTCGCCCTGACCTTCTTCGCCCAGCTTATACAGCGCTTGTTCGGCCACGACGATTTGCTCCGCGGGCTCTTGGCTTTCATCCATTGTTGTGGCGCGTGCGCTAATATCTTGGCCGAGCTGAATTAAATTTCGCCGAATGGCTAAATCATAGATCATTTGGGCGTAATCGCGCGCAGCAAATCCAGCCACTGCTGAGGCGGCAAGCCGCGCCAAATATGCAGCCCCACCCAGCTCTTTTAGACCTTCATCATCTTGCAAAAACGTTGCAAGTGTAACCGGTGAGGCCAAATTATTTTTGGCAATTCGTGCGCTGGCAAGTTCGAATATCCGCGCATGTACCGGATCGTAAAAATGCTCGGGTGTTACGATGCTGGCGATCCGATCGAAAATATCATTATTGGTAAGAATCGCACCCAGAAGTTGCTGCTCGGCCTCAATCGAATGGGGCGCAATATCCAGCGACTCTTGGTCCGGCTCTTGGCTGTTTATATCAGATATCTTATTCATCACATCGCTCTCTTTGAGCTTCTTACTTGCCTGATTGCGCGGCGTGGGGCAAATTGTATGTTTCTGTGGATAAGTGTAACACTAGCACATATTGCGGTGATATCCTAGGGTGACGCCCAAATGTAGGGGTGCGTCCTTTGGTCTTTGGCATATTTTCTGCGATTGCTCACGTAGATTTGCGGCCGTTTTGCCAAGCGCGTGGGTCGGTAAGAAACTGTTCAACTTCGTGCAATGTTTTTGAGTCAAACGCAGATTGAGCCTTGGCTTCGCGCAATACATCCCACCAGGTGCACAGGTAGTGAAGGCCAACACCATGATCCGACAGCATTTTTTCGGTTTCCTCAAATATCCCATAATAAAATATTACCGCCGTATGGGCACAGGCTGCGCCGGTATCGCGAATGGCGTCAACGAAGCTTAGTTTGCTGCCCCCATCGGTGGTCAAGTCTTCGACCAACAAAACGTTTTGTCCTTCGCTCATAAGCCCTTCGATACGCGCATTTCTGCCGTAGCCCTTTGGTTTTTTGCGAATATACGTCATGGGAAGGGCCATCCGCTCGGCCATCAGGGCCGCAAAAGGAATTCCAGCGGTTTCTCCACCGGCCACCGAATCAAAGGCTTCATATCCGACATTTCGCATCACCGTTACGGTTAGGAAATCCATTAGGCTGCTGCGAATGCGTGGAAAGCTGATCAGTTTTCGACAATCAATATAGGTTGGGCTTGGCAAGCCCGAAGCCAGGATAAATGGATTTTCACTGTTGAAGTGAACCGCTTTTACCTCAAGCAGCATGCGCGCTGTTAATCGTGCGATTTCTTCGGGGCTGGGGGAGGTGCTTGGGATCATCTTTGAACACTTTCATAGGTTTGTGCTTACGCACGGATAGTTCAAGGCTTTTGCGCAATGCGCTAACGCGGGTTTACGCCACAACATGCCAAAAGATTGGAACGCCAGGGTCGAACAAAGTGACTGGCCCGTCGGGGGTTTGCAACTGCGGCTCTATCGGCAGCGGCTCGGACCTTTTCTGAAGCGTAAGCGTTTTTTCGTTCCTCGGTTTATTGTAAAACAGCGCCCCATTGGATGAGGTGAAATTAGCCAAGGCGTCCAGCGCGCTTTCTTCTTCGAAAACATGCGCAAGCAAAGGCATTGTTACGCTGGCGGTAAAGCATCCGGCGCATCCGCAAGCGCTTTCTTTTGCGGCATCAATATGCGGCGCGCTGTCCGTGCCAAGGAAAAACCGGCTATCACCACTGGTGGCCGCAGCGCGCAGCGCCAAACGGTGTTCCTCGCGTTTTGCGACAGGCAGGCAATAATAATGGGGTTTGATGCCGCCGGCCAGAATATGATTGCGGTTGATCATCAGATGATGCGTTGTGATGGTTGCGGCAAGGCCGCTGGCGCTAGATTTCACATAGTCTACGCCTTGCTGGGTGGTGATATGTTCCATAACCACCTTAAGATCTGGGTTTTGACGCCGAAGTGGATCCAGCACGCGATCTATAAACACCATTTCACGATCAAAAATATCAACAGCTGGATCTGTCACCTCTCCGTGAACGCAAAGCGGACATCCGATTTCAGCCATCTTTTCCAACGCGGGCTGAACCGCGTTAAAATCTGTGACACCGGAGGCTGAATTGGTTGTCGCGCCCGCCGGGTACAGTTTTACCGCGCTGATCAGCCCGGATTGAAAAGCTTTTGCCAGATCCTCGGGGTCGGTGGCTTCGGTCAGATAAAGCGTCATCAAGGGCGAAAAAGCTGATGCCTTGGGTAGCTGCGCTGTAATGCGGGTTTTATAAGCTTGAGCCTCTGCGCCCGTCACCACTGGCGGTACCAAATTGGGCATGATTAATGCCCGGGCAAAGTGATCGGCGCTTGAGGCTAAAACGGATGCCATCATCGCGCCATCGCGCAGGTGAAGGTGCCAATCATCCGGACGGGGGAGGGAGAGGACTTTTTGCATAAGGGTCTGCTAGCATAAAGCCGGCGCGGATTTCCAGAGGGCATTGGATATCGTAGACTAACTTTTTTCAACAGCCCTTATGGTCTGTCTTTTACGCAACTTTCTTTATGCATGCCCGTTTATGGGCCAATTACGAAGTTGCGCTTTCTCGCCTTGGGGCTTGACCTTCGCGCTAAGTGATGCAGCTATATGTGCTGGCGGAGGGGAAGGTTTTAGGGTGGAATCGATTGATCAAGTTCAAGAACGGTTGAACGCTGGTGGGTATGTCTGCGGGCGTGCTTTGGCGACGGTGGTGTTTTTATCATTGAAATTGGGCCGACCCTTGTTTTTAGAAGGTGAAGCTGGGGTGGGTAAAACTGAAATTGCCAAAGCGCTTGCGGCCTGCCTTGGGCGCAACCTCATTCGGTTGCAATGCTATGAAGGGTTAGACGCTTCTTCTGCCGTTTACGAATGGAACTTTGCCGCGCAGATGATCGCCATTCGCACTGCAGAAGCCACCGGCGGCGTTGAGCGGCGGGGTTTGAAGCAAGAATTGTTTTCCGAAGAGTTTTTGATCGCGCGTCCCCTTCTACAAGCCATGCAACGCGACGACCGTGGCCCCCCCATCTTGTTGATTGATGAATTGGATCGCACTGACGAGCCCTTTGAGGCTTTTTTGCTTGAGGCGCTGTCAGATTTTCAAGTCACTATTCCAGAGCTTGGCAGCATCAAAGCGCCCGAGCCGCCGATTGTGATCGTGACCTCGAACCGAACCCGCGAGGTGCATGATGCGCTTAAGCGCCGCTGCCTGTATCATTGGGTTGATTATCCTGATTTTGACCGCGAGCTGGCGATATTAAAGGCGCAGGCTCCCGAGCTTGCGGCGGATCTAAGCCGCGAAGTCGTGGCGTTTATTCAAGCCTTACGGCAGGAAGATTTGTTTAAAAAGCCTGGCGTCGCCGAAACTATTGACTGGGCCAAATGCTTATTGGCGCTGGATTGTATTGCGTTAAGCCCCGAGGTGATTGCAGATACGCTGGGCGCCATTTTGAAATACCAAGACGATATTTCAAAGCTGCAGGGATCAGAGGCCAAGCGGATTTTGGATGACGCGCGCAGAAATCTGAACCCTGCATGATACGGGCGCGTTTCTTGATTTTCGCGCCGAGCTGCCGGTATGGTTTTCTCACCATAGAAGGCGCCGCGCGGTCTATTTGCGTTTCAATGATGGCGATCTAATGGCGCGGTATCATCCTTTACACCTGCCCGATGACCCCAAATTAGCGCAGAATATCATGCATTTTGCCCGAGCCTTACGCCGCGCGGGTCTACCGATTGGAACCGGGCGGGTGATCGATGCTATTGAGGCTGTCTCTGCGGCAGGCTTTACCAAAAAGCAAGATTTTTATTGGACCTTGCATGCCTGCTTTGTGTCTCGGCCAGAGTCTCGCGCGGTGTTTGATCAAACGTTTCGTTTGTTTTGGCGCGATCCGCAATATCTTGAGCATATGATGGCGCTGATGTTGCCCTCAATCGGCTCTGCACCCGAGAAAACTGGCGCGGTTGCGGCTGAAAAGCGCGCTGCCGAAGCGCTTTTAGATGGCGAACAACCGCAAGCGCCAATCGAGACGCCGCTGCCGCAAGACCAGGCACCTATGCTTGAGCTGGATTGGGCGCTGACAGCCTCTGCGCAAGAACGATTAAAATCGATGGATTTTGAGCAGATGAACCTTGAGGAAATCGCCGAGGCCAAGGCGATGTTGGCGCGGTTAGAGCTGCCTATACCTCCGCTTATGTCACGGCGCTGGCAACGCGCGTCACGGCGCAGCGTGATAAACAGGGCTGGTAGCCTGCGGTTGGCGCAACGCTCAGGCGGCGAGTTGCATAAACTTGCGTATCAAAAGCCGCGTGTGCGATGGCCGAATTTGGTTGTTCTTTGTGATATATCAGGATCCATGAGCCGATATAGTCGAATGGTGTTGCATTTCTTACACGCGGTGAGCAATCAAAAGCAGGGTGGTTGGGCGCATGTTTACGGGTTTACATTTGGAACGCGCCTAACGAACATTTCCAGACATTTGCAGACATCTGATGTGGATACCGCGCTTGCAGCGGCGGGTGTTGAAGCGCAGGATTGGGAAGGTGGAACCCGCATCGCCAGTTGTTTGCAAGCCTTTAATCGGGATTGGGGGCGGCGCGTTTTGGGCCAAGGCGCAGTTGTGCTGCTAATTACCGATGGTTTAGAGCGCGACGTAAGCGCGGATCTTGGGGAAGAAATGCGACGCCTGCAACGAACAGCGCGGCGCTTAATCTGGTTAAACCCCTTGTTGCGGTGGGATGAATTTAGCGCAAAGGCTGCTGGCATACGCGCGATTTTGCCATATGTTGATAGCCTTAGAGCCAGCCACTCTATTGCGTCCTTGATGGAATTGGCCGAGGTTGTTTCAGCGCCAGATGATGTGGGCGCGAAAACTCGGATATTAAAAACGATGGCGTGAAACTGAAAATAGGGTATGTAAATTGACCGAAATCAATAGCGCAAAGCAAATTGAAGCAATCCCCGAGCAAGCCTTAGCCTGGCATCGAGAGGGGCGCGGGGCTGTGCTTGCCACGGTTGTTCAAACTTGGGGCTCAGCGCCGCGGCGGATCGGCGGTCAAATGGTGATTAGCGGGCAGGGGGATATGGCGGGCTCGGTTTCTGGTGGCTGCGTGGAAGGGGCCGTTGTGCTCGAGGCCTTAGAGGCGCTAAGCGCTGGAGAGATCAAGGTTTTAGAATATGGCATAAGCGACGGGGATGCGTTTGCGGTGGGATTGGCCTGCGGAGGTACGATCCGCGTGTTGCTGGAACCGGTGGGCGCTGTCCTGTCAGAACCGTTGCTTGCCGAGTTGGTGGCTGCGCGCGCCGCACGTCAACCGATGGCCTATTGTGTGAATTGTGAAACGGGCGCAAATGCCTTGCACGCACACGGTTATGACGAGCGGATGCGGCTTGACCGTTCAGGGTTTGAACCCGATGGTGTTACATTCGTTTCGGTTCATAATCCAAAGTTAAGATTGATTATTGTTGGGGCCGTTCATATTGCGCAGGCGCTTGTGCCGATGGCCGAGTTGGCCGGGTTCGATGTTTATCTAATTGATCCACGGGGAAGCTTTGGGTCGATTGAGCGGTTTCCCAATCACCAAATTATTGAGGATTGGCCAGATCAAGCGCTACGTGATTTACAGCTTGAAGCGCGCAGCGCTTTGGTTCTGTTGACCCATGATCCAAAGCTTGATGACCCGGCGCTGCAGGTTGGTTTAGCCTCAAATGCTTATTATATCGGTGCTCTTGGCTCGACGCGCACGCATCATACGCGCCTTGAACGATTTTTGAGCTTGGGGTTTTCTCAGGCCCAAATTGGTCGAATTCATGGGCCCGTGGGGCTGCCAATCGGGGCGGCAACCCCGGCCGAGATTGCTGCGTCGATTTTAGCTCAAATGATAGCCACGCTGCGGTTGCTCTGATGATATTTGATGAGCTGCCTGTAAGCGCCGCCGAGGGTTGTATTCTTGCGCATTCGATTGACCTGCTGGGCAGGCGGCTGCGCAAAGGCGTGACGCTGAACAAGGCTCATATCGATGAATTAACGCGCGCCGGCATAACGCATATCAGCGCGGCGCGCTTGCAAGAGCGCGATATTGCGGAAGATGCGGCGGCTGTTGCTTTGGCAAAGGCCTTGGTGCCTTATCCTGAGCAGGCCGGCTTGCGTTTGAGTGCGGCCTTCACGGGGCGGGTCAATCTGATTGCCACGGGGGCAGGCGTGGTTAGTCAAAACGTTAAAAAATTGATTGCTCTCAATTCTATAGATTCAATGATTTCTTTGGCGACCTTGCCCCAATATCAGCAGGTTTCGACCGGAAGCTTGGTGGGAACGGTAAAAATCATCAGCTATGGCGTGCCTGGTGACAAGCTACAAGCGGCCTGCAAGCTGGCGCAGGCAGCGATTAAAGTACTGCCTCCCTTTATGCGCTCTGCCAGCTTGATTGTGAGTGTTTCGAAAGGTGGCCCTGGCGAAAAGGGCGTTGAAACGATAAGGCAAAGGCTTGCTGCTTTAAATATCACGCTAGTGGAAGTGGTTACCACGCCTCATCATACCCAAGAGATGGCGCATGCGCTGAAGGATGCCTCGGGTGATCTCATTTTAATGCTCACCAGTTCTGCCACCTCTGATCTCAATGACACCGCTCCGAAAGCTGTGCGTGCAGCGGGGGGCAACATCGAACGATTTGGAATGCCTGTTGATCCGGGAAATCTTTTGTTTTTAGGCGCGCTCACTGGCAAGCCGGTAATTGGATTTCCTGGGTGCGTAAGATCTCCGGCGCTAAACGGGGCGGATTGGGTTTTGTCTCGGATTGCCTGCGGCGTTACGCTGGATGATCACAGTTTTGCTGAAATGGCGATTGGAGGCTTGCTGAAAGAAATTCCAACCCGGCCTCAGCCTCGGCGGCGTTCCGAGGGATAACGCGCGCCTTCTTGTGCGGGCATTTATGGTTGTAAGTGCAAAAAAACCGAGGCAAAGCCTCGGTTTTGAATAAAATTTTAAGCGTAAGTTTGAGATTATTTTGCGGCAGGACCGATCATCATCGTCATTTGACGACCTTCCATTTTCGGCATATTTTCTACTTTGCCCAATTCTTTAACATCATCTGCCACCCGTTCCAGAAGTTCGCGGCCCAGATTTTGATGCGCCATCTCGCGTCCTCGAAAGCGCATGGTGATTTTAACCTTGTCACCGTTTTCCAAAAATTTATACACGCTGCGCATTTTCACTTCGTAATCGTGGATATCTGTCCCGGGTCGGAATTTGATTTCCTTGATCTCAATAATTTTTTGTTTTTTACGGGCTTCGGATTCGCGTTTTTGTTGCTCGTATTTATATTTGCCAAAATCCATAATTTTACAAACGGGTGGGCTGGCGTTGGGAGAAATCTCAACCAAATCCAAACCGACTTGATCTGCAAGTTCTTGGCCGCGTGCGGGGGTTACCACCCCTACGTTTTCACCTTCGGCCCCAATGAGCCGTATTTCCGAGCTGTCTATGCGATCATTTACGCGGGGTCCGGTTTCGCGCGATGGTGGCGCGTTGTGAGGTCTGCGAGCTATGGGATCATTCCTTATTTTGTTAAGCTTAACTGATCTCTGCGATATCGAGACTGCTCACCCATGACAAGCGTTATTTCTAAAACCAGTAATGGTTTTGTTGCTCTGTTGCTTGAAAGACAAACAATTATGCCGTTTCAGCACATAATAGACCACGCCGAGCCTAATTACCCGACAAACGCTTTTTCAACAACATATTCGGCTGGTTCCGAATTGGCGCCTTCTTTAAGCCCATAGCTTTCCAAAATAGCTTTTAAATCTGTGTTCAGGCCCAATGACCCACAGACCATTGCTCGGTCTGTCTTTGGGTTAATCGTGTCAATTCCAAGATCGCTCAGCACTTCGCCATTGTTCAACAGATCGGTGATCCGCCCCATCTTTGGACTTTGTTCGCGCGTGGTCGTCGGATAATAGGTAAGCTTGTCGCCGATCATCTCTCCGATCAAGGGATCGTCTGATAGCGCTTTTACCAATTCGCTGCCATAGGTCAATTCTGCGCGGTCTCGGCAAGTGTGCGTTAGAATGATTTGATCATAATCTTCATAAGTTTGAGGTTCGCGGACCAAGGAAGCAAACGGCGCAATTCCGGTTCCAGTGGCGAAAAACCATAGGCGTTTTCCAGGTAGCAATGCATCATGCACCAGCGTTCCAACCGGCTTCGGCCTCAGGATGATTTCATCCCCCGGTTGGATATGCTGAAGCCGCGAGGTCAGCGGGCCATCTTGGACTTTGATCGAGTAAAATTCAAGTTCCTCAGCCCAAGAGGGCGAAGCGATAGAATACGCCCGCAGAAGCGGTTTTCCATCGTCTTTCAAAAGGCCGATCATGACGAATTCGCCAGATCGAAAGCGCAGGCTTTGTGGCCGTTTTACGCGAAATGAAAACAAACGATCTGTCCAATGCTGAACATGGGTAACGGTTTGCGCATCGGGCAGCCTGGTGGGTTTTATAGCAGCAGTTTGGTTCAAAATAATATACTCTGTCAGTTTATATTTACAGTTGGGAACAGGTTTAACGGGTTTTGAAATGAATTTCTAGCTGCTTGCTTGCAATCGTGATTGATAGCTGTGGGCTGTCCAATTTGACCGAAAAAGCCAATCTTTTTCAGGTTGGCGCAGGGCTTGAGCTTGCGAAATTGCAATTTCATCGAAGCCCGATCTGCGCGCCATCGCGTATTGGTCAGAAATAATGGGCCCTTTGGCTCTGAGAATGCCGGTATACCCGCGCAACCGCAGCAATCGAGCAAGCGTAAACCCGCGCCCATCGGCAAAATTAGGAAAGGTGATGACTACCCGCTGAATAGCCTTGGGTAGGGTTAGGTTTTCGGGATCGGTCTCTGAAGCGAAGCTGAGCGTGGTCTCATCGCTCCAAGTGTCGGCTGAAAATCCGCTATCCGTAACAATAACATCCATTTGAGTGTTCCAGTCTTTCTTAAACGCCATTTCTGGCGCACGCTGTTATAGCTGTTTAGGGGTTTCAAGCGGCGTTTTTGCCTTCGCTGGCATCCGGATAAAGGGCCGCTTTGAAAGGTGGCGCGCCCACTCTGCGAAAGGTTTCGAGAAAGGTTTCTAGGTTGGAAAGGCGCAGATCAAGATAGGTAAACACCACCCTTTCAATCGCCGAAACGATGGTAGACGCGTCAAATCCTGGGCCGGCACGTTCTCCGATGGTAGCGGTTTCTGTGGCATCTCCGCCAAGCGTGATTTGATAGTTTTCAACGCCGGCACGATCCAGCCCCAATATCCCGATATGCCCAACGTGATGATGTCCGCAGGCGTTTATACAGCCCGATATTTTGATTTGCAGCGGACCGATATCATGCTCTAACTTTAAAGCCTTGAACCGCAGCGCGATTTCTTGCGCTACGGGGATTGAGCGCGCGGTTGCCAAAGCGCAATAATCCATTCCTGGGCAGGCAATAATGTCTGAGATCAACCCTGCATTGGCGGTTGCCAATCCGGCTGGATAAAGGCCGTTATAAAGCGCGAAAAGATGGCTTTTATGCACGTGGGGCAGGACAATATTCTGCGCATGGCTTATCCTAAGCTCATCATGGCTATAGGTTTTGGCCAGTTGTGCCACCACGCGCATTTGCGCGCTGCTGGCATCGCCTGGCGTTTGCCCCGGAGTTTTAAGACTGACAGTTGCTATGGCGTAATCATTGTTGCGATGCGGGCTGGTATTGATATCCACCCAGGACTTAAAATTTTGATATGTTGCATAATTTTCGTGAAATGTGGTGGTTGGGGTATCAATCCAAGCGGGGGTTGCGAAGGCTTTTTTCAGAGCATTTAGAAGCGTTTGATCCTGCCCTTTAAATTGTGGACGCAGTTCCGAAAACCGTTTTAGGACAAGGCGTTGAATTTCTTGCAGCCCCTTTTCATGTACCGTGATTTTTATGCGCGATTTATACTTGTTATCGCGGCGCCCCAAAAGGTTCCAAACGCTCACGATGGCCTCAACATAGGGTAATAGGTCACTTTTTGGTAAAAATTCGCAGAGGGTTTTGCCAATCATCGGGGTTCGACCTAACCCCCCGCCTATAATCACTTCAAAGCCAATTTCTGCGCCTCTTTTTTTGAGAAGCAAGCCAATATCATGCGCGCGCGTTACGGCTCGGTCCTTTGCGCTGCCGCTCACTGCAATCTTGAATTTGCGCGGCATAAATTGAAATTCGGGATGGTCTGTTGACCATTGCCGAAGCAGCTCTGCATAGGGGCGTGGGTCTTCAATTTCATCCGCTGCGGCGCCCGCAAAATGATCTGCCGTGACATTGCGTATGGTATTGCCGCTGGTTTGGATCGCATGCATTTCCACCTCAGCCAGTGCATCTAAGATATCGGGAACATCCTGCAATTTGGGCCAGTTAAACTGGATGTTTTGACGGGTTGTGAAATGACCGTAGCCTTTATCCCATTTTTCCGCGATTGAGGCCAAAGCAGTCATTTGCGCGCTGTTTAAAGTTCCATAGGGAATAGCCACGCGCAGCATATAGGCGTGAAGCTGCAAATAAAGCCCATTCATCAAGCGAAGTGGTTTGAATTCTTCTTCGCTAAGCGCGCCGCTGATACGCCGCCGCACTTGATCGCGAAATTGAAGATTTCTTTCTTTTAAAAAGGCGGTGTCAAACCCGTTATACTGATACATTTTTTGCCTCTGCTTGTTTGCCATGGAAATAATTCCCAGGCCCCTTGGTGCGGAATACCTCTCGGAAATGAGCCGGCTTTGGCCCCGCGTCTTCGTCTGTAAAATCGGCCAGATAGGCCCCCACGACGTGAGATGCCTGAGCGGTGGCTGTATTTAAAGCAGCTTGTGCATCCTTTTTTGCGTGAAATATTTTGGCGTTTGAATGCTGCCGCGTCCAGCCCCCCTTGGCGTTAAGATAGATCACATCTCCGTTTAATAGTGCATTTGCAGTGATCACTTTACTGTAAGATTTGCTGGGCATCAGGCGCTCACTTTTGCGTGGTGGTTTTCGATCTGCAATGCAGCTTTTCGCGCTGGCAGACCAAATAACGTAAGCGCGGGCCCCGATACGCTCTGCGCTCGTAAAGTTTCAGCCAGATTATCCAAGCGCGCTTCAATGATCCGTTGATGCGGCCGCGAGGCATATTCCACGATGCTTATAGGTGTCTTCGGATCAGCCCCATGCATCAAAAGCCGGCCTTGGATAAACCGTGCGGATTTTTTTCCCATATAAATTGCTGCAACCGTGTTCGGTTGCGCCAAAGCTTGCCATTCTTGCTCGTGAAACCCGTGCATATCGTGGCCGGTTAAAAACTTGACCGAGGCGTTGCGTTGACGGCGCGTCAGCGATTGTCCGATCGCGGCGACGGCAGCGGAGGCCGCCGTGATACCTGGCACAATGCTCCATTCGATTTCTGCCGCCTCGCAGGCGTCGATTTCTTCATCTAGGCGGCCAAAAATTGTTGCGTCACCGCCCTTTAAACGCACCACAATTTGACCGTTCTGGCTATGCTTAAGCAATAAGGCATTGATTTCTTGTTGCGGGGTTGAGGCCCCAAACCCTGTTTTCCCAACGTCAATCAACAGCGCCTCGCGTCTGGCCAATTCTAAAATTGGGTCGCCAACCAAGCGATCATAAAGCACTACATCGGCCCTATCCAAAGCTTTACAGGCTTTCAGCGTCAAAAGCTCTGGGTCACCTGGCCCAGCGCCAACAAAGATCACATGCCCCGTTGGGGTGGCTTTCTTGAGATGCGTTTTAAGTAAGTTTGACAAAGCGCTGCCTATGCCAGCTTCACCGCTTTCATCCAAGGCTCTTGGGCCGGTGTTAAAGTAAAATTCGCTCCAAAAGCTGCGCCGCGCGCGGCCCATTGGCAAGGCATTCACGTTTTTTCGAAAGGATTTTGCAATTCGCGCCAAAACTCCAATTTGCGCGGGTAATCTGTGTTCTAAATCGGCTTTGAGTGCACGCGCTAAAACAGGCGCGGCGCCTTCGGTTCCAATCGCAATCGTTACGGGATCACGATCCACGATTGCGGGCGTGATAAATTGGCTGTCCTGTAGGTTATCAACGATATTTACCAAAGCGCCCGCTTCATGGGCGAGTTTGGCCACACGCCTATCTTCTTGTGCATCTTCATTTGCCGCATAAAACAGCGCCGCACAAAGAGCATCGCCAGTTTCAAGTTTCCGCGTCACCAAAGCCAGTTTGCCGCTTTTTTCCCAATGCAAGATTTCAGGTAAAGGATCTTTGGCAAAGACGGTGATATGCGCCGTCGTTTTGAACAAGAGCCGCAACTTGGCGATCGCAGCATTGCCGCCGCCCGATAGGATGATGCGTCTTCCGGCGACAGCTAAGAAAATTGGGAAATGATCCACGATGCGTTTCCTGTTTGATTTATTTACTCTTGTATAGTAAATAATTCTAAGTTTTGGCTATATTGCCGAATAAATAAGAAAAATATTTTCATAAAGGCTAATTTTTAGAATTACTTTTTTGATAAACGGGATGGGAGTGGAATCATGGCGCGCTTGGATGAGACAGATCGAAAAATTCTTGCAGAGCTTCAATCTGATGCTGGCCAGTCTTTGGATGAAATTGCTGGAAAAGTCAGCTCGTCCAAGACGCCTGTGTGGAATCGTATCCGCAAAATGCGATCGCTTGGCTTGATTGGGCGTCAAACGGTTGAGTTAAATGCAGAAGCGCTAGGTTTTGAGGCTTGTTTTTTTGTGCTGATCCGCACCAGTGAACATGACGCAGCGTGGCAGGCAAGTTTTCTTAAAGCATTGCAGAATCACCCGGAAGTACAAGAGGCGCATCGGCTTGCGGGGGATATTGATTATATATTAAAAGTGCGGGTGAAAAACGCCCGCGCCTATGATGCTTTTTATCAACGGCTGATTTCCGAAGTGAAAGTGCATAATGTGACGGCGTTGCTGTCAATGGAGGAAATAAAATCCACCAGGATGCTGCCGCTTTAAGGTCCGGTATTCACGAACAGGTTTTGCAACCCATGGAAATGGTAAACATCAGCATAACCGGGGGATCTGGCCAGTTGCAGCTGCGGGCAGCGTTCAAAAACAATCGGCAAAGCAGTCCGCAATTCCAAACGCGCCAGCGCGGCGCCCAAGCAAAAATGGATGCCTGC